>Ga0137409_10000358_pt1 | contig 49580 bp, 29 predicted proteins | sample CZODoug1_16funga_FD_122059 | JGI IMG/M metagenome (GOLD analysis project Ga0137409, IMG submission 122059) | Vadose zone soil fungal communities from Angelo Coast Range Reserve, California, USA - CZODoug1_16fungal (Hybrid Assembly) | ecosystem: Environmental > Terrestrial > Soil > Vadose zone...
ATGATGCGCCTACTGCGGCCGCCCCACATCGGCATATTTCTGCGATCGTTTCACTCACATAGTACCCACTATGCTCGTGAACCGATCGCAGAAATCTGCTCGATGTGGGTCGCCCTCGTGACGGCGATCATTAGTCAGACAGGCTCCTAGGACGCAACCCAATGCTCGCCGCCATCGTTCGCGCCTCCCTGCGCAATCCCCGCATTGTCACCGCGCTCACCTGCCTGATCGCCGCGCTGGGTTTCGCTGCACTGCTGGAGGCGCGGTTCGACGTGTTTCCGGATTTCGCCCCTCCCCATGTGCTGGTGCAGACCGAGGCGCCCGGCTTCGACGCGACTCAGGTCGAGGCGCTGGTCACGCGGCCGTTGGAAGGGTTGCTGGCCGGCGCAGAGAATGTGAAGACGGTTCGCTCGACCTCGAGCCAAGGCCTCTCCGCCATCCAAGTTGTGTTCGAGCGCGGCGGCGATCCGTATCGGCAGCGCCAAGTCGTTACCGAGCGCCTGGCCGAGTCTCCCGGCTTGCTTCCACAGGGCGTCGGGGCTCCTCTCTTATCGCCGTTGAGCTCTTCGATGGAGTACCTCGTGCATTTCGGCTACACCAGCGATCGGCTCTCGCCGGTGGAGCTGCGCGATGTGGTGCAATGGATCGTCAAGCCGCAAATTCTCGCGGTGCCCGGCGTGGCGCAGGCGCAGATCTTCGGCGGCGCGGTGCGCGAGCGGCAGATTGAAATCGACCCGGCAAAGCTCGCCGCCGCCGGACTCGTCCTCGACGACGTCCTGTCCGCCGCCAGGCGCGCAACCGCCTTGATCGGCGGCGGTTATTTCGAAACGCCCACGCAGCGCATCGTCATCCGAGCCCAGGCCCCCGGCGCCACGCTCGACGCGATGGCGCAGGCGGTGGTCGGGACGCGCGGCGGCTTGCCGGTGCGTTTGGGCGACGTCGCCGGCGTGCGCGAAGGCGCCGCGCCGCGCTTCGGCGATGCCTTGATCGCCGGTAAGCCGGGGATACTCATCGAAACCTCGACCCAATTCGGCGCCAACACGCTCGAAGTCACGCGGGCGCTCGAACTCAGGCTCGATGCGCTCGCGCCGGCGCTCGCCAAGCAGGGAGTGCAATACCACCCGGCGCTGCTGCGGCCGGCCAGTTTCATCGAAAGCGCGATCGAGAAACTGCGCAATTCGCTGGGTCTGGGCGCGGCACTCGTGATCGCGCTCTTGTTGATCACCTTGCGCGACTGGCGCGGCGCATTGGTATCTTTCAGCGCGATCCCGCTCGCGCTCCTGACGACGGTGTGGATTCTCGAGGCTTCGGGGTTGAGTCTCAACACCATGACCATCGGCGGTCTCGTGGTCGCGCTCGGCGTGGTCGTCGATGATGCCGTCATCGACGTTGAGAATATTCTCCGCCGCCGCCGCGCCGCCGCGCGCGAGGTGGATATCGGCGACTTGCTCATCGGCGCCTCGCTGGAGGTGCGGCGGCCGGTGTTCTATGCCACGGCGGCGGTTGCGGTGGCGTTTCTGCCCATAGTGCTGATGTCCGGATTGCAGGGCGCATTTTTCCGGCCGTTGTCGATTTCGTTCCTGCTCGCAGTAGGTCTGTCCTTGGTTGTAGCCATGAGCGCGACACCCGCGTTGTGCGCGCTCGCCATGGCGCGGCACACTCCCAAGTCCGAAGCGGCGTTTCTGCAGCGCCTGAAGCGCCGGCAGCTGCGGGCGATCGCATGGCTGAATGCGCGGCCGCGTGCGCTCATCGCGATCGTCGTCGCGAGCGGCGCCGCCGGGGTGATTCTGCTGCCCTTGCTGGGCGCGCGATTGCTGCCGGATTTCCGTGAAAATTACTTGATCGCGCACGCATCGCTGCGCCCGGGGATTTCGCTGACTGAAACCACCCGCGTCGGGGAACAGATCTCCAAGGGACTCATCGCCATTCCGGGCGTCAAGAGCGTCGCCGAGCAGATCGGCCGCGCCGAGAACGGGCAGGACCCCGACGCGCCGAACAAGAGCGAGTTCGAGGTGCAGATCGATCCGCGCCAGGGTCACGGCGCGGCCGAGATCGATGCCGCCATCCGCAATGTGTTCGATGACTTTCCGAACCAACTGGTGGAAATCTATTCGGTGTTGGCCGAACGCATCGGTGAAACCCTGTCCGGGGAGTCCGCGCCGTTTTCGATCAGCGTGATCGGTTCCGATCTCGATGCCGACGATCTCGTCGGCGCGCAGATCGTCGAGGTGCTGCAGCACCTGCCCGATAGCGGCAATGTCCGTCTGACGGTCCCGCCGCGCCAGGTGGAGATGCACGTGGAATTGCTGCCGAAGCAGCTGGCCATCTACGGGTTGCAGGCGGCGGATGTGCTGCAGACGGTGAATGCGGCCTATCACGGCAGTGTGGCGGCCGAACTCAATCAGGCGGATCGCAGCCTACCGGTCACGTTGCGCATCGCTCACGCGGGCGCCGATCCATTGCGGTTAGGATCGCTGCTGCTGCGCGGACGGGATGGCGCACTGGCGCCGCTGTCCTCGGTTGCCAGAATCACCATGGCCTTGTCGCGCAGTCTGGTCGACCATCAGGACGGACTGCGGCGGCAGATCGTCGTCGCATCGCCGAAGGGCGCCGATCAAGTAGGGTTTGCCGACAGAGCGCGCCAGGCGATCGCCGCCAAAGTTCAGCTGCCGCCCGGTGTGTTTCTGCGCTACGGCGGAGCGGCCGAAGCGCAGGCCGCCGCCAAGAATGAATTGTTGCTGCACTCGGCCGCGGCCTTCGTGCTCATCGTGCTGTTGCTGGCGCTTGGATTCGGGCAGCCGAGGCACGTGCTTCTCGTGCTGCTTTCCTTGCCGAGCACGCTGATCGGCGGCGTGGCGGCGACCGCCTTGACCGGCGGTACGCTCACCCTGGGCGCGATGGTCGGCTTCGTCGCCCTGTTCGGGATGGCCGCGCGCAACACCATTTTGCTGGTGTCTCACTATGACCATCTGGTGCAGGTGGAGGCGCAGCCCTGGAATCTGGATACCGCGTCGCGCGGCGCCGAGGAGCGGCTGACGCCGGTGCTGCTCACGGCATCGCTCACCGGATTGGCCCTGCTCCCGGTGGCATGGCAACTGCACCAACCCGGGCACGAGATCGAGGGCCCCATGGCGGTGGTCATTCTCGGCGGCTTGGTGTCTTCTACACTGGTCAGCCTGCTGCTGATTCCGCCTTTGGCGGCTCACTGGCTGCGGCCCGACAATTTCCTTCACAAGGAGTCAAAGCGATGAAAATCAATACTGTGATCGTAGTTGGACTATCCATGCTGGCATGTGGCTACACGCGGGCCGCGGCACCGCCGCTCACCGCCAGCAAGACGATCAGCATCGACGCTTCGGCGGCGAAGGTCTGGCGTGCGGCGAAGGACTTCAACGGCTTGAACAGCTGGCATCCTGCCGTCGCCAAGGACGAGATCGTCGAAGGCAAGAACAACACCGTCGGAGCGGTGCGCTTGCTGACTCTGAAAGGCGGCGGGACGATCAAGGAAAAGCTGCTCCGCTTCGATCCGGCGGGCCGCTCGTTCAAGTACGCCATCATCGAAGGTGTTCTGCCGGTCAGCGACTATACGTCGACCTTCGTGGTCAAATCCGCCGGCAAGGACAAGTCCTCGGTCACCTGGACCGGCCACTTCAAACGCAAGAACGTCGGCGACAATCCCGCCGACAACGAAAACGACAAGACGGCGGTGGACACGATTGGCGGCGTTTATCAGGGCGGCCTGGACAATCTAAAGAAGATCGTCGAGGCGAAATAAGGTTTTGCTGCAATTTACGGTGGCAGCGTGCAGTAGCTTGTAGAATAAGCCAAGTTTCAAGTCTTGAAGGAATGCGCGTTGCCGTCTAGCGCTAAAAATGCCTTGCGCGAACTTGTTTTGCGCGAGCTTGAAGTCAATCCTTACTTGTCGTTCCAGGCTATGGATGCCCGGCTATTATCTGTCATCATCTGGAAAAATCTATGAACGGAACCCCAAACTGCTGACGCCCTGAATGAACGCCCTAGATAGGTTTCACCCCGCCGTCGCCGCCTGGTTCGCGCGGACTTTCGATGCGCCGACCCCGGCGCAGGAGAGGGCGTGGCCGGCGCTGCAGGCGGGGCGGCACGTGCTGGTGGCGGCGCCGACCGGCTCGGGCAAGACCTTTGCGGCTTTCCTCGCCGCGATCGACCAACTCGTCAAGGAGGGGCTTTCGGGACCGCTGCCGGACGAGACCCGCATCGTTTACGTGTCGCCGCTCAAGGCTCTGTCGAATGACATCCAGCGCAATCTCGAGGCGCCGCTCGAAGGCATTCGCGAAGAACTGGCGGCGTTGAATCTGCCCGAGGTGGCCATTCGTGCAGTGGTGCGCACCGGCGACACTTCGCAGGCGGAGCGCGCCGGGATGAGGCGCAAGGCACCGCACATCGTCGTGACCACGCCTGAATCGCTGTACATTCTGTTGGGTTCGCAGTCGGGACGCGAGATGCTTGCCACCTGCCGCACGGTGATCGTGGATGAGATTCACGCGATTGCGGGCAACAAGCGCGGCGCCCATTTGGCGCTGTCGCTGGAACGGCTGCAGGCGCTGACCGGGCGCGGGCTGGCGCGCATAGGATTGTCGGCGACGCAGAAGCCCATCGAAGAGGTGGCGAGGTTCCTGATGGGCAGCCGTGCTGCGGCGGGCGAAGACTGCGTCATCATCGACAGCGGCCACGTGCGCAGCCGCGATCTCAAACTGGAGCTGCCGCCGGCGCCGCTCGAAGCAGTCATGTCGGGCGAGGTGTGGACGCAGGTCTATGATCGGCTGGCCGAGCTCATCCGCGAGCACCGCACCACACTGGTTTTCGTGAACACGCGCAGGCTGGCCGAGCGCGTGGCGCGTCATCTTTCCGAACGGCTGGGCGAGGAAAACGTCACGGCCCATCACGGCAGCCTGTCCAAGGAACGACGCCTCGACGCGGAACAGCGCTTGAAGCGCGGCGAGCTGAAAGTGCTGGTGGCGACCGCCTCTCTCGAGCTCGGCATCGACATCGGAGATGTGGACCTCGTCTGTCAGCTGGGCTCGACCCGCTCCATCAACGCACTTCTGCAGCGGGTGGGCCGCGCCGGGCACTCGGTGGGCGGTACATCAAAGGGCCGGCTGTTTCCGCTTTCCCGCGACGAACTGGTGGAATGCGCGGCGCTGCTCGACGCGGTACGGCGCGGCGAACTGGACCGCTTGGAGGTTCCGACGGCACCTCTCGACGTGCTCGCCCAGCAGATAACCGCCGAAGTGTCCGCGCGCGAATGGGCCGAGCAGGAGCTGTTCGATCTCATGCGCGGAGCGTATCCGTACCGGGAGCTGCGCCGCGAGGAATTCGACGAGTGTGTGCGCATGCTGGCGGACGGATTCAGCACCCGCCGCGGGCGCCGCGGCGCCTTGCTGCATCATGATTCCGTCAACCAGATGCTGCGTCCTCGCAAAGGCGCCCGGCTGACGGCGCTCACCTCCGGCGGCGCCATCCCCGACAACGCCGATTACAGGGTAATGCTGGAGCCCGAAGGTCATCTCGTCGGCACCGTCAATGAGGACTTTGCGGTCGAGAGCCTGCAGGGCGACGTATTCCAGTTGGGCAATACCTCGTATCGCATATTGCGGGTGGAGCGGGGCACCGTGCGCGTCGAGGATGCGCACGGCCAACCGCCGTCGATACCGTTCTGGCTGGGCGAGGCGCCGGGCCGCACCGAGGAGCTGTCGGCGGCCGTGTCGAGACTGAGAAAGGAGATCGAGCAGCGTCTGGATGGCGGGCGAGCGGCGGACGACGGGCGAGCCGCGAAGGGGGCGTCCGGCGAAGCCATGCAGTGGCTGATCGAGTCCGTCGGACTCGACGAGGCAGCGGCTCTGCAGATCATTCAATACTTGAGCGCCGGCCGCGCCGCGCTCGGCTGCCTGCCCACATTCGACACGGTCATCTTCGAGCGCTTCTTCGACGAATCCGGCGGCATGCAGCTGGTCATTCATTCCCCTTTCGGCAGCCGCGTGAATCGCGCGTGGGGACTGTCCCTGCGCAAGCGCTTCTGCCGGACATTCAATTTCGAGTTGCAGGCCGCCGCGACCGAAGATCACATCGTGCTGTCGCTGACTCATGCGCATAGCTTCGAACTGGCCGAGGCCGCGCGGTATCTGCACTCGAACTCGGTTCGTCAGGTGCTCGTGCAGGCATTGTGCGCGGCGCCGATGTTCGAGGTGCGCTGGCGCTGGGACGCCGGCATTGCGCTGGCCCTGCCGCGCTTTCGCGGCGGCAAGAAAATCCCGCCGCAAATCGCGCGCATGAACGCGGAAGACCTGCTGGCGTCGGTGTTCCCGGATCAAGTGGCCTGCGCCGAAAATCTGCCGGGCGAGATCGAGATACCCGATCATCCGCTGGTGCGGCAAACGATTCGCGATTGCCTCGAAGACGCGATGGATATTCAGCGCTTCGAGGGCGTGCTGCGCGGTCTCGAAGCGGGCGACATCCGCGTCGTCGCGCGCGATCTGACCGAACCTTCGCCGCTCGCGCTCGAGGCTCTGAACGCGCGCCCCTATGCCTACCTCGACGATGCACCGCTCGAGGAGCGGCGCACCCAGGCCGTGATGAGCCGCCGCTGGATCGACCCGGAGTCCGCCGCCGACATCGGCAAGCTCGACCAGCAGGCGATCGAGCGTGTTCGCGCCGAGGCGTGGCCCGATGCGGCGACGCCCGATGAGCTGCACGACGCATTGTTGTGGCTGACGTTCCTGACCGACGAGGAGCGGCAGCGCAATGCGGCCTGGCCGCGATTGATGGATGAGCTCGCCGCTTCGGGGCGGGTGGCGCGCCTATCGGCTGCCGGGCTCTCGGCAGCGGAAGGCGACGCGCGGCGAGCGATCGTATGGGTAGCGACCGAAAGACGGGCGCTATTCGAGCCCTTGCCGATATCGGATGAATCTTTGGTCGAGATCGTGCGCGGCCGGCTCGAGGGGTTGGGGCCGGTCACGGCATCGGCCATTGCCGATTCACTGGCTCTGCCTGCATCGAGGATCAAGATCGCTTTGGCCGCGCTCGAGGCCGAAGGCTTTGCCATGCGCGGCCGCTTCGGCTCGGGCTCCGTGCAAGGGGCGGCCATTGCCCCGGGGTTGGGCATCGCCGAAGAGGAGTGGTGCGAACGCCGGCTGCTGGCCCGTGTTCATCGGTACACCGTCAAACGTCTGCGCGCCGAGATTGAGCCCGTGCAAGCCCGCGACTTCCTGCGCTTTCTCTGCGAATGGCAGCGCGTGCTGCCGGAGTCGCGGATGCAGGGGTCCGATGCGCTGGCGGCGGTGCTCACGCAGCTCGAGGGCTACGAAGCCCCGGCCGGTGCGTGGGAGACGGAGATCCTTCCGTCGCGCATGGCCGAATATGAGCCTCAATGGCTGGATGAGCATTGCCGCGCAGGGCGAGTCGTCTGGACCCGGCTTGCCGCGCGCGGGACCGCGCGCCCCGCCGTGGCTATCTCTGCCAACGCTGCGCAAGCTGCCGAGCCCGAACGCGGCCGAGGCGCTTCCCCGGTTCGTTCCACTCCCATCACCTTGCTGGCAAGGCGCAATGTGCCGCTCTGGTCGGCGCTGACCGACCAGACCGATCCGGCCCAGCTCACATCAAGAGCCGCCTCGGTGGCCGAATTCATCCGAGAACATGGCGCGTCGTTCTTCGACGAGATCGCGGAGCGCGTCGGCATGCTGCCGGTTGAGGTGGAGGATGCGCTCGCCGAGCTCGTGGCGCTCGGTGTGGTGAATTCCGATAGTTTCGCAGGCCTCCGCGTGCTGCTGCTGCCGAGCGGCCGCCGCAGCAGGTCGACTTCGACTTCCTACGCTTCGCGCCGCAAGCGTCGCCTGGCGCTGTTTGGAATGGCGGATGCGGGGCGCTGGGCGCTGGTGCGGCGGCCCATCGCAGTCGCGTCCAGTCGTGGAGACGAGGCGGTCGAACAAATAGTGCGCACGCTGCTGCGCCGATGGGGTGTGATCTTCTGGAAGCTCCTCGGTCGCGAGGCCAATTGGCTGCCGCCATGGCGCGACATGCTCATGTGTTGCCGCCGCTTGGAGGCGCGGGGCGAGATTCGCGGCGGCCGGTTCGTCGCAGGCTTCTCGGGCGAGCAGTACGCGGCGCCGGAGGCGGTTGGTCTTTTGCGCGACGTGCGCCGCAAGCCGCACACGCAGCAGTACGTGTCGCTGTCGGCTGCCGATCCGCTGAATTTGATCGGCATCATTACACCGGGGGCAAGGCTGGCCTCGCTTGCCGGCAATCGGCTGCTGTACCGCGACGGGTTGCCGATCGCGACGTATGCCGCGGAAGAAGTTCAGTACCTCGTAGACCTTCCGGAGAAGGAGCAGTGGGAGGCGCAGACCGCGCTATTGCGCCGTCACACTCCTCTCGTGCTGGACGACTTGGCGTAGACGCCGCGGCTTTACGCAGCGTCGGCACCTTCAAAGACGAAGCACCGGTCCGGGCGCACAACGACCTGTATGTTCCCGCAGGTACAAGCATTTGTTCTGGTTGGGTCCAGCCGGGCGCGCCGAAGCGTATAAGTTGTCCGCTTGTTCAGCGGGGATAGTCAATGCCTAGCAAGATTCATCCGAAGCTGCGTGTGGCGGTAGTACAAGCTGCTCCGGCTTTCCTCAACGTGGATGGGACTGTCGACAAGACGATCAAACTCATGCAAGACGCGGCTACGCAGGGAGCCCAGCTGATCGCATTCCCCGAGACCTGGATTCCCGGCTACCCGTGGTGGATCTGGCTCGGCTCACCGGCCGTGGGCATGCAGTACGTGCAGCGCTACCACGACAACTCGCTCGTCGTCGGTTCGGCCGAGTTTACCCGTTTGGCGCAGGCTGCCGGCGACCTCGGCATCTGGGCGGCGGTCGGCTTCAGCGAGCGGGCCGGTGGGAGCCTCTACATGGCGCAAGCGCTGTTCGACGACCAGGGCCGCGTGATCAAGACGCGCCGCAAGCTCAAACCCACCCATGTAGAACGTACCGTGTTCGGCGAAGGTGATGGGGCGGATCTGGCCGTCATGGACACCGCAATAGGCCAGATCGGCATGCTATGTTGTTGGGAACATTTGCAGCCGCTGAGCAAGTACGCGATGTATGCGCAAAACGAGCAAATTCACGTCGCCGCATGGCCCAGTTTCTCTCTCTATCGCGGCGCCGCCTATGCGCTCGGCGCGGAACTCAACAACGCAGCCAGTCAGCTCTATGCCGCCGAAGGGCAGTGCTTCGTGCTTGCGCCTTGCGCCATCGTCTCGAAAGAGATGCACGAGCTGCTATGCACCGACGACTTGCAGCGCCAATTGCTGCTGCAGGGCGGCGGTTTCGCGCGGATCTACGGTCCCGATGGCGCTCCGCTGGGCAACACGCTGCCCGAGAACGAGGAGGGTATTATCTATGCGGACATCGACCTCGGAATGATCTCGCTATCCAAGTCTGCCGCCGATCCGGCCGGCCACTATGCGCGGCCTGATGTCACCCGTCTATTGTTGAACAAGACGCCCGGCGACCGTGTCGTTTCGCATGCGCTGCCCGGGATGATTGTTGGTGAAGGTGCGATTGCGGTCGAACCTCACGCGGCCGCCACCGATTAACCGAGCACGGGCGATCCCATGGAATCCGCAATTCCGAGACATCTGCAATGCCCGCGCACGCGCAATCGTCGAGCGGACGAGAACTACGCGCCGCCGTACCCGGCATATGCGGCGCGGGCGCATCCGTCGACCAAACAGGTTGTCATGGGGTATTTTGGCGTGCAATCGCTCGGCACGGACATGCAGGGAAAGGCGTGTGCGGCGCTGCGCAATATCGTGCAGGGCTTCGGGACGACCGACGGACCGGGACATCATGATCTGGCGCACCATGTGGATGCGGCGGGATACGACAACATGGTGGCGATTGCCTATTGGAGCGATCCGGCAAGCTTTGCGCGCTGGCGGGTCGACCCGGTGGCCGACGCGTGGTGGAATGCCGACGAGCGGTTTAGCGATGGTCTCGGCTACTTTCGCGAGATCGCTTGCCCTCGCGTCGAGCGTTATGAAACCCTGTTCAATACCCCCGACCGTCCCGAGGGTGTGAGCGTCGTCATGGGCGGCATGAGCGAGGATATCCAAGAGCATGCCTATTGGGGTGCGGCACGCGACCGCATCCCGCTATCGCAGACCGACGCGATGCAGCCAGCTGGTGCGCTTGCGACAATTCACGCATCAGCCGGCATCGGTCGACCGGTGCGTATTGCAGGACATGAAAATGTCGCGCTAATTCGTTCGGGACAGGAATGGACCGAAACCGAAGGCAAGGAGCGCGAACTATATCTGAAGAACATGGAGCCTGTGCTGCTCGAGGGAATGAACTTCCTCCGTGACGAGGGGGCCGCCATCGGTTGTTACAATAACCGCTACATGCACCATATTGACGCGAATGGTCAGGTGCTTCAAAAAACGTTCGGCCTGAGCTATTGGCGTTCGCTTTCCGACATGGAGCGCTGGTCGGAGTCGCACCCGACTCATGTCGCAATATTTGGCACTTTCATGCGCATCGTGCAGGAACTCGAATTTAAGCTCAAGCTGCGCCTTTATCATGAGGTGTCGGTTCTGAAGGCGGATGAGCAAGAATACGAGTATATAAACTGTCACCCGAAAACCGGGATGATGAACGGAGTTGCACCGTAAACCCGGATTCGTGCCGAAGTCGTCAGTACTTGTAACCGCACCGCGGATGCCACTATAGTCACTCGAGGTAGGCCGCTTCGGGCATTTTGCGTGTAGCCGTGGGGTTCAGCCCATGAATTCGAATGCACACCATGCAACCTTGATCAAGACATCCAGCGTCGAGGTGCCACGGCGTTTGGATTATTGGCGCGACATGATTTCTTCAACCTTCGTGGCGCTCGATTGCGATGCACCGGCAAAACGGGACTTCTCGGGTTCGCTCGAAACGAACGCTCTCAAAGACGTGCAATTTTCGAGGGTCGTGTCCGATGCGCAACATGTCGTCCGCTCGCGGCGCAGGATACGGCAGTCGCCGGACGATTTCTTTCTGGTCAGTATTCAACATCGCGGCACCGGTTCTGTCGCCCAAGAGGACCGGGTTGCAAGTCTCTCGGTCGGCGACTTTGCGCTCTACGACGCGTCTCAGCCTTATGAGCTCGATTTCAAGAATCCCTTCGAACAACTCGTATTGCGACTACCGCGCCAATACTTGTCGCGTCGCATCGCTTGTCCGGAACGGCTGACGGCTATCACCTTTCGGGCCTCGCAAGGATCGACTGCAATCGTTTCCAACTTCATATCGCATCTATACCGCCAGCTGGACAGCCTGGAAACCGGCAGTCTGACCGTCATGCACCAGGCCCTGGTGGACCTGCTGGTGGCGGCTCTTTCGGGAACGACGGTGGAGGGCTTGCCCACACCAAATCGCTTGATCACGCGGCAACGAATAAAGAGCTTCATCGAGGCGCATCTCTCCGACAGCCTCCTCAACTGTAAACAGATTGCCGAAGCACACGGAATCTCCCTGCGTTATTTGCATAAGTTGTTCGAAGACGACGAAATCCCATTATCTGAGTGGATATGGGCGCGCCGTTTGGAGAGGGCACGAGTAGCGATCGAGTGTTCTCAGGCAACGGGGCAGTCGATCACGCAGATCGCGTACGACTGGGGGTTCAAAGATCCCGCTCATTTCAGCCGCGCCTTCAGAGCGCGCTACGGCGAGACGCCGTCGGCATCTCGGCAGGTACCCAAGTAGACAAGCGATAGTGCCTGTCCAATCAAGCCCGGGGTTCCGGGCCTGACTAATATCTCCCACGGTCTTGTACCACTGCACTCTCGTTGTCCAACGAGGGAAAAGTCCACTCGATGCGGGTGGCTCCCGACGGCGGTGCAAAAAAGACAGGGGATGGCATGCCTTCCGGAAGCGTGTATCGATATTCGAGATCACTCATCGTCGTGCTGCGGGCGACGCTCGCCGTCGCCGCAGCCGTTTGCTACAGCCATCGCGTTGCTGCTCAAGATGCTACGGGCACGTCGGTGCCACCTGATTACGTCAGGGCGATCGAAGCGCCGGGCGCACTCGAGGAGATAACGGTCACTGCGCAGCGACGCGAAGCGCGTCTCCAAGACACGCCGATTTCCATCACCGCATTTACTGCGTCGGCCATCGACAAGCTCGGAGTCACCAACGTGGAGCAGTTGGCGAATTTAGCGCCCAACGTCAGATTCGATTTCACTGCACCAATCAGCGGTGCGTCGGATGCCGCGGGAATTTTCATCCGTGGAGTCGGTCAGGCCGACTTTGCGCTGACCACGGAGGCCGGCGTCGGAACCTACGTCGACGGGGTGTATATGTCGCGATCCATCGGCGGGGTGCTGGACGTACTCGACATCGATCGCATGGAAATATTGCGTGGGCCTCAAGGCACGCTGTTCGGCCGTAACACGATCGGGGGCGTCATCAACATCGTCAGCGCCAAGCCCACCGATGAATTCGGCGGCACCGGCGAGCTGGAACTCGGTTCATTCAGCCGGCGCTATCTGCGCGGCACATTGAATATTCCCCTCTCGGATTCAGTGAAGATCAGGCTGACCGCATCCTCGAAAGAGAAGGACGGATACGTACATTCACGTCTCGTACCCCAATCGCCGGCCACTTCGCCGGTGCCGCCCGGGTCGAATCTTCCGGGAAGCGGCAGTCAGATTGACTATGGAAACGAGAATCGCCAAGCGGTGCGGCTCATTGCGACGTATGACCCGCATAACAATTTCACCGCAGATTTCTCCGTTGATGGTGAGCGGGTTCGCGAAAACAATGCGCCGGCCGTGCTCGTCGGGGTGACCGGAGGAAACAACCCGGCACTTGGCCCGATCGCGTTCTTCTACAACCTGGTCCAGGCGCCTGGTACCCAGTTGGCAGGATTCCCGAATGCGCAGTACAGCTGTGCCAATTTTTGTACCGGCAGCCCGAATAGCACCTATGCGACGGGTCCCAACGGAACCAGCATCAATGCGTGGGGCCCGGCGCTTACCTTAAGCTGGCATCCAAGGCCGAATCTGGAGCTGAAATCGATCTCCGCTCATCACGAGGAAAGCGGGTTCTTCAATCGCGACGCAGACGGATCGCCCATTGACCTTACTCATACGTCCAACTACGACTACCAACATCGGCAATTCAGCCAGGAGCTACAGTTGAACGGCAGTACGTTTGACGATCGGCTCAAGTTTGCGATGGGCGTCTACTACTTCGTTGAAACCGGCTCGGATCCTCTGTTGGTCACGTTCCCGTCGTCGTTCGGAACCTTGTATCAGGACGAAGACCATGTCGATAACAACAGCGTCGCGGGCTATGCACAAGCCACGTTCTCGCTCACGCAACGATTTTCGATCACCGCAGGCGGGCGCTACACGAGAGATTCCAAGACTTTCGACACGGATCAATACTTGATCACCGGCACGAGTGCCTTGGTGGGCAATGCCGTGTTTGGTGGCGCACCGCCCGGCACTCTGATCCCGCTGGTGCCGAGGCACTCTCACGTCAACAGCACCTTTACCAATACCTCACCTCGGGTGAGCCTCGATTACAAGATCATGGATCAAGCGCTGGTCTATGTGTCGTACAACGAAGGATACAAGGGCGGCGGCTTCAACCTCCGGTACGTAGCGCCGGTGCCGGCGGTGGTGCCGTTTGGCGCCGAGAAGGTGACAACCTGGGAAGCCGGCCTCAAGACCGAATTCTTGGATCGGCGGGTCAGGGCCAATTTGGCGCTATTCACGACAAACTACAATGACATGCAGCTGACCGAGTACCAGGAGCTCGGGGCGCCGCTCACGGTCAATGCCGGTAATTCGAAGATCAAGGGCGGGGAACTGGAACTGGTGGCGGCTCCGCTTGAAGGGCTTGAACTGTCTTACAGCCTGGGGGTGCTCAGCGCACACTATGTTTCGCTGGTCCCGAATCCCGCGCTCAACTTGCCGCCACAGGTGCAAATTTCGCGTGGCTCGAAACTGCAGAAAACTCCTCCCAACGAAAGCGTTATCGGCATCGACTACCGCTTGGCGCATATTCTGCCGGGCGGTGCAGTGGCGCTGCATGCGGACTGGCGCTTCACCGCCGACACGTATAACGACGCACAGAACTCGATATTTCTGTATCAGCCGGCATACAACATCGGCAATGCATCGATCGCATGGGAACCCGTTTTGGCGAAGTGGTCGATTCGAGTGTTCGTCCATAACGCTACCGACAGGCGCTACATCGTCAGCGGCGACAGCAACTATGGTATCGGCTTTCACGAAGCGGAATTCAACCGACCGCGTGAATGGGGGCTTGCCGGCAAGATGTCGTTCTAGTCTGCCCTTGTCGGGCGGATTCTCGCGCCGCTACGGCAGCGGCAGCTGCGACGCGTTCCAGCCGCCGCCCACGGCTTCGATCAGCGCGACGCTGGCTTGCAGGCGGTTCGACAGCACGGCGAGCGCCGTCTGTTCCGCGCTCAGGCGCGTGGTCTGCGCCGTGATCACACTGCTATAAGGCACGGTTCCGGCCTTGTACTGGTTGAGCGTGAGCTTTTCCGCTTCTCGGGCGGCGGCCACCGCGGCGTCCTCGATGACCGCCTGCTGTTCCAGCACGCGCAGGGTGACGATGTCGTCCTCGACCTGCTCAAAGCCGGTCAGCACCGTCTGCCGATAATTGTCGACGCTCACGTCGTAGGCCGCGCGTGCCTGGGCCACCTGCGCGCTGCGCAGTCCGCCGTCGAACAAAGTGTCCGCGAGCGTGGGACCCAACGACCAGATGCGATTCGGCACGTTGAACAGCCGCGACCAGGTACGGCCCGTGTAATCGTCCGACCCGGACAAGGTGAGACTCGGAAAGAACGCCGATTTCGCCACGCCGATCTGCGCATTGGCCGCCGCGACTCTGCGTTCCGCTTCCGCCACGTCGGGCCGGCGTTCGAGCAGCGTGGAGGGAATGCCCGCGGGCACGGTGGGCACATCGGCTCGCATGGGGGAGGGGCTCACGGAGAACGATGCCGGCTGCTGGCCCGTGAGTACGGCGATGGCATGTTCGAGCACGGCACGTTGAATCTTGGCGTTCACCTGCTGCGCCTGGCTCGACAGCAGTTGCGCCTCGGCGCTCACGACATCGGCCCTGGCCGCCACTCCGAAGCGGTAGCGGCTCTCCGCGATCTTCAGGGAGAGCTGCTCGGCCACCACGGTGTCGTCCAGCAGCTTCTGCAATTGATCCTGCGCGCGCAACTCGAAATAATCGGTCGCAAGTATCGCCTGGGCCGACAGACGCGCCGCGGCCAGCGCCGCCGCGCTGGCTTGCGCCGACGCCCGGTCACCCTCGACCGTGCGGCGGATCTGACCCCAGATATCCAAGGCCCAATTTCCGGAAATTCCCGCGCTGGTGGTGGTATGCGCGGGTGCGGTGCCGACCGCCCCACGCTGCTGCCCGGCGCTGACGCCGACGGTGGGCCAAAAGCCCGCGCGCGCCTGCGCCACCAGCGCCCGCGCCTGATCGTAGGCAGCCGCGGCGGCCTTGACGTTCTCGTTCGAAATGTCGATGCGAACTTCCAGCTGGTTCAATGCATCATCTTTGAATATTTCCCACCAGGGCCCTCTGCTGAGCGCGTCGTTGGGCTCGCTGGGTTTCCAATCTCCGGCTTCCTTGTAATCGGGGGCGACGTCGAGCTTCGGGCGATGGTAATCGGGACCGACCGCGCACGCGGCGGCGAGGCTGAGCCCTGCGGCCACGCTCAACCATCGGGTGAACCGCAGACCCCAGCTGCAGTGGCGGAGCCGCATCAGATGCCGGCTCCCACGGGGTCGAATCCCTGACCGCCCCGATCCGGGTGGGCGGACGCCGGCGGCGGGTTGTACTTGCCTTGTCTCAAATGCTTCCAGTAGCGATGGATGTACAGGTAGACCACCGGCGTCGTATAGAGCGTGAGGAGCTGGCTGACCACCAGGCCGCCGACTATCGCGATCCCTAAGGGCCGCCGCATCTCGGTGCCGTCGCCGTACGCGATGGCCAGGGGCAGTGCGCCCGCAATGGCGGCACAGGTGGTCATCATGATGGGCCGAAAGCGCAGGCTGCAGGCGTGCGCGATGGCGGCCCGCGGGTCCATCCCCAGAGTGCGCTCGGCCTCGAGCGCAAAATCCACCATCATGATGGCGTTCTTCTTGACGATGCCGATCAGCAGCAGGATACCCAAGAAGGCGATGAGACTGAATTCAGTGCCGGTGGCCATCAGCGCCAGCAGCGCGCCCACTCCGGCGGACGGCAGCGTGGAGAGAATGGTCAGCGGTTGGCTGTAGCTTTCATACAGCACGCCCAGCACCACGTAGATCGCGATCAGCGCGGCCACCAGCATCAGCGGCGTATTGCTGTTGCTCTGTTGAAACAGGCGGGCTGTTCCATAGGTTCCGCCGCGAATGCTGATGGGCACGTGGATGTCGTTCATTTTGCGGTTGATCGCGGCGAGCGCGACATCCAGCGATTCTCCCACCGGTAAATTGAATGCGATGGCCGTCGACACTGAGGTGCCGGTGTGATTCACGCTCACCGGCGTCGTGCCGGTGGTGAAGTGGCTGAACGCCGCAAACGGCACGACGGTTTCCTGGGCGACGCTGACGGCGGTGCCGGTGGATGTGTTGCCGCGGCCGGCGTTCGCCAGAGAATTCGCGGCCAGATTGCGTGCCGCATCCTGGGCGACCGCGGCGCTGGATGAACTCGTCGCCGACGCCTTTGACGCCGTGGGCGATGCCGATTTGAGCGAGACGGTGCCGGCGACCGCCTGCGTGGCCTGTGTCCCCGTGACGGCGGCGCCGGAGGTGCTCACGTACAATTCCTTGAGCACTTCCGGGTTCTGCCAGAACTCGGGCGCCACTTCCATGACCACGTGGTACTGCTGCGGGCTGAACGGGTTGTAGATATTCGACACCTGCGCCTGAGCGAACGCGTCACCCAGCGCATTGTCGATCTGAACTTCCGTGAGCCCGAGCTTCGAGGCGCTGTCGCGGTCCACGATCAGGTCGGCCTCGAGGCCGCCCGGCTGCATGTCCGTGTCCACATCGGTGATTTCCGGCATATCCTGCAATGCCGTCCGAAGCTTCTGCGACCAGCTACGCAACTCCGTCAAGTCGTCGCCGAGCAGCGTCCATTGGTACTGCGAGTTGGCCGATCGTCCGCCGCCGCCGCCGATGTCCTGTACGGCCTGCAGAAAGGTCGCAACCCCCGTGACTTTGTTCAACTTCGGCCGCAATCGGGCGATCACCTGATCCGCGGCGATCCGGCGCACCGCAAGCGGCTTGAGCGCGATGGTGACGTTGGCGTTCGCGCCGCCGCCGCCGAAGGGCCCGAAGCCGCCGCCTCCCACCGAGCCTGTCACCGTATTGACCGCGGGATCGGCCTTGATGATGGCCGCGACCTCCTGCAGCTTGCGCTTCATCATTTGAAACGAGCTCTGCGCATCGCCGCGAATGCCTCCCTGCAGCTGGCCGGTATCCTGTTGCGGGAAAAATCCCTTGGGTATCGCGATGTACAGATAAACATTGAGTCCAATGGTCGCGCACAGCAGCAGCAGCATGGCGCGCGGATGATGCAAGGCCCAGTCGAGGGATCTTTCGTAGCCGCGGCGCAGGCGCCCGAAACTGCGCTCGAATGCCTGCCCGAAGCGGGAGGGATTGCGCATGTTTTCGCGCTCGAGCAGCAGCGAACACATCATGGGCGTCGTCGTCAGGGAAATCACCAGAGAGATGAGGATGGATACCGACAAGGTGACGGTGAACTCGCGGAATATCCGCCCGACGATGCCTCCCGCAAACATGAAGGGGATGAACACCGCGACCAACGACAGACTCATGGACACGACGGTGAAGCCCACTTCGCGGGCGCCCAGCAGGGCGGCGCTCATGCGCGACATGCCCGCTTCGATATGGCGCGTGGTATTTTCCATGACGACGATGGCGTCATCCACCACGAAGCCGGTGGCCACGGTGAGCGCCATCAGGGAAAAATTGTCGAGGGTATAGCCGAGCAGATACATCGCGCCGAAAGTTCCGATCAACGACACCGGCACGACCAGGGCGGGAATCAGCGCCGCGCGATAGCTGTTCAGAAAGATGTACACCACCAGGATGACGAACGCCACGGCCAATATCAGAGTCTGCTCGACCTGGCGCAGCGAGGCGCGAATCGTGATGGAGCGGTCGAAGGTGACCACCAGATCGATCTTCGAGTCGATCGAACTCTTGAGGAGGGGAAGTGCAGCCTTGACGGCATCGATCATTTCAATGACGTTGGCGCCGGGCTGCTGAAAAACCGTGACGAACACGGCGGGTTTGCCGTTGTAGAGGCCATAGGTGCGGATGTTCTCGGTCGCGCCATCCTGCATGTCCAGGACTCTGGCCACATCGCCGAGCCGTACCGTTGCGCCGTTGCGGTTCGCGATGATCAGATTGCGGTAGGGTCCCGCGTCGCGGGCATTGTCATTGGTGTAGATCTGATAATGCAGCCGGCCGGACTCGATCGCGCCCTTGGGCGCATTGGCGTTGGCATTGGAGATGGCGGCGCGGACATCCTGCAGACCGATGCCGTACTTGGACAGCGACAGCGGATTGATCTCGACCCGCACGGCGGGCAGCGCGCTGCCGTTGACGTTCACCCCGCCGACGCCCGGAAGCTGGGACAGGCGCTGCAAGATCACGGCGTCCGCTGCATCGTAGATCTGGCCCTGCGTGAGCACGTCCGAAGTCATGGCGATGGCCATGACCGGAAACAAGGAGCTGTTGAGCTTGCGGTAGGTGGGGTTGCGCGTCAGCGAGCTGGGCAGGTCGGCATGCGCGGCGACGATGGCCGCCTGCACGTCGCGCGCCGCGCCGTCGATGTCGCGGTCGACCCCGAAAGTCAGTTGAACGTTCGAGGTGCCCACGCCGCTCGTGGAGGTCATGTCGTCGACGTCGGCGATCGCGCCGAGATGCCGCTCCAGCGGAGTGGCCACCGTGCTCGCCATGACCTCGGGGCTGGCTCCGGGCAGCTGCGCCGAAACGAAGATCGCCGGCACATCGATGCGCGGCAGCGGCGCCACGGGCAGCAGCATGAAGGCCGCGGCGCCGCACAGTGCGACGCCGGCCGTCAGCAGTATGGTCGCCACCGGTCTATGAATGAAAGGAGCGGAAATGTTCACGCGGAACCGTCCGCCGCCAATGCGCCGCCCGCGGCGGCGCGCGCGGGCCGGCGCAGGCGGGACGCCAGGCGGTCGAACGCCAGATAGATCACCGGGGTCGTGAACAAGGTCAGCACCTGGCTCACCAAGAGGCCGCCCACGATGCTGACGCCGAGCGGGTGGCGCAGTTCGGAGCCCGTGCCCGTACCGAACATGAGCGGCAAGGCGCCGAATATCGCGGCAACCGTCGTCATGAGTATGGGTCGAAAGCGCAGCAGGCAGGCTTTGTAAATAGCCTCACGCGGCGCAAGGCCCTCATCGCGCTGCGCCACGACCGCAAAGTCGATCATCAGAATCGCGTTCTTCTTCACGATGCCGATGAGCAGGATGATGCCGATCAGCGCAATGATGGTCAGATCGTCCCCGGCCAGCATCAGGGCGAGCAGCGCGCCGATGCCGGCCGACGGCAGCGTCGATAGAATCGTGATGGGATGGATGAAGCTCTCGTATAGAACGCCGAGAACGATGTACATGACGAGCACGGCGGCCACCAGCAACAGAAGCTCGTTGGTCAAGTTGCTGCGGAAGGCGAGCGCCGCTCCCTGGAAGGTCGTTCGAATGCTGTTCGGCAACCCGGCGCCGCGTTCGGCATTCTCGATGGCCGAAACGGCGGCGCCGAGCGAAGCGTTCTCGCTCAAGTTGAAGGATACGGTGGTCGCCGGAAATTGCGCCAGGTGATTGATGAGAAGCGGCCGAGTTTCCACATCCACGTTGGCGATCGCGGACAGCGGTACCTGACCGCCGCCCGCCGACGGTACGTAGATGGACGCGAGCGAGTCCACGGACCGGTAGTAGGCCGGATCCGCCTCCATGATGACGCGATACTGATTCGACTGAGTGAAGATCGTGGACACGATGCGCTGGCCGAATGCGTCGTACAAGGCGTTGTCGACGGTGCCCACGCTGATGCCGAGACGCGCCGCGCTGTCGCGGTCGATGGTGATGTAGGCCGCAAGGCCGTTGTCTTCCTGGTTGCTGACGACGTCCGCGAGCTCGGGCTGCTGACGAAGCGCCGCCAGCAGCCGGGGAGTCCACGTGGACAACACCGCGGCGTCCGCGCTTTCCAGCGTGAATTGGTATTGGGTGCGGCTCACCGTGTTGTCGAGGGTAAGATCCTGCACCGGTTGCATGTACAGCGTGATGCCCGCGATGTCGGCCGTTTCGGCCCGCAGCCGGCGGATGGCATCGGCGACGTTCGTGCTGCGTTCGCCCCGCGGCTTCAAATTGATCAGGAAGCGGCCGCTGTTCAGGGTGACATTGTTGCCGTCGACACCGATGAAGGAGGACAGGCTGAGCACATCCGGATCCTCGAGTATCGCGGCCGCGAGCGCTTGTTGCCGATCGGCCATGGCGGCGTAGGAAATCGACTCGGTCGCCTCGGAGACGCCCTGAATCAATCCGGTGTCCTGTGCGGGAAAGAAGCCCTTCGGAATCAGAATATAGAGAATCGCAGTCAGCGCCAGGGTGGCCATCGCGACATACAGGGTCAACCGCTGATGATCGAGCACCCAGGTGAGCCTCCGGCCGTACCACTCGACCACGGCGCTGAACCACCGTCCCGACTCGAGCTGCGCGTGTTCGCCCGGCGGCCGTTGTTTCAGGAGCTTGGCGCACATCATCGGCACGAGGGTCAGGGACACCACGGCCGAAATGAGAATCGTGACGGCGAGTGTAACCGCGAATTCGCGGAACAAACGCCCGACCACATCCTGCATGAAGAGCAGCGGAATGAGCACCGCGATCAGCGACACCGTCAGCGATATGATGGTGAAGCCGATCTGTCCGGCACCCTTCAGCGCCGCTTCGAGCGGCGTCTCCCCGAGCTCGATGTAGCGCGAGATGTTTTCGATCATCACGATGGCGTCGTCGACGACGAAACCCGTCGCGATGGTCAACGCCATCAACGATAGATTATTGAGGCTGAAATTCGCCAGATACATCACCGCAAAGGTGCCGATGAGCGACAGCGGCACCGAAAGGCTGGGGATGATGGTGGCCGGAACATTGCGCAGGAACACGTAGATCACCAGCACGACCAGCACGACGGCGAGCACGAGTTCGAATTCGACGTCGGCGACCGAGGCTCTGATGGTCGTCGTTCGATCGGTGAGGATGGCGAGATCGACTCCCGCGGGCAGCGCGGCCTGCAGCGAAGGCAAGAGATCGTGGATTCGGTTGACGACGTCGACGACGTTGGCGCCCGGCTGGCGCTGCACGTTGAGGATCAAGGCCGGGACCCTGTTCATCCAGCCGCCGAGCTTGGCGTTCTCCGCGCCCGAGACCAATTCGGCCACATCCTTGAGCCTGACCGGGGCGCCGTTCTTGTAGGCCACCACGACGCTGCCGTAGTCCTCCGCGTTGCGGATCTGATCGTTGGTATTGACCGTGTAGGCGACGCTGGGGCCGTCCAGCGTGCCCTTCGGACCGTTCTGGTTGGCGTTGTTGATGGTGGTGCGCAGATCGTCGAGATTCAATCCGTAGGCCGCCAAGGCGCGCGGGTTCACCACCACGCGGACCGCCGGCCGCTGGCCGCCGCTGATGCTGACGACACCGACCCCCTTGATCTGCGAGATCTTTTGCGCAATGCGCGTATCAGCCATGTCCTCCACTTCGGTGAGCGGCATCACTTTCGAGGTGAGCCCCAGGATCAGCACCGGCGCGTCGGCGGGATTGACCTTGGCATAGATCGGCGGCGCGGGCAGATCCTGCGGCAGCAGGTTTTGCGCGGCGCTGATGGCCGCTTGCACCTGCTGTTCAGCCACGTCGATGGCGAGGGTCAGATTGAACTGCAGGGTGATCACCGACGCGCCGGCCGAACTCGTCGAGGACATTTGACTGAGGCCCGGCATCTGGCCGAATTGCTTCTCCAGCGGCGCGGTGATGGCCGACGTGATGACCTCGGGGCTGGCGCCGGGGTAGAACGTCTGCACCTGGATCGTGGGGTAGGCCACTTCGGGAAGCGCCGACAAGGGCAGCTGCAGGTAGGCGATCGCGCCGACGATCAATATTGCAACCATCAGCAGGGTGGTTGCGACCGGACGCAGGATGAATATGCGCGACGGATTCATACGGGCGCGGCCGCGGAAGCGGCTGCAAGTGCGGCGTGGGCGGTTAGCGTGTCCGCGATCGACATCATGGCGATGGTTTGGGGCGGTTTCGCGGGCGCTGAGGGCCGGGCGAACCCGGAGCGCCGGGCTGTGCATTGCCGGGCGGCTGCGCGGTGGCCGCGGGCGCCGCCGTGCCCGGCAGCTGCACCTCCGCGCCATCGCGCAGGCGGTCGCCGCCCTCCGTCACCACGACTTCGCCTGCGCGGAGGCCTTGGGCGACGGCGACGCGCTCGCCGTCGACCACACCGAGGGTCACCGGACGCACTTTGACCGTCCGGTCGGAATTCACGACGTAGACAAAAGTGCTCACCACCCCGTTGGGCGCACCGCGGCGCACCGCCGAGTTGGGCATGATGACTTGATTCTGCAGCAGCTCTTGGAGCAGCTGAATGTTGACGAACTGGTTCGGAAACAGCAGGCCGTCGGCATTCTCGAATTGCGCGCGCAGCTTGACCGTCCCGGTCGTGATGTCAATTTCATTGTCCACGGTGAGCAGCTTCCCGACCGCGAGCTTGGCGCTGTTGGTGCGATCGTAGGCCTCCACGGTCATCGGGGCGCCGTGCAAGCGCCGCATCAGCGCCGATACATAGTCCTCGGGGATGGAAAAGATGACGGTGATGGGCTGCACCTGGTTGATCACGACGATGCCGTTCGTATCGCCCGGTGTGACGTAGTTGCCCTGATCGACTTGGCGCAATCCGACGCGGCCGGTGACCGGCGAGACGATGTGCGTGTACAAGAGATTGACCCGCGCGGTTTTCACCTGCCCCTCGTCCGATTGAACCGTGCCGGTGTCTTGGTCCACCAATGCCCGCTGGGTGTCGAGCTGCTGTTGGGCGATCGAGTCCTCCTTGACCAAGCCTTCATAGCGTCTCAGATCCAGCTTCGCATCCGCCAGCAGCGCCTGGTCGCGGCGTAAATTTCCCTCCATTTGCTGCAGGGCCGCTTCGTAAGGGCGGGGATCGATCTGTGCCACAGAGTCGCCCTGGTGCACGAGCTGCCCCTCCGTGAACAAGATCTTTTGCATGATTCCGCTGATTTGCGTCCTGACGGTCACGGTGGCGAGCGGCGTGACCGTGCCCAACGCGGGAATGCGCAGTTGGATATCGCCGGATGTGACGGTCGCCACCGACACGGCTACCGGCCCGCTCGGCCCGCCGCGCCCGGGACCTCCCGCCGCCGGCACCGGTTGCTTGTGCTGGATATATCGGACCAGCGCAACCAACAGCAGCAAGGCGACGACCACGACCAGCAAGGCCACCCAGTGGCGACGGATGAACGCCAGGGGTCCGCGCTCGGGTGCCGGAGTCGTTACATCGTCTTGGTCTTGGATCACTAATTCACCGCATGCACCCACGCCCGGGCCAACCGAGGACGTACGGGCGATTCCTGAGACTATGACTAGATTACACGGAGGGCGGCCACCCTCGGCAGTTTCGCATGCGCGAGTGTCGGTTTCTCATCACGATTGTTACGAAATGTAAAGACATTGACACGCGAAGTCGTCCCCGCCCAAGGGTGGGGTCGCGTAGCGGCCCGTACCCGTGCAAAATGAGGCTCGGAGCGCAGATGGGATACGGGTAAAGGAGCTTTGATGAAACCATTGAATTGCGCCGCTTTGGCGGCGGTGCTTGCGTTGAGTATCGGCGCGCCGGCGCGAAGTGCGCCCACGTGGGTCGAAGGCGTCAACTATTTCTTGATCCAGCCGGCGCGGCCGACGTCGATGCCGGCCGGTAAGGTCGAGGTCACCGAGGTGTTCTCGTACGCCTGTCCGGCGTGCAATTTATTCGTGCCCACCATGCACAAGTTGAAGGCGAGTCTGCCGCCGAATGCGGTGTTCGATTTCCTGCCTGCGTCCTTCAATCCCAGCGAGGACTGGCCCATGTTTCAGCTCGCGTACCTGACCGCCCAGACACTCGGTGTCGCGGACCAGACCCACGATGCGATGTTCAACGCGGTCTGGCAAAGCGGCGAGCTCGCCGTGATCGATCCTGCGACCCGGGGCATCAAGAGCCGGCTGCCGACCATCGAAGATGCCGCAAAGTTCTACAAGGCCAATGCCGGCGTGCCCATCGACAAATTCCTCGAGACCTCGAAGAGTTTCGCGGTGGACAACAAGGTGCGCGCCGCCGAGGATTTGATCCAGAGGTATCGCGTCGATCGCACGCCGACCATTGTCGTGAACGGCAAGTATCGACTGCAGACTGAATCGGCCGGCGGCAACGACCAGCTGGTCGAGCTCGTGAAATGGTTGGTCGCGAAGGAGACCAAGTAGGGTTGGAGCCCGCCGGCGGCGCCGCGTCGCGCGCGTGCCGTACCCCATGAACAAGCTGTTCCTCTACCACCCCAGAATCTGGATCGCCGCGGCGGCCGGGACCGCGGCTTTTTTCTTGCTTCCGATTCAGGCGTCGACCTTGAGCCGGGTGCTCGTCGCCTGGAATTGCGGCGTCGATCTGTATCTGATCTTGATCTACTGGTGGATGAAGAGCTTGAACGCCGTGCAGATTTGCCAGCGGTACATAGAGGAAGACGAGACCGCCCCATTCATTCTCGCCGCCGTCACCCTTGCCGCATTGTTGAGCGTGGTGGCGATCGTCGAGCCGCTGACCGCCGTGAAGCAAGTATCGGGCGGTGCGCGGGCTGCGCACTTCGCGCTTGCCGCGCTGACCTTGATCAACTCGTGGCTGTTGGTTCCGACCATGTTCACGACCTGCTACGCCGATATGTTCTACAGCGCTCCGGAGGATGAGCGTCCGCTGTTGTTTCCCAAAACGCCCATGCCCGTATTCTGGGACTTTGCCTATTTTTCCTTCACCATTGCAGCGGCGTGCCAAACGTCGGACGTGTCCACGACCCAGCGCTCGATTCGCAAGGTGGTCATTGCCCACACGCTGGTTTCATTTTTCTTCAACGCCTCGATTCTCGGGTTTGCGATCAACGTCACGGCGGGACTCATCTCCGGAAATTGAAGCTCCCCGGTAACGTCACCACGTGACCGGCGCCGCAGGCTCCACGGCCGGCATCAGCGCGTCGAGACGCGGCGGATCGGCGCCGCTTACGTAGGCGAGCGCGACAATGTGCTCGAAGATGTGCTGCACGTAGCCGCGAGTCTCGGCGTAGGGGATATTGTCGATCCAAATGTCGGCATCCATCGAATTGGGAGGCAGCCAGCGGGCGACCGTCGCCGCGCCGGCATTGTAGGCGGCGAGGCTCACATCGAGGCGGCCCGCGTAGCGGTTGAGCAATTCGCGGAGGTAGGCCGCGCCGAGCGGTACCGCCACGGCCGGATCGAACAAGGCGTCCCTGTGGGGCGAGGGCAGGTGCCACCGTCGCGCGACGGCCGCGGCGGTGGCCGGCAGCATCTGCATGAGGCCGCGCGCATCCGCGCGCGACACCGCGTCTTTGCGATACAAGCTCTCCTGGCGCATGACGCCCAATATCCAGTCCGCGGGTACGCCCGCAAGTTCGCTGGCCGCGGCGACCTCGTCCGGATACGGCCGCGGATAACGCAGCGGGAGATCGTCCCATTCGCCGGCCTGCGCCAGGGTGGTGATGGACTCGGCATACCAACCCCAGCGCGCGGCCAGATGCGCGGCCTGAACCTTGACGGCGGGTTCGGCTCCGCCCAGCACCGTCGTCCACTCGAGGGCGGCTTCATCCGCCATGTCGCAGGCGAATAGTTCGTGCGCCCGGATCAGGCCGGCTTCGGCTGCGATTGCGGTCTGCGCCTTGGTGTCGTCCCGTGACGGCCGCACATTCAAGTTGTAGCGTCGATGCAGGCGGTCCGCCGCGAGGTAGCCGTAGTAGTCCCGCATGCCGGCGATTTCGTCGAACAGCGGCACCGCGGCATCCGCACCGGCGACGGCAGCCACTGCGCGCGCGCGCCAGTAGCGCCAGCGAGGCTGCGTCGAGAGACTGGCGGGCATGTGCTCGATTTGTTTGAGCGCCCCGCCGTAGTCGCCCATCCACAACGCGGCGCGCGCGTGCCATTCCTCAACCTGGCTGTCGACGGCGTCCGGCGTCAAGCCATCGAACGCGGCGAGAGCTCTGGGATCATGGTCGTAGGCTGCGCCGAGCGCGGCCGCGCGCTTGAGCCGAGCTTGCAATGCGGGCGTCAAGCCATCGCGGGCGAGAAGCGCGGGCAGCAGGTTCGACGCGCCGGTGGAATCGGTGTGAGCAAGCTTCTCGAAGCCGGCGGCAAGCGCGTCGGGTTCCACGGATAGGGCGGGGTGAGTGGCCAGCACGGTCAGCGCCGCCTTGGGCGCCTCCAGCAGGTCGGACCATTGGAGGAGTGCCGCGGCGCGCGCGATGGGCACGTCGCCCATGGATTCACGCGCCAGGCGCGGGTTGTCTACGCTAAGCGCTGCGCGCACCCGACTCTCCGCCAGCGCCGGCGTCACCAGATTCTGCTGCCGGAGCCACGCAAACACATCGTTGCATTCGGCCGGCTGCTTCTGAGGCAGGCTCCAGCGCGCGATCGCCGCCAGCCCAAGGCCTTCGGTGTCGCCGGTGGCGAGCCGACCTTCGAGCCGGTCGCAGACCAGCGAAGGATCGGCGACATCGGCAGAGCGCGGCAGAAACCAGTCCCAGCGGCGGCGCTGCGCAAGGCTCGCCAACCAATCGCGCCTTAGCGCGCGCGTGACCGGTTGACCCGCATGGGTTTGCATGAACTGATCGACTGCCGCGTCCAGACCCTCGTCGGGCTTTTTGATCAGATCGCGCCGGAATCTGGCCGCAACGAGATAGCCGTGGATTGCGTAGGCCTCGAGCGCGCGGGAATCCGGCGTTTCCGGCAGGTTCAGGCGAATGCGTTGCATGGCCGCGACGAATTCCTGACGGGCGCCGTTCGGATCGGCGGCGGGGGCCGCGGGGCCGGCGGCTGAAGCGGACTGCACGCAGAGCATGGAGAGCGACAGGGCCTGCAGCCAATTTGAGTGGATCAACATCGGTGCATTTTACGGACTCACCGCGAGCGGTGCGATTCGCACTGCATTCGGCGCGCCCACGTGGTTGAATAGCGGTGTATGAAATCCAAAGTCGTCGCGATTCTCGAGACGCGCACCGGAGCGCGTTTGGGGGAAATGATCGAGCGCCGAGGCTGGATACCCATGCTGGCACCGGCGCTCGAAGAGGTGCCGGATGTCGAGCCCCAAGCCGTGGCCTCGCTGCTGGCGCAATGGCGAACCGATCCCTTCAAGATCGTCATTTTTCAAACCGGGGTGGGTACTCGAGCCTTGTTTCAGGCCACCGATGCGGCGGGGCTCACGGGCGAACTGCTGCAGCGCTTGAATTCTTCCGTGGTCGTGGTCCGCGGACCGAAACCTGTCGGAGAACTGAACGCGCGCCGGGTGCGCATCGACATACGCGCGGTCACTCCGTTCACCACCGAAATGGTCTTGGCAGCGATGTCGGAGATACCCGTGCACGCCGAGCGAGTGTTGGTGCAGCGCTACGGCGCGGCGAACCAACTGCTGCGCGAGGCGCTGGAAAAGCGCGGCGCCGGCGTGCACGAGATCGCGACCTATCGGTGGGCATTGCCGGCGGACATACAGCCGCTCAACCGGCTTCTGGAAGCACTGGCGGGCTCGGGCGTCGACGCCGTGGTGTTCACCAGCGCGGTGCAGATTCACAATCTCTACGCGGTCGCGGAAAAGGCCGGCCGGGCTTCGGATCTCGCGAACCAACTGAATCGCTTGGTCGTCGCGTCCATCGGACCGGTGTGCTCGCGTGCGCTGCGGGAACATGGAGTGACGCCGTCGTTCGAAGCGGACCCGCCCAAGCTGGGACCGCTGGTCGCGGCTCTCGATGGAGCTTTGTCGGTGACCCGCTGACGGCGATTTGCGCGGTCGGCTGACGGCGCGCGCAGCCATGCTCCCCGGCTAGTTCGCTCCGCCCACCGCCGGCGAGTCGCTGGCGGGAAAGGACTCGTCCAGCGCTTCGTCCAATAGTTCGTCGATATGCTGCTTGTCGGTCCCTTGCGCATGCGTCGACCCCTGCGGGTGCTTTTCCAAATACGCTTTGGCGTACGAGCACGCCGGATTCACCGACCAACCCGCCACGCTCGCCGCGCTCAAGGCCGCTTCCATCAACAGCGCGGCGATGCCGCGGCCGCCGATTGCCGGCGGAACCTGCGTATGGGTAATGGTCATGACCCCGTCGGCCAGCGTGTAGTCGAGTTCGGCGTGGCTCCCGTCCACTTCCGTGGTGAACCGGTGTGCGACGGTGTCGTGGTGAATGGTGCTCATTTCTCTCAGTGCTCGGGAGGATGCTCTCCGGGTCTCGGTGCCTGCCTGGGTTCAGGCCGTGGCGGCTCAGGGCGCGGAGGCGCGCTCTGCCGCGGCGGTTGAGCTTGCTCCGGCGGACGCCGCTGTTCAACCTGGGGACGCCGCTGCTCGACCGGGGGTCGATACTGCGGTTGGGCGGGCGCGCGCTGTTGCTCGACCGGGGGCCGATACTGCGGTTGGGCGGGCGAGCGCTGTTGTTCGACCGGGGGCCGATATTGCGGTTGGGCGGGCGAGCGCTGTTGTTCGACCGGGGGCCGATACTGCGGCTGGGCCGGGGGACGCTGCTGCTCGACCGGTGGGCGCCGCTGCTGCTCTTGCTGCACAGGCGGGCGCTGCTGAGGCACGCGCGTCTCTGACTGCGCGCCTCGGGGCTGGGTCTCGGTTCGCGACTGAGGTTGAGGTTGGGAGTGAACCACGCTCGTGCTGCCTCCCCTTGCCGGCACCACCCCGGCGCCAGAGAATGCTCCGGGCCGTGGCGTCGCCGCAATCGGCGGGCGGCCCTGATTCTGGCTGGCGCGCAGCTCCGGGTTGGTGCGCGCCGTCTGGTCGTGCTGGCGTTGCACCGGTGTGACGGGGATGTGTCGCTCACGGGTCGCCGCTTCTTCCACCGAGGTTGGCCGGGCTGGAACGCCGCCATTGCCGCCGTTGTAGCTGACCCGGTTCACGGTGACGTTATTGATCACGGTCTTGTTGTAGACATTGGTGATGTTCGTGTTGGATATGTTGTTCACTGAGCGGTTGTAGTACAGACGGCCGCCTTCCCAGTAGCCGCCTTCGTAACCCCTACCACCGTAGCCGTAGCCGTAATTAACCCCACCGTAGAACCCAACGTGCGGGCCCCAGTAGCCGAGATGCCAGATAAATAAGCCGCCTTCCGCACCCCAATAACCTGGGGTCCACAGGTACTCCGGCTGTGGGGCAAGCACCCACGTGCCCGGCACCCAGTAATAGTCTTGGTCATCGTCGCTCCACGCCCAATAACCCGGGGTCCAAATGTATCCTTCGCCGGGAATCGGCGGTTGATCGTAGACCGGCAGTTCGGGCGGTGGAACGCCGACTGAAATACCCACCGACACTTGCGCCATGGACAGAGCGGGCAGTGCCAGCAAAAGCAGCGTCGGAAATATGAACCGGCTCAAGGCTTTGAGTAGCATTTTTCTGCTCCGGATTCGAGCGTGGGAGACCGCCGTGATCGGGAAAGTTCTTTAGGTGAAAGCCACTATACAGAGCGTCCAGCCCCCCTTCATCAGTGGCCCTCCGCCGTCCTTGTAGGATAACACCGACGACTTGCGCAGCGGTTGAGCGGCCGCCTTATTTGGCCCCTCCGACACCCATCCGCCGGCAGAGGAATGCTCACTGGCCCAGAGCGCAGGCCAGAGGGGAGAGGTAGCGTCAAGGCAACTGCTTCTTCGTTGCCTTGACGCTACCTCTCCCCTCTGACCCCGCGCTGGGAGCCTTGGTTGAGGTCCTAACTTTAAGGGGGGCTAATGCGCCGCTTGTTTGGCGGGGGCGGGTTGAACGGTGCTGGCCTGCGCGGCTGGTTGCGCAGCCAAGCGCCGCAGCGCCTCACGCGGCAACTCGTCGAGGCCGGCGTCGCCGTCGCGTTTGATTTGGGCGGTGAGCTTGTCGCGCATGCGCTTGGTCCAGAATTTCGCGATGTGATTGGCGATGCCGGCGATGGCGTCCTCGCGCTCAGGCTCTGCGCCGAAGAAGTGGCCGATGTCGTTCGCCATCTTGACGAGATGCTCCGACGTGCCGTGTCCTTCGCTGCCGTGTTCGGCGCCGGCTGAATCTTTGCCGGCGACCGCATCATTGCTCATGGGTCCATTCATCCTATTTGTCGACGAACATGACATCGGCGCTCTTCAGCAGGGTTTCCTGGGTCTCGCTGAACTCGCGGAAGCGCTTCTGCCACTCGGAGGGCTGGCTCACCCGGACGGCCTGCACGGCGGTCACCTTGTACTCGGGGCAATTCGTGGCCCAGTCGGAATTATCCGTGGTGATCACATTGGCTCCGGATTCGGGAAAATGAAAAGTCGTATAGACCACGCCGGGCTGAACCCGCTCGGTCACCCGGGCGCGCAGCACCGTGTCGCCGGCGCGGCTCTCGATGCCCACCCAGTCCCCTTCGGCAATGCCGCGGTCCTCCGCATCCTGCGGATGGATCTCCAGACGATCTTCGTCATGCCACGCATTGTTCTCCGTGCGCCGGGTCTGCGCACCCACGTTGTACTGGCTCAAGATGCGTCCGGTCGTCAGGATCAGGGGGTAGCGAGCGTTGACTTTCTCCGAGGTGGGCACGTACTCGGTCACCAAGAATTTGCCCTTGCCCCGCACGAACTCGCCGATGTGCATGGTCGGCGTGCCCTCGGGGTGCTCGGCATTGCACGGCCACTGGATGCTGCCGAGCTCATCGATGCGGTCGAAGCTCACGCCCGTGAAGGTCGGGGTCAGGCGTGCGATCTCATCCATGATCTCGGAGGGATGCGTGTAATTCATCGGGTAGCCGACGGCGTTCGAGAGCAACTGAGTGATCTCCCAATCCGCGTAGCCGGACTTCGGCTTCATCACTTTGCGAACCCGTGAAATGCGCCGCTCGGCGTTGGTGAAGGTGCCGTCCTTCTCCAAGAAGGACGAGCCGGGCAGGAACACATGAGCGAACTTCGCGGACTCGTTCAAGAACAAGTCCTGCACGATGATGCACTCCATCGAGGTCAGGGCCGCGGTGACGTGCTGAGTGTTGGGGTCGGACTGTGCGATGTCCTCGCCCTCGATGTACAGGCCCTTGAACTCGCCGTCGAGCGCGGCCTCGAACATGTTAGGAATGCGCAGGCCAGGTTCGCCGAGCAGCTTCATGCCCCAGGCATCCTCGAACAGGGCGCGCACCGAGTCATCCGAGACATGCCGATAACCAGGGAATTCGTGCGGGAAGGAGCCCATGTCGCAGGAGCCCTGCACATTGTTCTGGCCGCGCAGGGGGTTCACACCCACGCCTTCTCTGCCGACATTGCCGGTGGCCATGGCGAGATTCGCAATGCCCATCACCATGGTGGAACCCTGGCTGTGCTCGGTGACGCCGAGGCCGTAATAGATGGCGCCGTTGCCGCCGGTGGCGTACAGGCGGGCGGCGGCGCGCACATCGGCGGCCGGCACCCCCGTCACCGCTTCCATCGCTTCCGGAGAGTTTCTCTCCTGGGCAACGAAGTTGCGCCACTTCTCGAAGGAAGGCATTTCGCAGCGCGCGCGCACGAAGTCCTCTTTGACCAAGCCTTCGGCGACGATGACGTGGGCCAGGGAGTTGATGAGCGCCACATTGGTGCCGGGCCGGAGCTTCAAGTGCTGCTCGGCCTCGATGTGCGGCGTGCGCACGAGATCGATGCGCCGCGGGTCGGCGACGATCAGCTTCGCCCCCTGGCGCAGGCGCCGCTTCATCTGCGATGCGAACACCGGATGGCCGTCGGTGGGATTCGCACCGATCACGAAGATGACGTCGGACTTCATCACCGAGTCGAAGTTCTGGGTGCCGGCCGATTCGCCGAGCGTGTTCTTGAGGCCGTAGCCCGTGGGTGAATGGCACACGCGGGCGCAAGTGTCGACATTGTTGTTGCCGAAGCCCGCGCGCACCAGCTTCTGTACGACGTAGGTCTCCTCGTTGGTGCAGCGCGAAGAGGTGATGCCGCCGATCGAGTCGCGGCCATACTTCGCTTGAATGCGCTTGAGTTCCGAGGCCGCGTAGCCGATCGCTTCTTCCCACGAGACTTCGCGCCAGGGATCGGTGATCTTCGAGCGGATCATGGGCTTGACGATGCGGTCCGAATGGGTAGCGTACCCAATCGCAAAGCGTCCCTTGACGCAGGAGTGCCCGTGGTTGGCATGGCCGTCCATGTTCGGCACCATGCGTACCACTTCCTCGCCCTTCATTTCGGCGCGGAACGAGCAGCCCACTCCGCAGTAGGCGCAGGTCGTGGTGATGCTGTGCTCGGCCTGACCCTTCTCGATCAGGGATTTCTCGGAAAGAGTTGCGGTGGGGCAAGCCTGCACGCAGGCGCCGCAGGAAACGCACTCCGAATCCATGAAGGATACGTTTTGGCTGGCGGACACCGTGGACTCGAAGCCGCGATTCTGGATGGTCAGCGCGAACGTGCCTTGCTGCTCATCGCAGGCACGGACGCAGCGCGAGCAGACGATGCACTTGCTGGCATCGAAGGTAAAATAGGGATTGCTCGTGTCCTTCTCGACGGTGAGGTGATTGGCTCCCTCGTAGCCGTAGCGCACCTCGCGAAGGCCCACCACCCCCGCCATGTCCTGCAGCTCGCAGTGCCCGTTGGCCGGACAGGTCAGGCAGTCCAAGGGGTGATCGGAGATGTAGAGCTCCATCACGCCGCGGCGGATGTCGGCGAGCTGTTTGTTCTGGGTGGTGACTTTCATCCCCGCGGCGACGGGGGTCGTGCAGGAGGCGGGCAGTCCCTTCATGCCCTCGATCTGCACCAGGCACAGGCGGCAGGAGCCGAAGGCCTCCAACTGTTCCGTTGCGCAGAGCTTGGGGATCTTCACGTCGGACAGCGCCGCCGCGCGCATCACCGAGGTGCCGACAGGCACCGTGACTTCCTGGCCATCGATGGTGAGCGTCACGAGCTGGGCGCTCTCGCGCTTGGGAGTGCCTAAGTCTTTCTCGGCAATGGATAGCATGGATCAGTCCTCGTGTAATCAACCGGCGGCGCTGGACGCCCTTGACGGTTTGACGAAATCTTGGGGGAAATGGTTCAACGCAGAGATCACGGGATAAGGAGTCAACCCCCCGAGCGCGCACAGCGAGCCGTAAGTCAGGGTTTCGCACAGATCGCGCAAAATCGCCTCCTGCTGGGCTGAGTTCTCACCGGCGATCAGCCGATCGATGACTTCCACTCCGCGGGTCGAGCCGATGCGGCAGGGCGTGCACTTGCCGCAGGACTCGATGGCGCAGAATTCCATCGCATAACGCGCTTGGGCCGCCATATCGACGCTGTCGTCGAAGGCCACGATGCCGCCGTGCCCGAGCATTCCCTTGATCGCGGCGAAGGCTTCGTAGTCCAAGGGGGTGTCGAACTGGGATTCCGGATGATAGGCCCCCAAAGGGCCTCCGACTTGGACCGCGCGGATGGGACGGCCGCTGAAACTACCGCCGCCGAAATCGTACAGCAGCTCGCGCAACGTCATGCCGAACGCGATCTCCACCAGGCCGCCCTGCTTGATATTGCCGGCGAGCTGCATCGGCAGCGTGCCGCGCGAGCGGCCCATGCCGAAGTGCTGATAGTACTCGGCGCCGCGATCCATGATGATGGGCACCGAGGCGAACGTGATCACATTGTTGATCACCGTGGGCTTGCCCCACAGCCCTTCGATGGCGGGAAGCGGAGGTTTGAAGCGTACCTGGCCGCGCTTGCCCTCCAAGGATTCCAACAGCGAGGTCTCCTCGCCGCAGATGTAGGCGCCGGCTCCCATGCGCACTTCCAATTCAAAGGCCTTGCCGCTGCCTTGGATGTTCTGCCCCAGAAACCCCGCAGTGGCGGCGGCGGCAATCGCGGCCTCGAGCGCCGCCTTCGCCTGTGGGTACTCCCAGCGCAGATAAATGTAGCCCTGGGTGGCGCCCGTGGCCAACCCGGCGATGGTCATGCCCTCGATCAGGACGAAGGGGTCGCCCTCCATCAGCATCCGATCGGAGAAGGTTCCGGAGTCGCCCTCATCGGCGTTGCAGACGATGTACTTTTGCGCGCCCGGCGTGCTGAGGACGGTCTTCCACTTGATCCCGGCCGGAAAGGCCGCTCCGCCGCGGCCGCGCAGGCCGGATGCGGTGACGCTCGCGACGATGTCCGCGGGCTTCTGCGTGAGGGCAGCGGCGAGGCCGCGGTAGCCGCCGTGCTCTTTGTAGTCTTCCAGGCTGCGGGGATCCGTGATCCCGACACGAGCAAAGGTGAGGCGTTCTTGCTTCTTCAGGTACGGGATCTTCGCCGTGGCGCCGTGGCTCAGGGCATGCGGCTTGCCGGACGCGAAGTCCGCGTCAAATAAGCCGGCCACATCCTGGGCCTGCACCGGGCCGTAGGCCATGCGCGTGCCGCCGACATCAACCTCGACCAAGGGCTCCAGCCACAAAAGGCCGCGCGAGCCGTTGCGGATGAGCTCGATGGCGATTCCGCGCCGCCGCGCCTCGGCCACGATGCCCTCGGCGGTCTGATCGGCGCCGACACCAAGCGCCGCCGCATCGCGTGGCACGTAGATCTTCACGTCCGCTCCCGGCTTTGCGTCATCAGCGCGTCAAAGCGCTCGGGCGTGATACGCCCGTGCAATTGTTCGTCGATCATGAGCGACGGGCCCAAGGCGCAGTTGCCCAGGCAGTACACGGGTTCCAGCGTGATCGCGCCGTCCCTCGTCGTGCCATGAAAATCAACGCCCAGACTCGCCTTGGCATGCGCCTCCAGCGCCACGCTGCCAAGCGCCTGGCAGGCCTCCGCCCGGCAGAAGTGCACTACGTGGCGCCCCGGACGCTCCGAGAGAAAATAATGATAGAAGGTCACTACGCCATGAACCTCGGCCACCGAGAGGTTGAGTTCCTGGGCGATCAGCGGCACGGCGTCCTTCGGTACAAATCTAAGCGCTTCCTGCACCGCGTGCAGAATCGGCAACAGGGCTCCCGGCAGCTTCTTCAGCCGCGCGCAGGCCTCGAGCACTGTCGACCGCTCTGCCGCACTCAAGCTGGACGGCGGCTCGACTTTAATCGGTATCACTCGCCGGGGAGCTTGGTTACTCATGGTACCTGGTGCCGCAATAGATATATCAGATACTACTCCCACGCGAAACTGCCGCCAAGCCGCCATCCAGTGTGGATCGAAGCGAGAAAATCTTCTAATCGTTCCCACCAATGATTTGATAAGTGCGATGTATCAACCAACGGTGGGATCGCCATTGTCGCAACCCTAACCGCGGGCAAACCAAAACCGGGCGCGCACTTACGCCAACATGCGATATTGTCCGCCATGACATCACGGCCGTCCACCATCACCCAGAACGCCGACGTTCGATTTCTCGGCAAGCTTCTAGGCGACATAATTCGCACCTATGGCGGCCAGGCTCTGTTTCAACGCATCGAAGCCATACGGGCGGCGTCCGTGGACCGCTATCGCGGCATCGCCAACCCCCGCGGCTTGGCCGCCGGATTGGAGACTCTGTCGCTCGACGAGACCGTTGCCTTCGTACGCAGCTTCATGCTGTTTTCCATGCTCGCCAATCTTGCCGAAGACCGGCAAGGAGCGGCCGCGGAAGAAGGCAACACATTAGCATCGGCCCTGCAGTTTCTGGCCGCGCAAGGCATAGAGACCCGAGAAGTCGCCGAGCTGCTGGACCGCGCATTGATCACTCCGGTGCTGACGGCGCATCCCACCGAAGTGATGCGCAAGAGCATGCTGGATCACCGCAACCGGATCGCCGCATTGATGCGGCAGCGCGACGCCGGCCACACCGAAACTCCGGAAGGGGAATTGATCGAGCAGGGGATAGCGGCAGAGATCGCGTTGCTGTGGCAAACCCGGGCGCTGCGCCGGGAAAGACTGTATGTGGCGGATGAGGTCGATATCGCGCTGACCTATTTGAGAGACATCTTTCTGCCGACGGTGCCGGTGCTCTACGCCCGGTGGGCGCGATTGATCGGGCGGCGTCCGGCAAGTTTCCTGCGGCTCGGCAGCTGGATCGGCGGCGATCGCGACGGCAATCCGCACGTCACCGCCGACTCGTTGCACCTGGCGCTGAGCCGGGCGGCACAAGCGCTTTTGGCCGGGTATCTGGAGGAACTCAATGCGCTGGGCGCCGAACTTTCGGTGTCGAGCGAGCTCGCCGGAGTGTCCGCCGACTTGAATGCGCTGGCACAACGGAGCGGCGATCTCAACGCTGCCCGAGCGGATGAACCTTATCGACGCGCCATCACGGGCATCTATGGGCGGCTCGCAGCGACCTATCAGCAGTTGACCGGACGAGCGCCGTCGCGGCCGGCGTCGGTCAGCGCCGAGCCGTACGCCGATGCTGAGAGCCTGAGCGCGGACCTCGATATACTCGAGCGGTCCCTGATGTCCGAGAGCAAGCTGGGCCGGAATGCCGGCGGCGCGCTGGCTCGATTATCCCGCGCCGTGGAGACTTTCGGCTTCCACCTGGCGACCCTGGACTTGAGGCAAAACGCGGACGTGCACGCGCGCGTGGTGGCGGAACTGCTCAAGGTTGCGGGGGTATCGCCGGATTATCAAGCGCTGGAGGAGCCGGAGCGGGTTCTCTTGCTGCGGCGTGAACTTGCCAGCGAGCGGCTTCTGGCAAGCCCGTACGCGAGCTACTCGCCGGAGACCCTGTCGGAGCTGGGAGTCGTGCGTGCCGCCGCCGAAGCGCATCGCCGCTATGGTTGCGGCTGCATGACCACCTACATCGTATCCAAGTGCGAGAGTGTCTCGGATCTCCTGGAGGTGAATATCCTGCTGAAGGAGGCGGGGCTGTATCGAGGGCAGGGGAATCCCCGCGCAGCGATCATGGCTGTGCCGCTTTTCGAAACCATCGACGATTTGGCAAAGTCCTCCGGCGTGATGACGGCCTGGTTGCAGCTGCCCGAGGTCGCGGCCATCACGTCGGCGCATGGCTTTCAAGAGGTGATGGTCGGATATTCGGATTCGAACAAGGATGGCGGTTATCTCACGTCGGTTTGGAGCCTGCACCAAGCGACCCGTTCGCTGGCGGCGGTATTCGAGAAATTCGGCACGGGGATGCAGGTCTTCCACGGGCGCGGCGGGGCCGTGGGCCGGGGAGGGGGCTCCTCGTTCGCGGCGATCCGCGCCCAGCCGCACGGCACGGTGCGAGGCCGCATACGAATTACCGAGCAGGGAGAAATCATTGCCGCCAAGTACGGTACCCGTGAAAGCGCGGCCGCGAATCTCGAGGCCATCACCGCGGCGACCGTGCTGGCGTCGCTCGAGAACGATTCGCTGTCGGGCGAGAGCCGTTCGCGCTTCGCATCGGCCATGGACGGCCTTTCCACGCAGGCATTCCGCGCTTATCGCTCCCTGGTGTACGAGACCCCTGGATTTTCCACTTTCTTCCGGCAGATGACGCCTTTGCTGGAAATTTCCGAGCTCAAGATCGGATCGCGCCCGGCGTCGCGCACGAGCTCACAGCGCATCGAAGACCTGCGTGCGATCCCGTGGGTGTTCAGTTGGGCCCAAGCCCGGGTCATGCTGCCCGGCTGGTACGGCGTGGGGCAGGCGCTGCGATCGGCCGACACGGCGCTGCTGCGCGAGATGCTCGAGGCGTGGCCGTTTTTTCGCTCCACCGTCGATAACCTGGAGATGGTGCTGTCGAAATCCGATATGGGGCTGGCCGCCCGGTACGCCACCTTGGTCGGGGATCGCGCGCTCGCCGATGCGCTGTTCGGCCGCATTCGGGATACCTGGCTGATGACACAGGAGAGTCTGCTCGCCATCACCGGACAAACGCGCTTGCTCGAAAAGCATCCGGCCTTGGATGCCTCCATCCGGCTGCGGCTACCCTACATCGAACCGTTGAATCTGCTGCAGGTGGAATTGCTCAAGCGTCACCGGGCCGGCGAGAACGATCCGCGCGTCAGGGAAGGAATTCAGCTGTCGATCAATGCCATTGCGACAGCGCTGCGCAACAGCGGATAGGAGCCTGTCTGACTCATGGGCGCCGTAGGCTCCTAATTCCATGCCGGCCGAGACCGAACCCTTGGTTGAAGCAGCGTACTCGCGCCTGGCGGCCTGCGCCGACCATGACAGCCGTACTCGCGCGGCGGCGGCGCTGATACTGGCGATTTACGATGATTTCTACAGGCAACTCTGCGAGTACCCGCATCGGGCGCAGCGCGCCTTCGAGACCATGGATCCGCACGCCTCCATCCGGATCAGTCAGGAGCGCCTGGGGCTGTACAGCCGATACATCGCGGAACATGGACCCCGGATGCTCGCGGCATTTCCCGCGCTTGCCGCCGATCCGGCGGTTTGGGACGCGCTCGATCGCCTGTTCATGGCCATGATCGTGGTTCGCTACGATGCCGACATCGCCTTCAGTTTCGCCCATTCGATACGGCGCAACATCGGCCGGGGACTGTGGCGTCCGGTCGCCTATTCATTCCCGCCTCCGAGCAGGCTGCGCGCCGACTCGATGGCATCGGTGTATCGCCGGCTGCGGGTCCCGGGCCGCATCGACGCCGAGATCGTGAGCACGGCCTTGCGACTGCCCAATTTCTCGGTTCCGTTCCGAGATCTGCAGGGCGACGCCGAGAAAATCCGGGTACGAGTCGAACAGTTGATGCGCGATGCCCTCGATGGACCGCCTCCCGTGGCCTTGGACGTCGTCGAGGCAGGATTTTTCCGGGATCGGAGCGCCTTCATCGTCGGCCGTTGGTTATTGACCGATGACCGCATCGTGCCGTTCGTCGTCGCGCTGCTGAACAGCCCGGAGGGCATCTATGCCGATGCCGTTCTGCATCGCGTCTCGGATATCCATGATCTCTTCAGCTCGGCGCTGGCCAATTTTCACGTGACCACGCGGCTCTACTATCAAACCTGCGTATTTCTCTTCAGCCTCATGCCGCGCCGCCCGTTCGGGCATCAGTATTCGACCATCGGATTCAATCACGTCGGCAAGGTCGCCATATTGAATGAGATCAACGAGCAGGTTCGCCGCGGACACAGATTCCAACGTTCGCCCGGCGCGGCGGGCACGGTCGCGCTCGGGTTCACCTTTGACGAGTGCGCTTATCACTTGAAGGTGATTCGCGACAAGCCGACCAATTCCTACAAGTGGGGCGCCTTTCCCGGAGTGGCGGCAGTCTCCGATAAATACCGCGCCGTGCACGAGATCAATCGAGCCGGCAGCATGTTGGACAATGTCATGTATTTCAACCTGCGATTGGACCGCAGCATGTTCGACCCCGCACTGTTGGATGAAATCTGCCGCGAGGCGGCCGGCAGCGTGCAGGTGGATCAGGACGGCGTTTACCTGCGCCGGTTGATCGTGCAGCTGAAAATCGTGCCGTTGCCGGTGTTTCTCGAGACCGCCGATGAAGATGCGACCCGCGCCGTGATGGTGAGCCTCGGACATTGCATTCGCAACAATGCCGCCACCAATATATTCAACAAGGACTTGGACTCGAGAAACTACGGAGTCGGAAGATACGGCCGGGTGTTCCTGTTCGACTATGACGCGGTCGAAAAACTGACCGATGTGAAGATCCGCACCAATGCCGGGCGTGAGCCCGGCGAGGAAGCGGTGCCGCAATGGTTTTTCGAGGACGGAGTGATCTTCCTGCCCGAAGAGCTCGAGCACGGCATGCAGCTCAAGAGCTCGTACGCGCGCCGCTGTTTCCGCGAAGAAAATTGCGATCTGCTGGGCGTCGAGTACTGGCAGGACGTGCAGCAGAAACTCGAGCGCGGCGAAGTCCCGGCCCTTCGAGTGTATCCCGACAACACGAAACTCGACGCGAAGTAGGGAACTACTTGAGCACGTACGCTGCGAGCTTGCTGTGAGTGCGGCTCGCATCGTCCTCGGTGAAGACATCGGCCGGTTGCGATTCGCGGACGAGGCGTTCGAAATCCGCCGCGGGCAAGGGGCGGCTGAAATGATAGCCCTGGTATTCATCGCAGCCGGCCGTTTTCAAGAAGTCGAGCTGCGCGGGCGTTTCCACCCCCTCGGCGACGACTTTGAGGCGCAGGCTGTGCGCGAGCGAGACGATGGCGCGGACGATCGACGCGTCCTCCCGGCGGCTCACGATTTCGTCGATGAACACGCGGTCGATCTTGAGTTTGTCGATCGGGAATCGGCGCAGGTAACTCATGCTCGAGTAGCCGGTGCCGAAATCGTCCACCGAGACGAGAACTCCCATGGCGCTCAGCTGCTCGAGGATCGCGATCGATTTCTCGGGATCGCTCATGACGGCGCTTTCCGTGAGCTCGACCTCGAGATAGCGCGCCTGGAGGTCCGCGTCATCGAGCGCGCTGCGTATGCTGTCGACCAGCCCGCTGTCGCGGAACTGCGATGCCGACAGATTCACCGACACTCGGAGCGTCGGGACGCCGCGCAACTGCCAAGCGCGTGTCTGCCGGCATGCTTCCCGGATCACCCATCCGCCGATTGCGCCGATGAGGCCGCACTCTTCAGCCAGCGGGATGAATTCCGCGGGGGAAACGATCCCGCGTGTGGGGTGCGCCCAGCGGATCAGCGCCTCCGCGCTGCGCACCTCGCCCGTTTGGGTATCGACCTTGGGTTGATAGTAGAGCTCGAACTGGTTATGCGTCACCGCGCTGTGAAGGTCGCTCTCGAGCTGAACGCGATCCTCGGTCCCCGCATCCATTCCCGGCGCGTAGCGCCGAAAGTTGCCGCGGCCGTGCTGTTTGGCCGAATACATGGCGGCATCTGCGTGCGCGAGCAGCGCCTGCATGGATACGCCGTCATCGGGATACATGGCGATGCCGATGCTGGGCGAGGTATGAATATCGATGGCCGCGATTCGCACCGGGGCGTGCAGCGCGTCCATGACGCGGGCCGCAAGGGCCTCGGCATCCTCGGCGTCGCCGATGGAGGTGGCGATCAGCACGAACTCATCGCCGCCGAAGCGGGCCACCGTGTCGGTGGTTCGCACCACGGTCAACAGCCGGCGCGCGACCTCTTGAAGCAGTTCATCGCCCGCGCGGTGCCCGAGGGAATCGTTGATGAGCTTGAAGCGGTCGAGATCGCATACCAGCAGCGCGAAAGACCGCATGTCGCGGTCGGCATGCGCCATGGCCTGCTGCAGTCGATCGTCCAGCAAGACGCGATTCGGAAGACCGGTCAATGCATCATGGGTGGCCAGATGCCGCAGTTGCTGATTCGCCGCTTCCAATCCTCGCGTGCGCGTCGTGATCACTTCTTCGAGGCGCAGCACATGTTCTTTGACCAGCTTGTCGTTTTCCCACTTGCGGCTGAGCGCCGTGGCGCACTGCAGAACCTCGATGGGTTCGGCGGGTTTGCGCAGCACCAGCAGCTTGTCGGAGTGGCCCAGTCTCGCCACGACCTCCGTCCAATCGTAGTCGGTGTGGGCCGAACAGATGACGACCTGCACGTCGGGATCCGTCGCCCACAGGCGCTCGATGGTCTTGAGGCCATCCCAGCCCGGGGGCATGCGCATGTCGACGAAGGCCATGGTGTAAGGACGCCCTTCGACGAGCGCCTGGTGCGCCATCGCCACGCCTTCCTGCCCTTGATGCGCGGAGTCGATGTCGAAGTTCGGGCGCGCCGCGGCGACGACGGCGTCGCCGAACAGATTCGCTTCCAGCACATCGAGCGCGGCTTGCGCGGTGTGCTCGGCCTGGACGCCCAACACCTTGCGAAAATCCAGATGGATGGCCGCATTGTCATCGATGATCAGAATCCGCCGGTTGGCGCGCGCAGCGGAATCAGGCACGGGCATACTCCGGCGGGCTGCACGGCAGCTCGAGCATGAATGTCGCGCCGCATCCCGGCCCGTCGCTCGTCACGAGCAGCGAGCCGCCGAGCTCCTGGGCCGCGAGCGCCCCGCTGTGCAAGCCGAAGCCGTGCCCGTCCACGCGGGTCGTGAAGCCGTGCGTGAATATCCGGGACATGTTTTCCGCGGGAATTCCCACGCCATTGTCGATGACGCAAATGCGCACACCGGCCGGCGCGCCTTCTATGCGCAGGGTGAGAAGCTTGTCGGCCCTGCCCGATTCATCGCACGCATACTTGGCGTTGCGCACGAGATTCACCAGAATCTGCAAGACCTTGTGCTTATCGACGGTGATCGGCGGCACCTCGTTGAATTCGCGGCGCAGCGTCACGCCGTGACGTACGAAGGCGCCGGCGTTCAAGCGCAGGCTGTCCTCCACCAGATCGGCCACCGCGACGGTTTCGGTCACGCCGCACAGCTTGGCGTAGCTCTGCTGCATCGCCACCGTGTCCTTGATGTGTTCCAGGTTGTCGCGCAGCGATGCGAGCTCTTCGAGCGCCATTTTCTGATCGCTCACGAGCTGTTCGCCGAGCGAGGTCAGGTACTCCGGTATGCGCTTGCCGCGCTCGTCACTGGCGAGGAATTCGCCGACCGCCGTGCCTTTCTCCTGAAGCAGCGCGGCGAGGCGGGATATCCCCGGAGCTTTCGACTGCTTGACGCGCTCGGTCACGAGGCTGGCCGAGATATTGACGCTGTTCAAGATATTGCCGACATTGTGCAGCACATTGGTCGCGACTTCGGCCATGCCTGCCTGGCGCGAAGCGATCATGAGTTGCTTGTGCACCCGTTCGAGCTCTTCCGCCGATTCCTTGCGGGCGCTGATGTCGCGCAGGAACTCGACCGAGTACTCGGGCTTGCCGTCGCCTTCGCGAACCAGCGCCGTCGTTATCCGAACCCAGTGGAAGCTCCCGTCCTTGCGGACGTGGCGTTTTTCGAGATCGACGGATTGGACCTCGCCGCTCCACAGGCGCTCGAGTTCGGCCGATACGCGTGCGATATCGTCGCGGTGCGTGAGGTCGCCGATGGTCATGTCCGCGAGTTCGCCGGAGTCGAATCCCAGCATCGTGGAGAACGCGTGGTTGTAGCGCAGCAGTCTGCCGCGGCGATCCGCGTGGGCAACGCCGATCGGTGCCTGGTCGAAGGTATTGCGGAACATGCTTTCCGCCTTTCGCAGGTGATCGCGGGCGTTGACCAGATCCGTGACGTCGGTAATCGTGCCGATCCAGCCGGAGACGCCGTCCGCGGCGACCACCTGCTCCGAAAAATGGCGAACCTCGCCGTCATCCAGGGTGCGATAGGCGAATCGGCAGGGGCCGGGCCGGCGGCAGAAATCCGCCCAGGCCTGCTGCATGCGCGCCCGATCGTCAGGATGCACACGACGGGCCCAATCGTCGGGACTATGCACGGGCTCGAGCCCGAATATGCGGCGGTACTCGGCGTTGCTATAAACCATGTTCCCGGCCGCGTCCGCGTGATAAATGGCGACCGGTGCGCCGTCGAGCAGGGCTCCCGCTGATATGGCGCGGGGGTCCGGCGCCGGCGGCACGGTTTCGGCGGCCCGCGCGGCGGCCGGGGCCTGTGCCTGCCCCGCGAGCGTTCTTCCGATGGTTCGTAAGGTCATTGGCCTGGAATTCCCGCCGCGGTCTTCTTGGTCGAGCGCGCCCGCGCCGACAGTCAATTTATCGGCGTATTTTGGTATGTGGACATCCTCACAGGTGGCGAATGCATCACACGATGGGGCGCAAGACAGCGAATTGCGTCTCAACTATGAGGTTCCGCCGGGCGCCGGCGGGATGGGTATGATCTCCAGCATGCGAAACGTGAATGCAAAGACCCCGGGCGGCGCATGAATACCGCCGACGGCTCGCCGGTGCACGGGCCATGGAACCCGGGCATTCAGTCGCAAATCCCCCGGGAACTGCTGCACCTGTCGACGATCTTTCGGCCCGAGAATGTCTTCACCAGCATTGCCGCGGTCAGTGAGATGCACGGTCTCACCGGTTTCTCGCCGAGCGAGCTGGTCGCCTTTCGGCCGCAAAGACTCGCCCTGCACGAGCTTCTCATACGCGTCACCGCCGACTTCGCCGTGCCTGACGGCACCCGAATCGGCGACTTGGGGATCAACTTTCGCGAGATTGCGAGCCTCTTGTTCGAGCGACATCTCCTTCCGGAGACGGATGCGATCGCCGCGGTGTATGAGCGCGCCCGGCGTGAGCTGCGCGATGCGATGGATGCCGCCCTGGCGGGAGTAATGCCCGAACATTCTCCGCTCGACTCCGCCACGAAGCGGCCGGGATCCCGGCTGTTTGCACGCATCGCGCGGCGCCGCGCGGCGCCGATTCCGGTCGACCGCGGCTGGGGCCCGCGCCAGATCGCCGAATGCGAGCGGCTCGCGGGCTCGAGTGTAGATCCGCGGCAGAAAATCGTGTATCGCACGCTCGCGCGAGTGATGTCGGCGCTGTTTGCGACTCAAGGTCACGCGTGGGGCACGCGAGAGCTCATCGCGTCGGTGGCGACCAATATGGCGTGCAACGAATACGGCAGCGATTCCATCGGCCGGACGATCGAACCCATGCTGCTGCGCGCGTCACGCAGCGAAGGCTATCCCCTGCTGCCGCGGCAGGAGCGGCCGGTCGTCATCAACACCAAAGGCCCGTCGGCATCGGGCAAGAGCACGCTGCGGCCCCTGCAGAAAAAACTGGCGGGCGACATCGGGGTGCGATGGAGTGATTTCGCGCTGATCAGTCCGGACATCTGGCGCAAACAGCTCCTCGACTACGGGGTGCTCGGTACGGCTTACAAATATGCAGGCGCGTTCACCGCCGAGGAACTGCAGATCGTCGACCAGAAACTCGACCGCTACATGGCGCGCAAACACCGGCGCGGCGACATGACGCACCTGCTGATCGATCGGTTTCGTTTTGACAGCTTTGCGCCGGATTCGGACGAGGCGGGCAGCAATCTGTTGACGCGCTTCGGCCAGACGGTCTACTTGTTCTTCGTGATCACGCCGCCCGAATTGTTGGTCGAGCGGGCCTGGAAGCGCGGCCTCGAGTTCGGCCGCTACAAAGCCGTGGACGACACACTGGCGCACGCCGTGGAGGCGTACACGGGGATCCCCGATGTGTTCTTCACGTGGGTCCGCCGCAGCGACAAGCGCATTCAATTCGAGTTTCTGGACAACACGGTGCCCCTGGGAGAGCGTCCGCGAACCGTTGCCTTCGGCGACAACGACACGTTCAATGTGCTGGACGCCAAAGGGATGCTGGACATCCAGCGGTACGGACGCGTCAACGTCGATGCCCCAGCACCCGAATCCCTCTATGCGGATCGCAGGTTGCTCGAGCCTGCGCACAACACCGGATTCCTGCGACGCTGCATGGACGGATTTCCGGTGGTCAATTTCGCCGACCGGGCGACCGGACGAATCTATCTGCGCATCGAGTCCCGAACGCCCGTATGGATGGATGGAGCCCTGATGCAATCCGCAATTTCGGACCCCGACACCCTGAGCGGGATCAGGGCCGTTGCGCCGAGTGCGCTATCCGGCGGAGTGCCGGAAGCCGCCGCTCCGCAGTCTCTGCAAGGCCAGCAGAGCGCCCGCGCCGCGCCGACGCTTGGCCAATGGGGCGCCTAACTTCACGTCAATCGCCCTGGACCGGTTGCCGCAGGGCGCATTGCCCTAGGCGGATTGCCCGAGCAGGGTATTGAACTTGGACACCGCCGCGCGGCCGGACGGGGTTTGGCCCATTCCATCCCGCGTCCCGAGGCCCGCAAAGCGGCCATGACGTCCTGCACGCTCCAACATCGACGCCGGCAGCGATAGATAGAACGCGGCAGGCAACCCAAAAACCAGCGCGACACCGACAACGGTCAATACAACAAGCGCGAATGTTTGCATTAATACTTCCCAGTTAAGCACCATTTTGGTGCGTCACAATCGTTAGTTACCTAGATGGACCTTCCAACGCGTTGCTCTCATGAGCAATCGCGACACAGATATATTATATATCATGAACTTTTTTCCCTAGTGATTTAATCTAACCAGGCGTGTGATTTCTCTCATGTGTCACGGATTTCATTGGCAATTTCTAGCCCCGGGCCACTGAGCGGACTCGCAGGGCGCGGGGTCAGCGCGGGGATCGGCAGTCCACGGTATCTGCGCGGGTCCAGGGAGCGCTCGCCGCGCCGACGTTCAGCCGCCGGGCCGGGGAGTGCTAATCCAGGAAATCGCAGTTGCGATCGACGTGCGCCGCGAGGTCGAGGGTGTGCTGCCGCGTGAGCCGTTCGGCCAACTCCGTGTCGCGCTGCTCCAGCGCTTCGATGATCTTCAAGTGATCGACGATCGAGCGGGCGGCGCGGTCGCTTTGCACGATCGTCGCGCGGCGAATGGCACGCACGTGAATGAGAAGATTGCGTGTCGCGTCGACGATGGTTTGCGAACCGCCCAGGGCGATGACCGCCGTATGGAATGCGATATTGGCATCGGAATACTCGTCCAGATGCTCGGAAGGCGGCGAGTTCTGAAACTCATCGAACAAGTGCCGCAGCCTCGCGATTTCCGCATCGGTCGCGTACAGCGTCGCGAGCCGCGCGGCCATGGACTCGAGCGCGGCCCACATTTGGATCATTTCAATCATTTCGCGCTTCGACTTGCGAATGATGTAGATACCGCGACGCGGTATGGTGCGAATGAATCCTTCCTGCTCGAGGAGCGAGAGCGCCTCCCGTATCGGCGTCCTGCTGACGCCCAGCGCGGCCGTCAGTTGCCGCTCATCGAGACGCAGTTCCTGCTTCGGGTCGTAGATGTCGGTGTCGGCGATCGCGTTTTTTAGCAGCGCATAAGCTTGATCGCGCAAACTCGTGGCATTCAACGGGCCTAGTACGAGCGGCGCCGCAGGCGCGCTGCGTTGAACCAGTTTTGCGATGGTGCTCATCAGACCCCCGATGCGTTTGTCAGGTTGCGCCAGACTTCCGAAAACATTGTACGGCTCAATTCTGAGCTCCGAGAACCCATAATCTGAGTTCCGAGAACCCATAACACGCCACAGATATATTATATGCAAGCAATCTGCATCTGGCGAGTTGAATCTCAGCGTGACGCCACCGGCTACCTCTCCACGCACAGCTCTCCACCAAGCGCAGCCCACGCACAGCGCAAATAGGTCCGTCGTTGCGTCAACCGCGGTTGCTTGACAGCTCGAAACGCCTTCATATATGGTATACCAGGAAGTAAAGAAACGGCTGGCGATATCGTTCGGACCCATGCGTCTGAATATTTTTCGGGGGGCTTCGGGTGGGTCAAGCGTGCCGATCTGCATCTTCGATAATTCGATTCGGACGGCTCCGTACAGCTTGTTGTCCATGGCTGGACGGGTTCATCAGTGCCGGATCCAACCTCTGCGCTGCGACTGCGGCTCGCTGACACTCCCCCACTCGATAAACGCGACTAAGGAGAATTAAATGAACGCGACTTCGGAAGCAACCAGATCCCAAGCAGGCTCGTCACCGCTCGGGAATCCATGGGTTCAGTTGATCATCGGCGTCACTTGCATGGTGATGATCGCCAACCTGCAGTACGGGTGGACGCTTTTTGTCGGGCCGATTGACGCGAAATATCACTGGGGCAGAGCGTCCATTCAAGTCGCCTTTACGATTTTCGTGGTGCTTGAAACCTGGCTCGTGCCGATCGAAGGCTACCTCGTCGACCGGTTCGGACCACGCTGGATCGTTGTGATCGGCGGCGCACTCTGCGGCATCGCCTGGTCGATCAATTCGGTAGCGGACTCTTTGCCCATGCTGTACTTCGCGGCCGCGCTCGGCGGCATCGGCGCGGGCGGCGTGTATGGCACTTGCATCGGCAACGCCCTGCGTTGGTTTCCCGGCCGGCGTGGTTTGGCCGCGGGATTGACGGCGGCGGGCTTCGGCGCCGGTTCGGCGCTGACCATCGTTCCCATCGCCAACATGATCAAGGTGAGCGGCTACCAGCACACCTTTCTTACCTTCGGCCTGATGCAAGGCATCGTTGTCGTCGTGCTCGGCTTCCTGATACTCGTGCCCCCGGCCAGTCTAATGATGGCGCCGTCGAAGCTGGCGCCGGGCGCCAGCCGCCTGCAGGCCAGACCGGTCGAGATGGTGAAAACACCGGTGTTCTGGGTGATGTACGCAATGTTCGTCATGATGGCTACAGGGGGCCTCATGGCGGTTGCGCAGCTCGCACCGATCGCCAAGGACTTCAAGGTGGCCGACGTCCCGGTCAGTCTGCTCGGGCTGACGCTGCCCGCTTTGACCTTTGCGCTCACGATCGACCGCATCCTCAATGGCTTGTGCCGGCCGTTCTTCGGCTGGGTGTCCGACAACATCGGCCGCGAGAACACGATGTTCATCGCCTTCTTGCTCGAGGGTGTCGGCATCCTTGCGCTCGCGAATCTGGGCACCAACCCGGTGCTGTTCGTCATCCTCAGCGGCATCGTGTTCTTCGGCTGGGGCGAGATTTACAGCCTCTTTCCCGCCACGGTCTCCGATACGTTCGGCACGAAATTCGCCACGGCCAATGCGGGGCTGATGTACACGGCCAAGGGTACGGCCGCCCTCCTCGTACCCTATGCCAACGTGCTGTCGTCGAAGACCGGCAGCTGGCATCTGGTGTTCATGCTGGCCGCAGGCTTGAATCTGGTCGCAGCGGCGATGGCGATTCTGGTGCTGAAGCCGATGCGCGGCTCTCTCGCCAGCCGCGCGGAGATGGCCGCCCCGGCGGCAAAGCCGGCTTGACGCCGCCGGTCGGCGTTCAGCGTTCACCTTTGGTGCGGACGTCGGTCGAGAACAGCTATAGGCATCCGGCGGATGCGGCGCTCCTTGGACGGAGCGCCGCGCCGCTACGGGCCGGCCAAAGATCGATCGAAAGACTCGAGGTAATGGAGACAGTCATGCTCGCTACGGCCACCATGGTTTCGGACACGCAGGCCACCACGACTGCGGAAGACACGTTGAAGACGAAAACCCGCGACGCCAACGTCGTCTCGGGTGGACACTTGGTGGCTCGCGCCCTAAAGAACGAGGGCGTGGACACGATCTTCACGCTGTGCGGCGGCCACATCATCGATATCTATGACGGTTGTGTCGACGAGGGCATTCGCATCGTCGATGTGCGGCACGAGCAAGTAGCCGCGCACGCGGCCGACGGGTACGCCCGTCAGACCGGCAAGCTGGGTTGTGTCGTCACCACCGCCGGCCCAGGCTGCACGAATGCGGTCACCGGCATCGCGACCGCGTTCCGTTCCGAAAGTCCGATCCTGCACATCGGCGGGCAGGGTGCGTTGACGCAGCACAAGATGGGGTCGCTGCAAGATCTGCCGCATGTGGATTTGATGACGTCGATCACCAAGTTCGCGGAGACGGTGGCGACCACCGAGAGAGTGGCGGACATGA
>Ga0137409_10000360_pt1 | contig 49422 bp, 48 predicted proteins | sample CZODoug1_16funga_FD_122059 | JGI IMG/M metagenome (GOLD analysis project Ga0137409, IMG submission 122059) | Vadose zone soil fungal communities from Angelo Coast Range Reserve, California, USA - CZODoug1_16fungal (Hybrid Assembly) | ecosystem: Environmental > Terrestrial > Soil > Vadose zone...
AGAAAAGCTGTAGGCTGTGGCGGCCCCCATGCCATCTGTCTTTTCGCGCGCCAAAGAGCTGTTGGTTGATGTGCCGCGACACGGCAAGCTCGCCTATTGCCTGTTGCGGGATGAGCGCGTGCCCGCGGCCCCTAAGGCGGTGCTGGCGGCGGCGCTCGGCGTGATCGTCAGCCCGCTTGACATACCGGCCTGGATCCCAGTCCTGGGCGAGTTCGACATGCTCGCGCTGGGAATCCTGGCCGTGGAGACCTTCATCGAGGCATGCCCCGAGGACCTGCGCCAGGAACACCAGGCGGCGATCAAGGCACGGGAAAGCACTTTCGATCGGGACTGGCGCGACACGGTCGGCGCTGCCCGCTACGCGGCGGGGCGCATGGTGAACCGGGTCCGCTCGCGTGTGTTGCGCACAGACGAATATCAATCGGTATCGGAGGGTCTACGGAATTGAAGGTGATGCTGACCAAGGACGTCGAGAACGTCGGGCGGGCCGGCGACGTGAAGGAAGTTGCCGACGGCTACGGCCGCAACTTCCTGCTTCGTCGCAAGCTGGCCGTGCCGGCGGGCAAAGGCGCCGAAGCAGAGGCAAAGCGGTTGAAAGAGGCCGCGGTCAAGCGCGAGACGAAGGATCGCGTCGAGGCGCAGGCCCTCGCCGACGAGATCGACAACAAGACCGTTGTCGTCCGGCTGAAGGTCGGCGCCGAGGACAAGGCGTTTGGCGCCATCACGAACCAGGACATCGCTGCCGCGCTGAAGGCTCAGCACCGAGTGGAGATCGACCGTCACAAGATCGACATGAAGGAGCCGATCAAGACGCTGGGCGAGCACGAGGTCTCGCTCAAGCTCCACCGCGACGTGGCTGCGCACGTCAACGTGATCGTCACACAGGACCGCTAAGCGACCTTGGCGACCACGATCCCCCTCTCACCCGGGAGGGTGCCACCCAATGACCTTGACGCCGAGACGTCGGTGCTGGGGTCGATCTTGCTCGATCCGCTTTCCGTCGCCAAGGTCCTCCAGTTCCTGCATCCCGAGGACTTCTACCGGGAGAACAACGGGCAGATCTACCGGGCAGCGCTCGACCTCTTTGCCGCAGGCGAGCCGATCGACAACGTCACGCTCGCCGCGCAGCTTCAGACGATGGGCCTGCTCGACCGCATCGGCGGCCGTGCCCATCTGGCTTCGATGCAGGGGGCGGTGCCGACGGCGGCGAACATCGAGTACTACGGCCGCATCGTCAAGGAGAAGGCGTACAAGCGCCGGCTCATCTCGGCGGGCTCGAACATCGCGGGCTTCGGCTACGACGACGGGGTCGATGCCGAGGAGGCGATCAATCAGGCGCAGTCATTGGTGTTCGGCGTCGCCGACGACCGCGACCAGCGCGAGCTGTCTCGCCTGTATGACCTGCTCGGCCCGGCGATGGAGCGGATCTCGCTGCAGATGGAGAGCGGGCAGGGGGTGGTCGGGATCCCGACGGGATTCCACGACCTGGACCGGATGACGGGCGGGTTCAAGGACTCGGACCTGATCATCGTGGCGGGCCGGCCCTCGATGGGGAAGTGTGCCCGCGCGAACACCCTGATCGATGACCCAGAGACCGGTGCCCGCATGACGCTCGAGGACTGTATTCAGCGCCGGGTTCCCAATGTGTTTGGGTTCACTGTGGACGGTCGTGTCGCGCCACAAGAAATTTCCGATTGGGTCGATAGCGGTATCAAGCCCTGCTTCAAGGTGACAACCCGGACGGGACGCTCAGTTGAAGTCACCGGCCATCACCCGTTCTTAACCGTGCGTGGCTGGCAGCCTCTCCACGACATTGTCGTGGGGGACCCGATCGCAGTACCGAGAGCAGTGCCATGTTTTGGTGTGGACCAGTCGCTCTCACTTGACATGATCCGATTGCTGGGGTACTTCATCGCAGAAGGTGCCATCTCGATTGGGACACCCAGCATCACAAATGCAGATTCGGAAATCGTTGATGACTATGTCGCTTCGGTAACAAACAACTTCCCACAGCTCCGGATCCGTCGGCGGGGCATCGCGTATTTCGCTTCAGGTCAACGCCGCAAGCGCAATCCAGTGCGCGAGTGGCTCGAATCGCTGGGCCTGTGGGGCAAGAAAGCCGAGCACAAACGATTTCCGGACTGCGCGTGGCGATGGGACAAACCACGATTAGCCGAATTTGTCAAATCCATCATGAGCTGCGACGGAACGATCTACTCAATCGGCGGTTACCCGCGTATTGAATTTGCAGTGGCTTCCGAAGGCTTAGCACAAGACATGCATCACGCGTTTGCAAGGTTTGGAATCGTTGGGAAGCTCTGGAAAAAGAAAGACCGCTGTTGGCGGGTCGAAATCACCGAGCCGGCTTCAGTTGACCTCTACCAGCAGACGATTGGCTGGATTGGCGACAAAAGCCGGCGTTTCGAAGCCAGTGGGAAATATCGTCGAGGCAATCTCGGTCTGCTGCCCAAGGAGATTTGGAAAGATATCCGAGCGGCCGCCGAAATGCGTGGATTGACGCTGAGCGCAGTCGCAACTCGTGCTGGCGAGCGAGGCGCTGGCGAGCGCGGATTCAATCCGCACACTTCGCGGGGAATATCGCAGGGGCGCCTCGCCAACTACGCCGACGTTCTTCGGGATCGCGGACTGGCTCAGCTGGCGAGCAGCCACATCTACTGGGATGAAATCATCTCGATCCAGCCCACCGGGGAGCACCAGGTCTATGACCTGTCTGTTCCGGAGACCCACAACTTCATCGCGCAAGACATCCTGGTGCACAACACCTCACTTGCTCTCAACATCAGCCTTTATGCGGCGCTGGAGGCCAACAAATCGGTTGCCATCTTCAGCCTCGAGATGTCGAAAGAACAGCTGACCGAAAGATTGTTGACAGAGCAAGCCCAAATCGACGCTCAGCGCATGCATCGAGGCCAGCTGACAGAGGCCGAGTTCGACCGCGTGTCCAACGCGCTGGGCCCACTGGGCGAGGCAAAGATCTACATCGACGACACGCCGGTGATGGACGAGCTGAGCCTGCAGCTCAAGGCTCGCCAGGCCAAGATGCGCCACGACATCGACCTGATCCTCGTCGACTACCTGCAGCTGATGCACGGTCGTGCTCGAGGCGATGACAACCGCGTCCAGGAGGTGTCATCGATCTCGCGCGCCCTCAAAGGATTGGCCCGCGAGCTGCGCATCCCCGTGATCGCGATATCGCAGTTGAGCCGCGCTCCAGAACAGCGTCCAGACAAGCGCCCAATCCTGAGCGACCTTCGAGAGTCGGGCTGCCTCGCGGGTGATACGCCGATCTATCTGCCCGACACAGGAACGTATGTGCCGATCAAGGATCTCGTCGGAAAGACCGGATTTCGCGTCCTGGCCCTGGACAAGGGTTGGTGGCGCATGCAGCCAATGAAAGTCACGAACGCATTTGCAACCGGCCGCAAAGCGGTCCTCAAGCTCACCACCAATCTCGGCCGCGGCATTCGGGCCACGGCTAATCACAAGTTCCTGACGATGGAAGGTTGGCGGCGCCTTGACGAGCTAGCTCCAGGGGATCGAATCGCTCTGCCCAGGTTTCTCGAGGGTCCCGGCACCGACACGATGAGCCACGAGGAGCTTGGTCTTCTCGGCCACTTGATTGGAGATGGCTGCACGCTCCCGACGCACGCGATTCAGTACACGACCAATGATCCCACCCTTGCGGAAGAAGTGGTGAGGCTGGCGAAGGAGGTGTTTGGTGGTGAGGTTCGACCTCGAATCAAATCCGAACGCACCTGGATTCAGGTCTACCTACCTCCCACTCGGCATCTCACGCGCGGAGTTCGCAGTCCGGTGCGGGTGTGGTTAGAGGCCCTAGGTGCTTTCGGGCTGCGCTCATACGAGAAACGAGTACCGGAGAAAGTCTTCAATCAATCGCTTCCGCGAATCGCTGTGTTCTTGCGTCACCTGTGGGCAACTGATGGCTGCGTGCATTTATCTCACGGAATCAGCCACTACGCCAATGTCTATTACGCCAGCAGCAGCGAGGGACTAGCCCGAGATGTTCAAAGCCTCCTGCTTCGTATCGGGATCAACGCGAGGCTGTCGAGGCACTCACAGGGGGACAAGGGCCGCGACCAGTACCACGTTTCGATAAGCGGCCAGGACGAGATAATTCGATTTCTCGCGGTTGTTGGCACGCTCGGCACCGAGAAGAGCATTCACAAGGTTGCGATTCTCGAGTACTTTGCAAACAAATCTCCAAACACAAACCGCGATGTGATCCCGGCAAGTGCTTGGCATCTGTATGTGCTCCCGGCGATGGCTGCGGCCGGAGTCACTACGCGCGAAATGCAAGCTGGTATTGGGAGCGCCTACAGCGGCACTGGCATCTACAAGCAGAATTTGGGTCGAGAACGCACTCGAAGGCTGGCAGGTGTCGTGCACTCAGACGAGCTCGAACTGCTTTCAATCAGCGATGTGTATTGGGATGAGATCGATGCCATTACACCAGATGGTGAAGACAATGTGTATGACATCACGGTAGAAGATCTACACAACTTCGTGGCAGGAAATGTGATAACTCACAACTCGATCGAGCAAGACTCGGACGTCGTCATGTTCCTGTTCAGGCCTGAGTACTACAAATCTGACGAACGGCCTGGCATTGCCGAGCTCATCGTCGCCAAGCACCGCAATGGCCCGACTGGCATGGTCGAGCTCAAGTTCCGCCGCGACCACACTCGGTTCTACAACCTGGAGACGCGCCGGCCCGAACCGGGCACCGAGTAAGCCCGTGGTCATCATCCTGGTCGGCGGCCAGTGGGGCGACGAAGGCAAAGGCAAGGTCATCGACTATCTCGCCGCAAAGGCGGACATGGTCATCCGCTCGCAGGGCGGCAACAACGCCGGCCACACTGTCATCACCGAGCACGGCGAGTTCAAGTTCCAGCTCATGCCGTCGGGCATCCTCTACCCGAAGTGCGTCTGCATCATCGGCAACGGCGTGGTGGTCGACCCCATCGTGCTGCTGCGTGAGATCTCTCAGCTGAGGGAGCGCGGCATCGAGCCAAAGAACCTGATCATCAGCGAACGAGCGCACATGGTGATGAAGTACCACCCGCTCTTCGACCAGCTCGAAGAAGAAACACGCGGAGACGATCGTCTCGGCACCACCTGGCGCGGCATCGGTCCTGCCTACGCAGACAAAGTCCGCCGGATCGGTTTCCGGATCGGCGACCTTCAGAAAGAAGCCTTCATGCGCAAGAAGCTGGGTTTCGTCGTGGGCCAGGTGAAAAACCCGATCCTGACCAAGCTCTACGAGAAAGAGGCTCTCGACTGGGACAGCATGGCCGCCGAGTACATGGGCTACGCCAAAGAGCTCGATCCCTATATCAAAGACACGTTTCCGATCATCCAGGAGGCGCTGGATCGCAAGGCCAACATCCTCCTGGAGGGCGCGCAGGCCACGATGCTCGACCTCGACTTCGGCACCTACCCATACGTGACGAGCTCCAACCCCACCGCCGGCGGCGCGCTGACCGGCAGCGGCATCCCCCCGACCAAAGTCGACCTGACGATCGGCGTCTTCAAGGCCTACACGTCACGCGTGGGCTACGGCCCGTTTCCGTCCGAGCTCCTGGACGAGGTGGGGGACCAGATCCGTGAACGCGGCCACGAGTTCGGCACCGTGACCGGGCGGCCGCGCCGCATAGGTTGGTTCGACTCAGCGGTCGCGCGTTACTCAGCGCGGGTCAACGGCGTCGGCTGCGCCGCTTTGATGCGGCTCGACATCCTCGACGACCAGCCCTTGCTTAAGATCTGCACCGGCTACGACTTCAGAGGCAAACGATTCGACCATCCCGTCGCCAACATCTCGCACTACAAGCACAGCAAGCCGATCTACGAGGAGATGCCTGGTTGGCGGACAGACATAGGCGGCGCCAAAGAGTGGGACGAGCTTCCACAGGGATGTCGCGACTATGTCGAGCGGGTGGGGGAGCTGATCGGAGTATCCATCGACCTGATCGGCACCGGCCCGCGGCGCGACCAGTTCGTCACCCGCGGCCGCAAGCTCTTCGATTGAGGACTTGAAGGCCCAACCCGCCGCCGCCGTCAATCTGTCGTGGGCTCAAGTGCACTCCTTCCGCCTGGAGCGCCACCACCTCACCCAGCGTGCCCCAAAGAAGGACCTCGCCCGCGGGGTTGGCGAGATCGGTGGCGTCCAGGCCCAGGTGATGTCCGCCGCCGAGGTTCAGGTCGGTGTTCGAGTCGATTGCAGAGTCGACGATGTTCGAGATGCCCTGTGGAAGCGCAAGACGTTGGCCAAGACATGGCTGATGCGCGGCACGCTCCACCTCGTCCCCGCTGAGGATCTGCCCGTCTTCGCGGCAGCGATGGGCGCCTTCGGGATACGCAACACAAACGCCTGGCTCAAGTGGATGCAGATCACCGAAGCCGAGCTCACCGACCTCATCGACGCGATCGGCTGTGCCCTCGGCGGGCAGCCCCTGACTCGTGAAGAGTTGATCGCGAAGGTTGGGAAGGGGCGCTCCGAGAGGATTCAGGCGGCGATGAAATCCGGATGGGGCGGCGTACTCAAGCCGGTCGCGCGCAGGGGTCTCCTTTGCTTCGGCCCCTCTCGAGGCCAGAGCGTGACCTTCGTCCGGCCCGAGCCGTGGCTGGGCGCCTGGCGCGAAGTGGATCCCGATGCGGCGCTGACCGAAGTCGCGCGCCGCTACCTGCACGCGTACGGCCCGGCGACCAAACGCGACTTCGCGCGCTGGTGGGGTACCTGGCCCGGCGTAGGCAACAGAGCATGGGCGGGGCTGGCCGGTGACCTCGTGCCGGTCTCGATCGATGGGCATCCTGCCGACCTGCTCAAGTCCGATGTGGCGCGAATCAGCAAGCAACCAACCGCAGGATCGGTTCAGCTCCTTCCCGGGTTTGATCCATACGTCATGGGCCACTCGAGCCGTGACCATATCGTCGAAGCGGTCAACGTCTCGAAGGTCAGCCGGACAGCGGGCTGGATCTCACCCGTCGTGCTCGTCGACGGCCGCGTGGCAGGAACCTGGTCACATGTCGCGGTCAAGGGGACGCTGCAGGTCGCCGTCGAGCCTTTCCAGCGTCTGGCGGCAAAAACCAAGGTCGAAGTTCGGCGCCGGGCCGCGTCTCTCGCGGAGACGCTGGGCCTGGCCAGGACCGAGGTCAGGATCCCCTAGCTCGCCCTCGAAACGCTCTTGACGACCCTGAGGTTCGCTTCGCGCTGGCGCAGGCGGCGCGTCCGCTTCCAGCGCTCCGACATCATGGAACCGCCCCAGAACGCCAGGACGAATATCGCGAGCACTGCCTGGAAGCCGGCGACGGTGAGGAACGCCGCCTCGATGCCGTAGCCCCGGCTCCTCAAGCCGACCGCAAGCAGTCCCGCGCCGAATCCGAGCACGGGACGGATCGCCCACGAGCCCGGGAGCAGGCGCCGATCGGCCAGCAGCAGCGCGGCGACGAACCATGTCGGCCCGCTGTCCAGCTGGAAGACATAGTCCCAGTGAAACCAATAGATCGGTACGAGTGCGCCGAGAAAAAACGAAACGAGGACCACCAGGCTCACGCGACGCGCGTACATGAACCATGCGACGCCGATCGCGACCGCCAGCAAGGAGGTGGCGAAGACAGGGCCAGGCACGTTCCCGACATACAGCCGCATCGGGTCGATCGGTGCAGACGATGGGCTGAAGAAGTGGTACCAGACATTGATCGGGTCGGCGAATTCCCTGCCCGTGACAGGGTTGACGTACGCGTACGGCGCGCCTCGTGTGATCAAGGCCACGCATGCGAAAGCGAACAGACCGGCCTGTGCTCGGATCGCCGGCATGTAGCGTCCTCGCAGCACTTCGAGGATCACCGCGAGGACTGCGATCTCGATGGACGTGGCTAAGTTCGCGCCTACTCCAACGAGGGCAACTCCAAACAGCGCCGCGATCAGCGGGCTCGTTGGCGTGCGCGGAAGGTGCCTGCGCCAAAGCAAATGAGCCACGATCTGCCCAGCTGTTCCGACAACGAGCGCGACCGCAAGCATCTCCAGGGCCGCAACCTTGAAGATGATCAGGCCCGCGATCACGGGCGGCGCCAGTGCGATCCCGGTGATCAGGTCATTCGGCAGCGAGGCCGGTTTGAAGGCGGCGCGGTCCAGTGTGGCCGCCACTCGAGCCAGCACGCAGCGATTGTATGCAAACGGGACAGGGGCAGGTCGTCGAGAACCCGGCTTGGGTGATAATCCTCAGGCTCGTGTCGCTTTCCAGCCGACGTTTTGTCGCGACGCTTGTGGCGCTGTGGGTGATCGCGTTCGCGGCGATGAACGCACTCGCCGACGCGCTTCCACCCTCGACCTGGGTCGCGCTAAAGTCGCTGCCTCGTCAGGGTAGGACTGCGATCTTCGCCCTCGCCGTCGATCCCTCAAACAGCCAGCTGCTGATCGCGGGCAATTCCGAAGGATCGCTGCTCAGGAGCACAGACGGAGGCTCGACGTGGACATCTGTGCACACCGGCAAGGCAGCTCTTACGACAGTCATTTTCAGCCCATTCAATTCCGCGTTCGTGCTGGCCGGCACTCGCGGCTCCGGTGGTCTTGTGAGCCACGACCGCGGCGCAACGTGGTCCGCTGGAGCCGGCCTTGAAGGAAGGCAGGTCCGCGTTTTCAGCTTCTCCCTCACCGTGGTCGCGGCGGGAACCGACAAGGGCGTCTTCATCAGCGAGGACGGGAGCTCGTGGCAGCAGTCTGGGCTCACCGACCGAAGCATCGATGCGCTAGCGGTGACCGCCATCCACGAACCGATCCGCATCGTCGCGGGCTCGGACTCACCGCTGTCCGCCGGAACGGTGCCGATGTTTCAGAGCACAGACGGGGGCGCTACCTGGTCGCCTCTCAGCCCAGCGGTGAGCGGCACATACGTCGTCAAGCTGGCCGCGGGCCCTCTGCCTCAAGTTGGTGACACGCGTCCGTTGATCGCCGGCACCAATGCGGGACTTTTCGCGTCCACCAACAACGGTTCCTCGTTCGTCGCGCTCAGCGGTGGCAGCGTGCTGCCCTCGACGGACTACACGCAGATTGCCTTCATCACCGATCACCACGATCGTTTCTACGCGGCGAGTGACGGTGGCGGGTCCGGGGCGGGCGGGCTGTGGCGGACCAACGACGGCGGTCAGACGTTTGGCTCGCTCGTGCCACCGATGCGATCGATCACCGCGCTCGCCGTCTCCAACGACGAGTCCCCATTTCTGTATGCGGCCACCTTCCGGCCCTCGGATCACGTCGCCGCCCTCTGGGTCTATCGCGACACCGGAGGGACACCACAGGGCCCCATCGTCACACCGACCCCCGTCGCGAGTGGAGGCCGGACTTCGTCGGGATCCCCGGGGTCCAGCGTCTTCGACATTCTCACGTGGTCGCAGACGCCTTACATCGGGCTCGGACTCGGAGCGCTGCTGGTCGTGGTTCTGGCTGTGGTCGCCAACACGCGCAGCCGCCGCCGTTGACAAGGGGTCCCCGCGAACTCACGGCGTAGCCTCTGAGTTCGTGGGGTAAGACCATTTAGACTCCCACGAGTTGACCACTCCACACCAGCGCCTGCGCGAGCTGGGTTTGAAGCTCCCTTCACCGCCGGCGGCTGCAGCGTCATACGTTCCGACGCGACTGATTCCAATCGGTGACGGTCGCGCGCTGCTTTACGTGGCTGGCCAGGTCTCGGTGGAAGATGGCAAGCGGCTCACCGGTCGCTGTCCCGACGAGGTGACTGTTGATGAGGCGCAGGCGCGCGCGCGGATCTGCGCTCTGAACGTGCTGGCGCAGATCGACGCCGCCGCCGGCCTGGAAAACGTCGAACAGCTTGCGCAGGTGATCGGCTTTGTGCTGTCGGCCGATGGGTTCGGCGACCAACCGAAGGTGATCAACGGCGCCTCCGACCTGCTCGAGGAGGTGCTTGGTGAGGCCGGCCGCCACACGAGGGCGGCCCTTGGCACCAATGCGCTTCCCTTCTCGGTGACGGTCGAGATCGCAGCGGTGGCTGTTGTCCGAACCCGCTGAACCCAAGCCCGCGGTGCGCCGGCCGCGGGTGATCCTGGTCGGCAGCATCCTCTACCTCGCGCTGATCTTCGGCGTGATGCTCTGGAGGGGCATCTCGATCGAGCCCGAGTGGGTGGTGCTCGCGCTCCTCGTGATCGCGATCGCCCTCGGCCGAGGCCGGACGTTCATCGCCGACTGGGGCCCGTTTCTCATCCTGTTCTTCGGCTACGAGGCGATGAGAGGCTTCGCCGCGAAGACCGGATTCGCGCCTCACGACCTGTCAGGCATGGAGCGTGCGGTTTTCGGCGGCACCTTGCCGACGCTCACTTTGCAACATGCCTTCTACCGGCCGGAAGCGGTCGGCCTCCAGGACGTCGTTGCGATGTTCTTCTACTTCATGCACTTCCCACTGCCCATCGTGGTCGGCTTTGTTTTCTGGCTGCGCAGCCGGGAGCATTACCGCAGGTTCATCGGCGCATTGCTTTTCATGGCGCTGCTTTCGTTCATCACGTACCTTTTCTGGCCTTCCGCGCCTCCCTGGTACCAGTTCAATGAAGGAGTCGTGCCCGATGACGTCGCGGTGCACAAGATCCTGAACGAGACGGTGGACAAGTTCTGGGGAGCCAGCTACGTCGTGACGCCGATCTACAGCCACCTCAATCCAAACCAGTTCGCCGCCTTTCCGTCGCTTCACGCCGCCTTCCCGGCTCTGGCCGCGGTCTACGCATGGTCGAGGTATCGCGCCCTCGCGATCGGTCTGGTCCTCTGGACTGCTGCAGTGCTGGTGTCGATCGTTTACCTGGGAGAGCACTACGTCATCGACGCGCTGGATGGATTCCTGTACGTGGCGGTGGCTGCGGCCACCGTCGAAGCTTTCACCCGCTGGCGCGGCCGCCGTCCGCCGTCTACGCCTGCCAGACCTTCCGCATGATCGTGCGAGCCAGCTTTTCTGGATCGTGGTGCGAGGGCAGCCGCACGTTGACCACGTCTGCGGCGATGAACCGTACGTCGGGATGCCGGGTCATGTCGGTCGGTTTGAAGATGACCTGCGACTGACCGCCGGTCGGCGCGTGAGCGAGGTTGGAGTTGACGAGAACGAAGTCGAACAGGTTGGCCCCGGAATGTTCGTGGATCACCCTGAGGTAGTCGTCGACCCCGTAGCCCTCGGTCTCGCCCCTCTGCGCGGCCAGGTTGCACACGTACAACTTCAGTGCGGGCGAAGCCTTGATCGCCTCGACCATTCCCTCGACCAGCAGGTTGGGCAGAATCGAGGTGTACAGCGAACCAGGCCCGACGATGATGAGCTCAGCGTTGAGGATGGCCTGCGCCGCCTCTGGGTTGACCTGAGGGCCGTCCGGCTTGAGGAACACACGGTGGATCGGGGCGTTCTGCTTTGGGATCTGCGACTCTCCCTCAACCATTGCACCATTGATGGAGGCGACCAGGGTCACGTCCTGAAGCGTGGACGGCAGGATCGTTCCTTTGACGGCGAGGACCTTGCCCGATTCACGCAACGCGTGCTCGAAGTTACCGGTGACGTCGGCCATGGCCATGATGAAGAGGTTTCCGAACGAGTGACCGTTCAATGAGCCTTCCGTGAAGCGGTGATCGAAGAGCTGCTTCATCAGCGGTTCGGCGTCGGCGAGCGCGATGAGGCACTGGCGGAAGTCGCCCGGCGGCAGGATTCGGTACTCGCCGCGCAGCCTTCCTGAGGAACCGCCGTCGTCCGCGACGGTGACGATGGCCGAGAGGTTTGACGTGTATGTTTTCAGACCGCGCAGCAAAGAGCTCAACCCTGTGCCGCCGCCGATGGTCACGATGCGCGGACCGCGGCCGCGCAGACGGAAAGCGTGGATGATCTCGACGATGCTGCTGGTGCTGTTGCCGGGCAGGAACGGGCCAAGCACAGATTGCGTGAGCTTCAAGTAGCTGAACAGGAGCAAGCCGACCCCGAAGATTCCAAAGATCGTTGCGCGCGCCCAGTAGGGCAGGAACTGCAGCGTGATGTAGTAGAACTCGTGCGGCAGCGTGGCCGCCTGGTAGAGCTCTTTCAGGGCGTACGCGACACCGAGCACGAGGACGAGCTCGGCAGCCATGAGCAGCAGGAGCCAACGCTTGATCTGAAGACCAGGCGTGAGCCATCGCAGCCAGCGTGCGGTTGATTGAAGCCTTTTGGCCATCTACCCCGAGTGCAACAACGGTTTCAAAACGTGCAAGGTTACTTTGGTACTACGCTTGCTTGAAGTATGCGGACTTTGCGCCGGGTAAGGCGGCTGGCCCGGTTCGCGGCCTTCGGCCTGGTGGTTGCCGCGCTCGCGACCGAGCTCACCAAACCGGAGTCCGAGCGCACATGGCAGGGCCGGGTGTTCGGCCTCGTCCCGTACGACTTCCGGCCGCCCACCTGGCAGCGGATCCGGGACGCCTACTGGAACCCGAATTCCGACCGCCTGTTCAGCGACCGCGTCTTCGGGGTCGGCTGGGCGGTGAACCTCTATCGGGCCAAGACCCTGATGGAGGGCGCTTTCGAGCGCCTGATGGGCGGCCGTGAGGCGCTTTCGATCAGGATGACGGTCCGGTCCGAGGGATCGAGCAAGAAGCCCGACGTCGTCATCACCCGGGAGTAGTGGCCAGGCGGCCCGGGATTGCCAGGCACGGCATCGTCCGGCGGCAACCTCTGAGTGCCAGGCGACCGCGCGGAGGTGCCAAAAAGAGCCCGATAGAATAGGCGGCCCGTATCAGTTCGCTTGGGGAGTGGCGCAACGGTAGCGCAGCTGACTCTGGATCAGAAGGTTGAAGGTTCGAATCCTTCCTCCCCAGCCAAACCGTGCTGAAATGCCTGCAGTACAGGCCGAAGTGCGGCTAACTGGTCAGATGTGACCATGTCCCGTCGCTGCCCAACTAAAGGCAAGTACCAACCCCTGCTGCGGCGAAGGTGTAAGGACAAGTCTCCTCTTTGGCGAAGGGGCGTCATACAATTGTGATACAATCAGCCCGTGGAGAAGGCGATTTCGATCCGGCTGGATGAAGAGGCCCAGGAAGCTCTCCGAGCGCTGACGGGGTCGGGTCGAAGCCAATCCGAGGCCGTGCGAGAGGCAATCGTCGAGCTGGCGCGGCGGGGGCGGCGCGGTGACCTCGTTGCTGAGGCGAAACGGCTGGGCAGTGACCGTGGGGATCGTGCGGAGAAAGCTCGCGTGGCGCGGTTGATGGAATCGCTTCGTGCAGCGGGGTGAGATCTTCCGACTGCGGGCGCCCCGAGGAACCAGAGGGCACGAGCAGGCCGGGCAGCGTTACGGTGTAGTCCTTCAGGCAGACGAACTGCTCAGCCTGTCCACTGTAATCATCGCTCCGACCTCCACGCGGGCCCAGCCGGCTTCATTCAGGCCAGAAGTGGAAATCGACGGTCAGCGAACGCGGATCCTGGTCGAGCAGCTCGGCGCCGTCGATCCGAGCCGGCTCGGCGAGTCTCACGGGCTGCTCGCATATGGCGACCTTCGGGAGGTCGATCGTGCACTGGCGGTTGTTGTCGGTCTCGGTACCTGAGGATCGAGTCGAAACCGCGTCAGGTTCCAGCGACTCTTGGCAACCCTTCCCGAGTATCAGGGCTTGTAAATTAGGGGCCCAGCCGCGGGTTTTGCGCCAAATTCGCAGCCCGGGAGGAGCCCCCTCGCCGCGAGTTCGCTTCTGCCCGTCTCGCACGCCTGATTTGGTGCCCGACCTTGCCCCTTTCGGCCAGTGCAGACCATAGGAGTGCGTCCGTCGACCAGCGCATGAGTTGGACTGCCTCTTTCCGTGTGAGGCCTGCAATATCGGTCAACCACACGAGCGCCTCGATCCCCGCGGCGCTTCTGATCGCGAGAATCAGGCGCCTCAAGTCGCGCTCCGCCATCACGCTGCGCAATGGAGATAAGGCCTCCGCGATCCACCCGATCGCGCGACCCTTGCGGAGCGGGAGCTCGCCGCGATGGCTTGGGTCGGGGTCGAGTGAAAGACGCAGCATCGTGCGCTGTTGGGCTTCCGTGTCAACGATGAGCTGTAGGAATGTCGTGATTACAGCATCCAGTCGAGCAGCGACATCGGATGGGGCCGTCTCAGGAAGTAGGGACCGCGCCTCGATCTCCGGGTGGGCGGCCACCAGCAACGCCCGCTGGTTTGGAAAGTAGCGGTAAGCCGTCGTCCGTGAGACGGCAGCCTTAATCGCCGCCTCGTCGACCGTGGGCGTCAGGCCTTGCGTGACCAATTCCCTAGCGGCTTCCATCAGCGCGCTACGCGTTCGCTGCTTCTGTCGCGTTCGGCCGCGGAGCTCATAAGGGATTGACATAGACGTTAGGGTACTCTAGTCTCTTCATGGTACTACTGTCCCATGAATGGATTAGGAGGTCCGCGATGGCGATGAGCAAGGTCATTCCGATCGTACGCGTTGAGGGTGAGGGCGAAAAGTTGTGGTTCTACGGTGGTGGCGTCCACACCTGGCTGGCCACCAGCTCCGAGACTGCAGGCGCGTTTCTGCTGTTCGACGACGTCATGACCAGGGGCAAGAGCACGCCTCTCCACTCGCACCCCGAAGTGGACGAGACCCTGTACGTGCTGGATGGCGAGATTCTCGTCCACATCGACGGCCGCGGCCAGAAACTCGGACCAGGCGGCTTGGCAATGGTCCCGCGAGGTGTTCCACACGCCTTCTTGGTCACATCCGAGTCGGCGCGCGTGTTGACTCTGGAGACCCCCGGTTCCAGCGAGGCCTTCTACCGCGGCGCCAGCGAGCCCCTGACCGCGAGCCTCGAGGCCTCAGCTCCGGTCGATTTCGATCGCGTCCGCGCGTCGGCGGTTCGGAACGGCGGCATCGAGATTCTCGGACCACCCCCTTTTGGCAGGTGAGCGCTGTCTGGTAGGGCTGCGTTCCTCAGGCGCCCTGCACGCTGATTTCGCGCCAAATGCGAGTCCTGTGCTCAGACGCGGGGCCGCCGCGTAATTCGCTTATCAGGGATCCGTTTGCAACCGCGACGCCGTACGTGTGCGGAGCGAGTGTTTGGTAGCCGTTTGCAACCTGGTCGCCTGGCGAACTATTCGCAGTGCGAACGCTCGACAACACGCCATCCGAACCCTCAAGCGTCACCGTCGCCAGTAGTCGGCTCGAGCCCCCCTAGCAGCTTCTTGAGCAGTCCAGCCAGGACCTTCCGCTCTTGCTTGGTCAAGGTTGCGATCAGCTCCTTCTCCCGGCCCGTGTTGGCCCTGACGGCCTGATCCAGAACCTCGCGGCCGGCGTCGGTGAGCTCGACCAGCACGCCCCGGCGGTCGTCGGGGTGGCGCCGGCGTTTCACCAAGCCACGCCGCTCCAGCCGGTCGAGCCGGCTCGTGATGCCGGCGGACGAGAGCATCAGGCCCTTGAACAGGCGAGTAGGTGAGAGCTGCTGCTTGGGCCCCGCGATTCGAAGCGCGCCGAGGACGCCGACCTCGCCGCGGTTGAGCCCAAACCGGCCGAATGCTTCCTCCTGACCCCGGGCGATGTGCAGGCCGATCCGAGAGATCCGAGCCGTGACCTGATACGGCTCCATTTCCTGGCGAGGACGGACGTCCGTCCATTTGTCCAGGAGTTCGTCCGTCCAGTCCCGTGCCACGTCGCGAAGTATACGGAATAGCTCTCTCGCAGGAAAGATTCTCGCTTCCATATATCTCGCCATCGAGAGTTATGGCAGCAACAACATTCAGGAGGTAGTCAAATGCGTTCGAAACTCGTCTTGACATGCAGCGTAGTGGCCACCGCGTTACTTGCCGTGGCGTGCGGCAGCCCGTCCAGCGGCGCCGCCAACCCATACGGCTCGCCGGCCGGCTCGCCGAGCGGAGCGCCCGCTGTGTCGCCAAGCGCCAACCCGACTCCTGATGTCGCATCCGGCACCAGCATCGGTGTGGGCAGCACGCGGCTTGGCCAGGTCCTCGTCGACGGAAAGGGGCGGACCGTGTATCTGTTCGTGGCGGATTCGGGCACGAAATCGTCCTGCAACAGCGCCGCCTGCGTGCAGGCGTGGCCGCCCGTTCTCACGACCGGCGTTCCACAAGCAGGTGCAGGCGTGACCACGTCCTTGCTGGGCACCACGACCCGTCAGGATGGAACGACCGAGGTGACCTACGCGGGCCACCCGCTGTACTACTTCGTTTCGGACAAGAAGGTGGGCGACGTCACGGGCCAGGGCATCAACGCCTTCGGAGGTCCCTGGTACGTGGTCTCGCCGACAGGGACGCAGATCGGCTGAGCAATCGGCTTACGTGGACAAGGGAAGCCATCGGAGCGGCACATCTGCCGGTGGCTTCCCGACGCTAATTTCGAATCGCTGCAACCAAAGTAGCGTTGATGCTCATGTGGTGAATCGGGTGCTACTCATGGACGCTCTGGACTCGGTACGACAATGGGCGAGGTGCGTTCTGCCCTCGGAGTGCCTCCGGTGGCCGAGATTGCGATCGAGCTAAACGCCCAAAACAGCAGGACTGCGAAAACCAGGATCAGCAGCATTCGGGTCATCCAGGCCAACATCTTCGACACCTCCTCAGCGGTCACGTTGTCTGTGACCGGCACCGTATCGAGGCTTTGAGCGCCGGGCATCAGTGTTGGCGCTCGATTTTGCTAAGGGCTGGCCCTGTCGACGTGTTGATCGGGTAGTGGCAACATGCAGGCCGTTATGGCGCGCGCTCACGGCGCGACTTTTTGGCTGGTGACTGCCCTGTTGCTGGGAGCGTGTGGACCCGTTGACGAGGCCCCACGGGGCTGTGGACTGGAGGGGACCGCCGCCTTGCCCGACGAAGGAGCCGAGCTAGCTTTCGGCTGCAACCTGGAGCCGAGCAGCCGGTACCACGGCGACATCATGGTGATGCTCCCTGGTGAGCCGGCCCGCGCGCTCACGCATGGCGAGGGCTTCAACTACAGGCCACGCTGGTCTCCGAACGGATACCACATCGCTTTCGGAAGCACACGGACGGGATCCCAGCAGCTGTACGTGATGAACGCCGACGGAACGGATGTCATCCAGCTCACGCATGACGGGGCATACGTCGGCGACGTCGATTGGTCGCCAGACGGCACCCACATCGTCTATGGAAGCAGTGCGGCCGGGGTTACTGGGCCGCTCGGAGTGATCCACTACCCGTCAGACATTTATGTCGCACGCGCAGACGGGTCTGGGGCTCGGAGGCTCACATTTCATGGCGGCTTCAACGGACAGCCGGCGTGGTCGCCGGACGGAAACAAGATCCTTTTCGTCTCGGACCGCGACGGCCCGTACCAGGTTTGGGTGATGGCTGCAGACGGCGGCAGCCAACACACGCTGACCAGCGTGGGCCAGAACGGCTCTCCCGCCTGGTCTCCCGACGGTGCGCACATTGTCTTTCACAGCGAGCGCGACTATCCCGGAGGTTACCGGGCCGCAGTCTATGTCATGGCCGCCGACGGGAGTGATCAGCACCGGCTGATCGGCGGCGAAGGCGGTTCGGCCGCCTGGTCGCGCGACGGCCGGTGGATCGCATTCGTCAGTCGCGCTGTGGGAGGCCTCGATGTTTTTGCGGTCCACCCTGACGGTTCAGGGCTCACGCGGCTCACGCGCGATGGTTCCACGAAACTCGATCTGGCCTGGGGACCGTCGTGACGATCGTCCCTCGCGGTCGGCGTCTGTGGCCGTGGCTTGTCGGCGCCTTCGCGATCGCCGTCGCGCTGGCGAGCTTGCCCTTGCTGGTCATCGATTGGCCGACCTTCAAACCGGGCCGAATCGAACCGAACTGGGTGACCGCTCTTAACGACGTGATCGGTCCGGTCTTCGCTGTGTTGATCGTTTCGGTGCTTGCCGGCTTCATCCTGTCGCGGAGTCCGGCCAACCCGCTCGGCTTGGCCTTCGCCGCCATCGGCCTCCTGGTCGCGTTCACGATGCTCACCCAGGAGTACGCAGTGCGAGCCCTGGTGGCGGCTCCTGGCTCGCTGCCGGCAGGCGACCTGGCCGCGTGGATCGGCACATGGACCGGTCTCACGATCTTTCCGCAGGTCCTCGCCATCCTTCTGTTCCCGGATGGCCGGCTGCCCGGCCCCGCCTGGTGGGCGGTGGCGGGCCTGGCCGCGCTGATCACGGCAGCGACGATCGTCAGCTCCTTGGGCGACCCATGGCCATTGCGCCTGCCCATGCGTGATGGCTCACTGCCGGTAACGATGCCGCCTTCGCTTTGGACATACGGCTTTGCACTTGCGGGGGATCCGCAGACGGTGCTCGGTTGGTCCAGCCTTCTTTTGGCTCCCGCAGCTGCTGCCCTCGTGCTGGTGCGGACAGGCCGGGCGCAGGGCGACGAGCGGTTCCAGCTCCGCTGGCTTGCGTTCGCGCTTGCGATCACCGCGGTGTTGTGGATGGTGGGGAACATCGATGACAACAGGGTTTCGCCGTGGGCCTCTGACACCAGCGCCCAGGTCATCGCCCGCTGGGGTCAGCTCGGATCAAACCTCGCGATCACGTTCGTGGTCCCGGCCGCGATCGCTATCGCGATCTTCAAGTACCGGCTCTTTGACATCGATGTTGTCATCAGCCGAACCCTGCTCTTCGGCAGCCTGGCCGCCTTCATCACCCTTACCTATATCGCGCTCGTGTTCGGGGTGGGATCTCTGATCGGGGCGGGGGCCGGGTTGGGCCAGGTCCTCGCCCTCTTGGCGACGGCGATCGTGGCCGTCGTGTTTCAGCCCCTTCGCGACGTCCTCAGCAGGCTTGCCAACCAGCTCGTATATGGGGAGCGGCGCACACCATACGAAGTTCTGTCTGGGTTCGGCAGCCGGGCCGCCTTGTCGTATTCGGCGGACGAGGTTCTGCCGCAATTGGCTGCTCTGCTGCGCGAAGCCACCGGCGCCGAAAGAGCCGAGGCGTGGCTTCGCGTTGGGGCAGAAATCCGGCGTGTGGCCGTGGACCCGCCCTCAACACAACCCCGCGGGATTCCAGTTGAGCGCGAACATCTACCGGTGCTTCCCGATGCTGACTACACCGTGCCGGTCAGACATGGAGACGAGCTGCTCGGTGCGCTCGCGATCACCAAACGTCGCGGAGATCGCGTGACGCCTGGCGAGAGCAAGCTTCTGGACGACCTCGCGTCCCAGACGGCGCTGGTGCTGCGCAACCTGCGGCTGGTCGAGGAGCTGCGCGCCTCGCGCGGGCGAATCGTGCGGGCGCAGGACGAGGAACGCCGCCGGGTCGAGCGCAACCTCCATGACGGAGCGCAACAGCGGCTGGTCGCTCTGTCTCTCGTGCTGGGACGCGCTCGTGCCGCGGCGCAAGGATCCACCTCAAGGGCCGGCGACGTCCTCGCCACAGCAGAAGGAGAGCTTCGTGCTGCTCTCGGCGAGCTGCGGGAGCTTGCCCAGGGCATCCATCCGACGATCCTCGTGACCGGCGGGCTGGAGCCTGCACTGCGATCTCTCGCCGACCGGTCTCCCGTACCCGTTGAGATGGACGTCTCCTTGGCAGGGCGACCGCCAGAGGCAGCCGAGGTGGCTGCTTACTACATCGTCTCTGAGGCGCTGACAAACATCGCTAAGCACGCGCACGCTTCCTCAGTGCGAGTGTCCGTGACTGCTACTGAGAGTGGCTTGGTGATTGAGGTGAGCGACGATGGGGTTGGGGGAGCAGACGCGGCCGGAGGCGGCGGCCTCCAGGGCCTCGAGGACCGGACGGCCGCGATCGGGGGCAGGATGTCCATCACGAGTCCAGCGGGCGCGGGCACGCGTCTGCTGGCCGAAATCCCTTGCGACTGACGATCGTCGACGACTCGACATTATTTCGCGAGGGCCTGGTTCGCGTCGCGCGAGATCTTGGGTTCGAGGTCGTCGGCCAGGCCGGCGATGCGCAGTCGCTTGTCCAGCTCATAATGGCCGACGCCCCCGACGTCGCCGTCCTTGACATCCGGATGCCGCCCACGTTCACGACCGAGGGACTCGTCGCAGCGCGAGAGATACGCTCGGCATTCCCTTCACTTGGCGTGCTTGTCCTTTCTCAGTACGTCGACACCCACCACGTAATGGAGTTGATCGCGAGCGGAGGTGGTGTCGGCTACCTGTTGAAAGATCACGTGGGTGACATTGCCGAATTCGGCGACGCGGTTCGGCGGATTGCCGCCGGGGGTTCCGTGATCGATCCAGATGTGGTGGCCGAGCTCGTGGGCCGCCGCCGCCACAGGGAAGCGATCGAGGAGCTCACGGAGCGCGAACGGGAGGTGCTTCAGTTGATGGCTCAAGGCCGCACAAACTCGGCGATCGGCTCCCGGTTGCACCTCAGTCCCAAGACGGTCGAAGCGCACATACGCAACATCTTTATGAAGCTCCAGTTGGAGCCGGCCGAAGACGACCATCGGCGTGTCCTGGCTGTGCTCACCTACCTGCGGGCATGAGCGGCCTGTCTTGGAATCCGGGGGTCAATCGCGCGCCATCGTCGGTTGATCGATAGACTGCGCTCGTGAACAACGCCATCGATGCGTTTGGCTTTCCGTTCCGCGATCCCGGATGGGTGGGCAAGGTCGTTATCCAGGCCCTCATCCTGATCATCCCGATCGTCGGCCTGATTGCCACGGCGGGCTGGATGCTGATGACGTTCGACAACCTTCGCGCGGGTCGCCAGGAGCTGGCCCCGGCCGGATTTCATCTCAGCCGCGGCATCGGCCTCTTCGGCGCATGGCTCATCTATGCGGTGGTTCTCGCGATTCCGGGCGCAATCCTGAACGGCATCGGCAGCGGAATGGACGCACGCGGCGGCTATTACGGCGGCCCCTTTATGGGCCTTGGCTCGCTGCTCAACTTCGCGGCGCAGCTCTTCCTTTACTTCCTGCTGCCGTCGATCATCGTGATGACGTACCACCACGGCTTCTCCGGAGGGCTGGACGTCGCAGGGGTCTGGCGGCTGGCGACCAGCAACATGAACAACAGCATCATTGCGGGGTTGATGATGTTCCTGGCGGGTATCGTCGCGGCGCTTGGAATCATTGCGTGCTGCATCGGAGTGTTCTTCACCGGCGCATACGCCGCGGCGGTGATGACCGGCGTCGCATCCTGGTTCGAGCGGGCGCAGGCCGTGCCGGCAGGAGCGCCTCCAGCCGCATAGTCACGGGCGATCCATCAGGGCTCTATCGATCACCCCTTCTTCGTGCCGAAGTACCGCTGAAACATCTTGTCAAGCCTGTCTCGCCTTTTCTTGAGGGGTTGCACGAGACTCAGGTTTTGGAGCGATGAGACCATCACCGTCGTGTTGCCTTTCGCGACGCCAAACTCGTATTTCCCTGGCGTGAACGCGAATTCCTGAACCACCAAACGAGCCTTTGGATCGCTTCGGGTCACAACCGCCGCGAAGTAGATGCCGATTAACGACTCAAAAGCTTGCTGGGTCAATCCCAGGCCGGCGAACCCGGCGCGCTCGACCAAATTAAAATAAACTTCTTCGAGGCTCCTGAGACTGCCGGGCGAGTAGTCCATGTCGAAGCCCGGCAGGCCTGTAGTCAATCCTTCAAGAGCTTTCAAACCGGTTTGCATATGGGCCTTATAGTGGCGAGTGGCGTCGGCGAGACTGGCGAACGAGGGCAGCTGTTCACCGAACTCTCGCGCGACATCGATGGCCTTCTTGCTCACTGACCTGTTCCAACATGCTCTCACCGTTGATCCCGCCTGATTTGATAAGCCGCTGACTTTCATGTCAGGTTGAGAAAGCGCAGGACGTCCTTGGCATCGGACTTCAAGGCAGCGGCGTCTCGCTGAGACAGCGGCCGGAACGGTTTCATCTGCACGTCGCCCGCTCGAATGGTCCATGTCGCCGCGGCGCGTCCATCGACGATGGCGAAAGGTCGGAACAGGCCACCGGTGACGACCGCCGGCGCGTCCTCGCCGAGCACCGGCTCGCGTGACTTCCAGCCGAGGAGCACCGGGTCGAACGACCCCAGCAGTCTTGGGGGCGCGAGCGCCGAGGCCGGCTTCTGGCCTTTGAGGCTGACCAGGCCTCCGCGCTCGACGACCTCCGAACCAATTGCCTTCAACCCCGCCCTGGCGTCGCGCAGTGGAAGCCCGGACCAGTAAGCGAGGTCGCGGTCGGTCGCCGGGCCGTGACCGGCCAGGTAACGGCTGGCCAGCTCCGCCAGGGCAAGGTCGCGGTCGACGGGTTTGGTTTCGCCAATCCAGTCCCGCGCGAGCACGAAGGCATGCTGACCTCGAACCATCGGCCCCCGCACTACCAGGCCGCGAATTGAGGCGAGGAGCAGCTGGTGAACCAGCGCCTGGCCGGCGACGGGCACCCCCGCCGCACGGAGGCGCTCGCCGATTTCCCGCCGGGTCAGGGGTCCATCCTGTGCCAACGAACGCGTGATGACCGCCACGCCCTTTTCCGCGGCCTTCGCCGAGACGACTACCTCTCGCAGCCGCCGGGTGTTGGTGCTGGCGGCCAGACGCCCCATCAATGAGTGCAGCCAGGCATAGTCGTCGCTGCGGACCAGGTGCAAGGTGCCCCGATTGAGCCATGTGATCACGATCGATCGCTCTTCGGAGAAGGCGCGATCGATCCGCGCGGAGGTGAGCCTGGACGTCCTGGCGCGAATCGCCAGGCGGGCTCCTTGCAGGTCCTGGGCTTGCACCGCCAGGAGGCGACCGGCGACCGCGGCGGGGTCGCGCGCCGGGGTCCCGGCCAAGAGCTGGGCGCCCAGGCGTTCGGCGAGAATCCCCGGTGCGTTAGGAACGTGCATCGTGCTGGGTAGATTGAATCCGGAATGACTGAATGGCCGCTTGGCGCCGTCGAGCTGAAGGTGCTCGACCTCGAGCGCGAGGTTGAGTTTTACGAACGATTCGGTCTGAGTCCGTTGAAGAGTGCGAACGGGACCACTACGCTCGGCGCCGGCGACGCCCCGCTGCTGCGCTTAAAGGCACTCCAGGGCGGACGCGAGCGTCCGCGACGTACCGCCGGCCTCTACCATTTCGCGATTCTGCTGCCGCATGAGGAGGAGCTCGGCGGTTTCCTGCGACGCACGCTGGAACAGCGACTGCCGATGACCGGCACCGCCGACCACTTCGTCAGCCAGGCCCTTTACTTCGACGACCCAGAGGGAAACGGAATCGAGGTCTATGCCGACCGACCGCGCAGCGAATGGCAGTATCCGAACGGCCGGTTGAACATCGGGACCGACCACCTCGATTTCGAGCGACTGCTACGCATCGCGGACAAACCGCAAGCCAAGTTCTCCAGCGGAACGGTGCTCGGCCACATGCACCTCAATGTCGCGGATCTCGACCGTTCACAGGCCTTCTACAAGTCGATGGGTATGGAGCTGATGGCCGAAGCGGGCCGGGTTATGCGCTTCCTGAGCTGGGATGGATACCACCATCATCTCGGCATCAACCTCCTCGAAGGCCAGGGCGCGGCTTCGGTCGAACCCGATGTCCGCGGGCTTAAGGGCTTCGACGTGAGGCGGGTCGACGGCGAGCTGACGGACCCCGACGGTATCGGTATCACGCCCTCGGCCTGACCCTCGCAACCTCCTTCTGGCACCAGGCGTAGAGCGCGTCGTAAAGGGGAGTCTCGAGGGCGATCTTCTTGTGGTCGTTCTCGCCATGGACGATGGCAAAGCCGTGGGCGATCGCCTTCAGGCCCGCCGCCTCCGGCGTTTTGCCGACGTCTTCGGTGACGTCCGCACCGTGCACGATCTGCGCCAGGCGGTCGAGCGCCGGGTCCTGCAGCCCGTATTTGAGGAGGATTGACTCAAAGCTGCAACGGCCATCCACGTGGCCGAGCTCGACGCCCCCGACGTCGTACGGTATGGCGCCGGCTTGCTCGGCGGCCGAGGTCACATCAGGCGCAGGCACATACAGAAACTCGGCGTCAGGATCGATGAACCGTTTGATCAGCCACGGGCAGGCGATCCGGTCGACGCTGGCATTCTTTCGGGTTATCCACTTCATTCCAAGCCTCCCTGTCGTTGAAATATCGTCAATTGGGCTATCCTCGGCCGGATGACCGAGCTTCTCTTGGTCCTCCAGCTCGCCGTCGCGATCGCCTTCGGCGCCCTGGCAATCAGGAGCGCCGCAAGCTGGATCCACCAAACAGACCGCAGCCATGGCTGCCTGGCGCTGGCGCTGGGCTCGCTCGCGCTCGTCATCTTGATCTCACCGGTCATGGGTGGAGGAGGCACCGAGGCGCAGGCCCTGACGGACATGGCTCTCATCTTGTTCTTGCTCTCGGGTTACGCCCTGCTCATGTTCCGCGACTCATTCGTGCCTTTCTCGAGTCGGACCCGTCGATTGATCGCTTCGGTCATCGTCCTGGTTGGCGCCTTTGGGATCGCGGTGCAGCTTCCCGCCGAGCCCCAGCGCCCCCACGGGACGCTGCAGTCGATCGCCCTGGTCGCCGTGCTGGTCGTCTGGTCGCTGTGCATCCTGGAGCCGGCCGTTCGCTTCTGGCGCTCGGCCGTTGGCCGGCACAGCGTCGAGGCGGCGCGACTCCGGGCGCTGAGCGTCGGTTACGGCGGCATCCTCCTTGTGGTGATCATCGGCACGCTTGGCGCCGGCCTTGGCCCGGGTTGGACGCTCATCACCGATCTGATCACGCTGGCTGTCGTTCCGATCCTTTATGTCAGCTTCGCCCCGCCCGCCTGGTTGAGACGGATGTGGCGACAGCCGGAGGAAGGCCAGTTCCGGAGTGCGCTGCACGAGCTCCTCCTGTACAGCCCGGACCGCGCGACGCTGGCGGGCCGCGCGCTCGTTTGGGCCCAGCGGCACGTGGGAGGCGAGGGGGCTTTCGTGATCGATTCCGACGGGTCGATCCTCGCCGCTGGCGGACTGGAACCCGAAGAGGCGGCCGAGATCGCGTCTGAGCACGAATTCCGGTCCGCCGTAAAGCTGAGTCATGAACCGTGGCGCAGGGAGCACATGCTGGTGGTCCCCCTGGACCTGCAGAACGGTCGCGGGGCGATCGTCATCATCTCCGGCCGGCTGACCCCAATCTTTGGAGACGACGAGCTGAGCCGGCTCGTCCTCTATGCGAGCAGCATCTCGGCCGGACTCGACAGGGTGGCGCTCAACTCGCGCATTCACGCATTGGAGCGGGCGAAGAGCGATTTCTTGAACATCGCTTCGCACGAGCTTCGCGGGCCGATGACGATCATCAAGGGATACCTGACGATGCTCGAGGCGGGCTCACTCGGTGACCTTTCTCCCAAAGCGTCTTCGGTGCTGCCGCTGCTCATCTCCAAGTCCGACGAGATCAACTGGATGCTCGAGCAGATGGTCGAAGCATCCCGGCTTGAGGAAGGCCGGCTGGAGCTCAACAAGAGGCGCGGCGACGTCGTGGAGATCACCGACCTGGCGATCGATGGAGTGAAGATGCTGTTGAGCGGCCACGGCGTGAAGCTCGACGAGCCGGCTGAACCGCTCGAGGCGGAGATCGACCCCGATCGTTTTCAGATGGTGGTCAGAAACCTGCTCAGCAACGCGGCCAAATATTCGCCTGCCGGCACCGACATCCTCGTTCGCATCAAGCGAGATGACGGGATGGCATCCATCTCGGTCGTCGACCAGGGCGTCGGCATCAGCGAGAAAGACCAGGTCAACCTGTTCACTCGCTTCGGCCGGATCCCGACGACTCAACACGTCCAGGGCACGGGGCTCGGACTGTGGCTTTCGCGAGAGATCGCCCGGATGCATGACGGAGATCTGACTGTGCAGTCTGCTGCCGGCACAGGCAGCACCTTCGTCCTCAAGGTTCCGCTGACGCAGTAGCCTGCTCCACGTGGAGCCTCAGGTTCGCGTGGCATTCGAAACGACCCGTCCGCTGGATCTTCACTCGACGCTCGCGCCCATCGGCCCTGGTCCCTCGCTCTTTTTCGACGGCGCCGACGCCTGGCGCGCCACCCGCACGCCTGAGGGACCTGCAACGATCCATCTGCGGCAGAGAGCCGGGACGATCGAAGTGGAAGCCTGGGGGCCGGGTGGCGAGTGGGCGGTGGCCCACGCCCCACATCTATGCGGCGAGCAGGACGACCCCACTGGATTCGCGCCGCAGCACCGCGTGATCGCGGAGCTGCATCGGCGCCACCCTGGCCTGCGGCTCACCAGGACGGGCGCTGTGTTCGAGGCTCTCGTGCCGTCAGTGCTCGCTCAGAAGGTGACTACGATCGAGGCACATGCCGGGTATCGAGCCCTGGTGAGAGCCCTGGGAGAGGCCGCGCCGGGTCCGGTGCGTTTGATGCTTCCGCCTGCCTCGCATGTGTTGGCGCGCACTCCCTACTGGGCTTTCCATCCATTTGGCATCGAGCGCCGCCGCGCCGAGGTCATCATCCGCGCCGCCAGGAGCGCCAACCGCCTCGAGGAGATCACGACGATGGACCGGCCGAGCGCGTACCGCAGGCTGGAGGCGTTTCCGGGCGTCGGCCCCTGGACGGCCGCCAAGGTCGCTCTGGTCGCGCTGGGCGATCCGGACGCTGTGCCCGTGGGCGACTTCCACCTGCCTCACGCAGTTGGTTATGCGCTGGAGGGGACCCCGCGCTCCAGCGATGAACGGATGCTCCAGCTGCTCGACCCGTACCGCGGCCATCGCGCTCGCGTGATCCGGCTCCTGACCATGTCGGGCATCGGAGCCCCGCGTTTCGGCCCGCACAAACCTCTGAGAGATATCACCGACAACTGAAGTTCAGTTATCGAGCTTGTTCAGCTCGTCCTCGACCAATGAGATGAGCTCGCCCATCGCCTTGCTGTCGAAGATCAGGCTGGCGCCGGCGACTTGGAAGAGCTCCGGCAGCGGCCGGGTCGCGCCCAGGGCCAGAGCCTCGCGATATTTTCTGACCGCGTCGCCACCGTCCCTGAGGCTGTTGCGCCACACCTGCAGGGCGCCGAGCTGGGCGATGCCGTATTCGATGTAGTAGAACGGGCTGCCAAAAAAATGGGGCTGCTGGTACCAGCGCGCGATTCGCTCCGGATCGAGTCCAGACCAATCCACCGAGGGGCCTTCGAAGCGCCGGCGCAGCTCGAGCCACTTCCGGTCGCGCGCCGCGGCGTCCCGGCCGTCCTGGTCGGTGTAGATCCACTGCTGGAACGCATCGACGGATGCGCAGTGCGGAAAGAACAGCACGATTCCCTCCAGCAGCTCGACTCGCGACCGTCGGGCGTCCTCCTCGTTGTAGTAGCCGCCGCTTCTTTGATCGATGAAAGGCGCGGCGAGAAGCTCCATCGACATCGAAGCGACCTCTGCCATCTCCGACCCTGGATGGCGCTGAAAAAGCAGAGGAAGTCGTGACGCTTCCAGGGAATGGAATGCATGGCCCGACTCGTGCAGCAGCGTGCTCACGTCGCGGTCGACACCAACCGCGTTCATGAAGATGAGTGGCATCTTTCTAAAAGCGAGCGTCTGGCAGTAGGCCCCCGGAGCTTTGCCCTTGCGGTTGTCGAGGTCCAGCAGGTCCGCGTCGGCCATGCTGCGGTAGTAGGTTCGGAACTGCGGATCGACGTGTGCGAACACCGCGCCAGCGCGGTCGATGAGGGTGGCCACGTCATCGAAAGGCTTCAGAGCCGGCCGGCCCTTCGGGTCCGCGGTCACGTCCCACGGCCGCAGCGCGTCAAGGCTCATCTGGCGCCGGCGCCGCTCCATCAGCCGTCCAACCGCCGGACGGACCACGGCTTCGACAGCCTCGTGGAACCGTAGGCAGTCATCCGGCGTGTAGTCGAACCGGTTCTTTTCCTGGTGAGCGTAGTCGCGGTAGTTGTCAAAGCCCGCATTCAGGCCGACCTGCCGGCGCAGGTCGTACATGCGATCGAAGATGTCCGCCAGGTGGTCGCGCTGCTCGATGTACGGCTGGGCTCTCAGCCTGAAGGCGCGCTGGCGGACGTTCCGATCGTCCGACTGAAGGAAGGGGAGAAGCTGGGGAGGGGTTTTCTCCTCACCATCCCAGCTCACGGTCATCGCGCCGTTGACCTTCTCCCACTCGGTCTCGAGCTTCGACAGCTCGGCGAAGAGCGGCACGTTCGCTTCGGCGAACAGCTGCATCTGGTTGCGGAATCGCTGCACGGTTGTCTCGAGGCCGGGCTTCACATAGCCCAGCTCGACCAGCCGGCTCTGAAGCCGCACGCGCTGCTCGCGAGCCTTGGGGGAGATCTGCGTCCCGAACCTCAGCTGCGCCGCCTCGCGGGCGGGATCGGACGTGTCGCACGAGTAGGCGAAGCTCGCCAGCGCGCCGGCCTCCGAGAGCAGCGACTCGAAGCTGGACCAATCGGCCAGCCAGCCTTCGACATTCGAGAGGTCAAGCGGGCGCGAAGCCAGCTCTTCGTAGTAGGGAAGGATCTCCTCCCACCCCGCGTCCTTGAAAGCATCCGGAGATTCCGGGAGAGCCACCACGCCACCTCACCCCCGCTGTTGGTGTAAATCATCGTACAGAGGAAGCGGTTTACGAAATTTTCATCGACCGGTATGCGGCGTTACGCGGGCAGCACTGTGTCCACCGCGCGCCAGCAGTACCACGCGGCGATGGTGCGGTACGGGCGAAAGCGTTCGCCTTCCGCCTGGAGAGCGCGAGGCGCAGGAAGGTCCTTGAGCTTGTGGGCGCGCGCCCAGCCTTTACGAACCCCGTAGTCGTCGACGGGCCAGACGTCGAGCCGGCGCAGCTGGAAGATCAGGAACATCTCGGCGGTCCACCGCCCGATGCCTCTCACCTGGACGAGGCGCGCCACCAGCGCGTCGTCGGCAAGCGCTTCGACGTCGTCCAGCGGCACGGTGCCGTCCTCCACCTTTCGGGCGAGGTCGGTGATCGCCGCCGCTTTCGAGCCGCTGAGACCGGCGGAGCGCATGGCCCCGTCGGGCAGCGCGACGACCGCACTCGGGGACAGTCCGTCCGCAAACAGCTTCAGAAAGCGCCCGTGGATCGCTGCCGCAGCTGCTCCCGCCAGCTGTTGGTACATGATCGAGCGCACCAGCGCCGCGAAGCTGTCTTCGAGTGGATCGCGCAGCTTGATCGGCCCGGCTGCCTTGATCAGTCGCGCCATGGCCTCATCGCGACGCGCGACGAGCCGCGTGCCGCGCTGAAGCTCCGAGACCGGTTGCCGGCTCAGGCGAACTCGGACATGAATTGTGCGAACTGGTCTCGCGACAGTCGCAGCTCGGATTCGCCCAGCTCCATCAGCGGACGCTGGGGAATGTGCTCTGACGTGGCGAAGTCCTCCATCGAGGTGTCCAGGTAGAGCAGTCCGGTCACCAGGTGGCCCGCGGCGCGTCCTTCCTCCAGCACCTGCATCGCTGCCCGGCGATCGGAGGGGTCGTGGTCCTCAGCCAGCTTCTTGAGGATGATGTGCGATCCGTCATGCAGCTCGACATCGCGGATGGTTCCCGGTTCGTAATCGACGTGGACCTCTTCGAAGAAGGGGATGAACGAAACATCTGCGATCGATTCTTCGTGGTCCTTGACCCAGCTGTAGCTCTTGGTCGAGCCGTCGTGGTCGTTGAACGTGACGCATGGCGAGACGATGTCCAGGATCGCCGTGCCGCGATGCGCGATCGCCGCCTTGATCAGAGGTACGACCTGCTTGCCGTCGCCGCTGAACGAGCGGGCGACGAATGAGCAGCCGAGAGTGAGGGCGACAGCGCAGGGGTCGATCGGCTGGAAGGTGTTGACGGCGCCCTTCTTCTGCACTGAGCCGAGGTCCGCGGTCGCGGAGAACTGGCCCTTGGTCAGGCCGTAGGTGCCGTTGTCTTCAATGATGTAGGTGCAGTCGACGTTGCGCCGGATCATGTGCATGAACTGGCCCAGGCCGATCGAGGCTGTGTCACCGTCGCCGGATACGCCGAGCATGATGAGCTGCCGGTTGGCCAGCTGTGCGCCGGTCGTGAGGGCCGGCATGCGGCCGTGCACCCCGTTGAACCCGTGAGCGGATTCGACAAAGTAGGCGGGCGTCTTCGACGAGCAGCCGATGCCGGACATCTTGGCGAGCCGGTGAGGCTCGATCCCAAGCTCATAGAGGGCCTTGATCATGTGGTTGGTGATCGAGTTGTGGCCGCATCCGGCGCAAAGCGTCGTGGCCGCGCCCTTATATGCGTCACGCGGCAGTCCGACTCGGTTCACCGTTGTGCTCATGCGGGCACTACCTCGGCCTGCTGCAGCGGTTCCGTAATCGCGGCGGCGGGGATGGGCTGTCCGTTGTAGTGGCGGATCGAGTGAACTCTCCCGACGAGCTCAGAGGGCAGCGAGAGCCGCACGATGTCGTAAACCTGCCCGTCGCGGTTCTGCTCGACGACGTAAACGCGTTCGTGTCGCGAGACGAAGGCGGTGACCTCGTCGGACAGCGGCAGTGCGCGCAGGCGGAGGTAGTCGACCGGGGTCCGTGCGGCGGCGAGGGCTTCCCGGGCCTCGACCACCGCAGCGTGGGTCGAGCCGAACGCGATCAGGCCGACAGCTGACCCGGTGCTCTCGTCGACCACGGGCGCGGGAAGCTCCCGGCGAGCGGTCTCCAGCTTGTGCGTCAGGCGATCCATGTTGCGGGCGTAGGCTTCCGCGCTTTCGGTGTAGCGCGCGAACTCGTCGTGGCCCGATCCGCGCGTGAAGAACCCGGCCGCGGGGTGGTCGGTGCCCGGCAGCGTCCGGTACGTCACGCCGTCACCGTCGACGTCTTTGTAGCGACCCCATTCGCCGGCCAACCGCTCCAGGTCCTGCTTCGAGAGGATCTTGCCGCGGTCGAAAGGCTTCTCCGGGTATTTGAACTCGGGCGTCATCCAGAGGTTCATTCCCAGGTCGAGGTCGGACAGCACGAAGATCGGCGTCTGGAATCGATCCGCGTAATCAAAGGCATCGCGAGCGAACTCGTAGCATTCTTCGACGGTCCCGGGCAGAATCACGATGTGCCTGGTATCGCCGTGTGACAGCGTGAACGCGAAGGCCACATCGGCCTGCGACGTGCGGGTGGGCAGGCCGGTCGAAGGTCCGATGCGCTGGATGTCGAAGATGACCACCGGAACCTCGGCGTAGTAGGCCAGCCCGGCAAACTCGGCCATGAGCGAGATGCCCGGTCCAGAGGTGGACGTCATCGAGCGCGCGCCGGCCCAGCCGGCGCCGATCGCCATCCCGACCGCCGCCAGCTCGTCCTCGGCCTGCACGACCGAGATGAGCTTCTCGCCTGTCTTCGGATCGGTGCGGAAGCGCTCGGCGTAGGCGATCAGGTTCTCGCACAGCGAGGAGGAGGGAGTGATCGGGTACCAGGCCGCAACGGTCACGCCGCCCATGAGCGCGCCGAGCGCGGCGGCCTGGTTGCCCTCGACCAGCACCTTCCCTTCGACGGCGCCAGTCATCGGCTCGAGGCGGTATGCGTCCTTCTTCGAGAAGTTGTCCTGCCAGTAGTCGTAGCCGGCCTTGATCGCGTCCAGGTTGACCTGCACGGCCTTGGGCTTGGACAGGAACTGCCGCTTCACCGCATGGTCCAGGGCCTCCCACGGGATGCCCAGGAGCCCGGCGACAACACCGACATAGAGCATGTTGGCGAGCTGCTTGCGCAGGGTGTCGCTCTGGATCTTGGACTTGGCAAGCTTCGAAAACGGAACCGGGTAGTACACGACGTCGGCGCGGACGTCAGCCGTCGAGAACACCTCTTCGTGGACGACGACGCCGCCCGGTCGCACGGTCGTGAGGTCCTGGTGCCAGGTCGCCGGGTTGAAGGCGATGAGGATGTCGACCTTGTCGGAACGAGCCATGTGGCCTTCGGGGGTAACCCTCAGCTGGTACCAGGTCGGCAGGCCTTCGATGTTGGAGGGGAAGACGTTTTTCGGGGCGACCGGGATGCCCATATGGAAGATCGCCCTGGTCAAAACCAGGTTGGCCGTCTGGCTTCCTGAACCGTTGACCGTGGCTGCCTGGATGGTGAGGTCGTTGATGATCTGCTGGGTCAATTTGTCTCTTTCTGCTGCGGAGTAAGGATTTTACGCGCCTGCAGCAGCCGGCCCGTATTCCTTAGAGTCCTCAGTCTGTGAAGGTCGCCATTCCCAAGGAACGTGCCACCGACGAGCGCCGGGTGGCACTCGTTCCCGACACGGCGGCCAAGCTCAAGGCAGCGTCGATGGACGTCAGCGTCGAGTCGGGAGCAGGCGCCGGCGCCTACATCGCTGACGAGGCATACGAGGCGGCCGGGGTCAAGGTGGTCAAGACGGCCGCGTCTTTGCTGGGTGATGCGGACGCAGTGCTGAAAGTCCAGGCCCCCTCAACGGACGAGGTCGCCCTGCTCAAAAGCGGGTCGGTGCTGATCAGCTTTCTCCAGCCGGCCACGCAGGCTGATGTCGTGAAGGCGCTGGCCAAGCGCGGCGTCACGGCGTTCAGCCTCGAGCTGCTGCCTCGCATCTCGCGAGCCCAGTCGATGGACGCGCTCTCGTCACAAGCGTCGGCCGCGGGCTACAAGGCGGTCCTGATGGCAGCGGGCCGCCTCGGCAAGTTCTTCCCGATGATGATGACCGCAGCCGGCACAGTCGCTCCCGCGCGTGTGCTGGTGATGGGCGCCGGCGTTGCGGGGCTCCAGGCGATCGCCACCGCCCGAAGGCTGGGTGCGATCGTCTCCGCCTATGACGTACGCCCCGCCGTGAAGGAAGAGGTCCAGTCGCTTGGCGCCACCTTCATCGAGCTGGCCCTGGAGGGCCAGCAGGGAGAGGGCGGGTACGCGCGAGAGCAGTCCGAAGAGTTCCTGCGCAAGCAGCGCGAGCTGATCGGCGAGCACGTCGCCAAGTCAGACGTGGTGATCACCACGGCGGCTGTGCCGGGCCGCCACGCGCCGCTGCTGGTCACCGGCGACATGGTGATGGCGATGCATCCAGGCTCGGTGATCGTCGACCTTGCCGCTGAGACCGGAGGCAATGTGGAGCTGACCCAGGCTGGAAAGGATGTCGACGTCGGCGGCGTCACCATCATCGGCACCCGCAACGTGCCGTCGACGATGCCGCTGCATGCGAGCCAGCTTTTTGCGCGCAACGTCATGAACCTCCTCGTCCACCTGGTCAAAGACGGCGCGATCACTCTGGATTTTCAGGACGAGATCACCAAAGGCAGCTGCGTCACGCACGGCGGCGAGATCGTTAACGAGCGCGCCAAGCAGCTGGTGTCGCCAGCCACATGAGCAACGAGCTGCTGAACGAGATCACGTTCTTCGTGCTCTCGATCTTCGTCGGGATCGAGGTGATCTCCAAGGTGCCGACCATCCTTCACACCCCTTTGATGTCGGGTACGAATGCGATACACGGCATCATCCTGGTGGGCGCGATCGTCATCGCGGCCGGCGCCAGCTCGCCGGTGACGATCGCCCTCGGCCTGGTGGCGGTGACACTTGCGACCACCAACGTGGTGGGTGGGTTCGTGGTCACCGACCGGATGCTCGAGATGTTCAAAGGCCGGCAGGCGCAGAAACAAACGACGCCGACGAAATGAGGACCGCCATCTCTCTGGCCTATCTCGTCGCCGCGGTCCTCTTCATCGTGGGCCTGAAGCAGCTCAGCTCGCCGAAGGGCGCTCGCAACGGGAACTTCATCGCGGCGGCCGGAATGGTGATCGCGCTGGTCGCCACGTTGCCGCTGCTCAACTTCACGTCTGCGGGCGTGACCATCATCCTGATCGGCATCGTCATCGGTACTGCGGTCGGTGCTGTTGGCGCAAGGATGGTGAAGATGACGGCGATCCCTCAGATGGTCGCCCTCTTCAACGGCGTGGGTGGCGGCGCCGCAGCCCTGGTGGCTGTCGCCGAGCTCCTCCGGATGGGCCAGCACCCGGCCTTCACCGAAGCTTTTCCAAGCATCTTCAGCATCGTGATCGGCTCGATCTCGTTCGCCGGCAGCATGGTTGCCTTCGCCAAGCTCCAGGAGCTGATGACCGGAACCCCGATCACCTACCCGGGCCAGCAGGTCGTGAACGGAATCCTGGCCGCGGCGATCTTTGGCTTTGTGATCGCGGTCCTGGCTGTCGCCTCCGTTCCCTTCTCGTTCATCGCGCTGATGGTCCTGGCCCTGGTCCTCGGGGTCGCATTCGTGCTCCCGATCGGCGGCGCCGACATGCCGGTAGTGATCTCGCTGCTCAACGCCTTCACCGGCCTCGCCGTCGCGGCCAGCGGGTTCACGCTCAACAACTTCGCCCTGATCGTGGCGGGAACTCTCGTCGGAGCTTCCGGCAGCCTGCTGACAAAAATGATGAGCGACGCGATGGGCCGTTCCCTGGCGAACGTGTTGTTCGGCGCCTTCGGCAAGTCGCACGCCGGCGCTGCAGCCATCGCCGGCAAGGAGGGCCGCAGCGTTCGATCTGGTTCGGCCGAAGACATCGGAACGCTGCTCGCCTACTCCCAGCGTGTGATCATCGTGCCGGGCTATGGGCTCGCCGTCGCCCAAGCCCAACACGCAGCGCGAGAGCTCGCGGAGCTGCTCGAACGGCGCGGGGTCGAGGTGAGCTATGCGATCCATCCTGTCGCTGGTCGAATGCCCGGCCACATGAACGTCCTGCTCGCCGAGGCCAACGTGCCATACGAGCAGCTCAAAGAAATGGATGAGATCAATGACGAGTTCAAGAACGCGGACGTCGCGCTGATCGTCGGCGCCAACGATGTGGTCAATCCTTCGGCGCGCAATGCGCCGGGCAGCCCGATCTACGGCATGCCGATCCTCAACGCCGACCAGGCCAAGAACATCATCTTCATGAAGCGTTCGATGCGGCCTGGTTTTGCCGGCATCGACAACGACCTGATGTACGACCCGAAGACCGTCATGTTCTTCGGCGACGCGAAAGACTCACTGACAAAGTTGGTGGCTGCGGTCAAGGCTGCGGCGTAGGATCCCTCGAAATAAATCGTGATCAATGCCATGTGGAGCCTAAGGCCGGATTTATTCCGGCCGTCACCCACGCGTGCCACTTACCAAGCACAACCCCACGTGGCCGAGGAGCAGAGGGGTTCCGTAGGGGAGGACATCTGTCCTCCCCTAGGAAAGAAACGAGCCTCCTGCCGTCTGGCAGGAGGCTCACGCCGCGAAGAGGGTGTGGTGCCCCGAATGCTAGGCCCGGTCCTCACATTACGTTAGTGGCCCGGCCACAAATACCTGACAGCCGCGTTGTGGTCACTAGAATGCCCGGCGTGGACGACCGAGCCGTTCTCCTGGTCACGGTGGCTTTGTTGACCGTCTACACGAGCGGCATCGGTGGAACGACCGCCGCAGCGATTGGAATCCGGGATGCTTGGCGGCGGCAGAAGCGGACGGTCCCAGACCTCGATCCCAGGCGCGGGGAGGTGATCCTGGCCGCGCCCGCCCTGCCGAGTGCCTTTCGTGTGCTGCGCGTCGTGGGATGGGTCGCGTTCCCGATCGCCCTGGTGCTCGCGCTCTTCGCCAACCTCAACTATCCATGGCTCGCGCCGACGACGGTCATCCTGATGGTCGGACTCAACGCCTTCTACTTCACGGCCATGCGCGGCCTGGGCGAGCAGCTGACGCTGACGACTGACGGATTCCGGCTCGGCCGCGCAGATGACGCGCGCACCGTGCGCTGGGTTCACGTGACAGACTTCATGGGCGCGCACATCGGTCCGTTTCGCGCCATGCGCATGTCCGAGGGCGAGGACTGGCAGGACCCGAACGCACTGCCGAATGTGATTTTCTACCGCCTGAACCGCGCGCTGGTTCGACCGAAGAAGTCGCTGATGCGGCGATTCACGGGCCTGACCTACTTCGATGGCATCATCCGCAACACGTTCGGGGTGTCCACCCAGCAGCTCCTGCAGGCGATGCGCACCTGTCACCGCCTCGCGCTGGAAGCAGAGGCCCCGCACATGTTCCGCAAGAAACCAACCGATGAGGCGGTCGCCAATCGCGACGCTTGACCAGGCTGTGAGATTATCGAGCGATGGTTGGAGAGCTCGCGCCGGTGAAGGTCGATTTCAAAACCGCCGGCGCGGATTTCTGGAAGCGCTATCACACGTATCGGCGGCTGAGGCACGAAGAGTCTCGCCCGGACGATCCCCTTCGCCCTGATGACGTTGAGGAGATACGGCTGAAGCGCGACAGCCCATTCGATATCAACTACCGCTACGAGATCGCCAGAGACGGCGTGCTCCTCAGCTGGTTCTGGGGCTCAACCAGCAAGCCGGGAACCCCGGGCCATGAATCCAACAAACATCTCTTCTGGGGCGATCTCTACGTGCGCCCAGATCATCGCCGGCAGCGCATCGGCGCATCCTGGCTGCCCATGGTCGTGGAGCTCATGGACACGCACGGTTGCACCGTCGCCGGCTTCGAGGCCGAAGAGGTTTCCGGCCATGCGTTCTTGAGGTGGGTTGGCGCCGAGGCCAAGCTCACAGGCGCTGAGAACCGCCTCAAGGTCGCTGACGTCGACTGGTCGTTGGTCAAACGCTGGATCGATGAAGGCCCCCGGCGCTCTCCGCAGACCAGGCTCGAGGTGTATGACGGGCCGATACCCGAGGCGATGCTGGAAGACTTCGCGCCGCAGCTGACCAGCATGCTCAAGACCATCCCATTCGAAAATCTCGACATCGGCGAGATCCTGGTTACGCCTGAGCACATCCGTGATTGGGATGCGCGGTTCGCTCTCACGGGTGTGCTCCAGCACACGGTGCTGACGCGCGAGCCCGACGGCGTGATCTCCTCACTGACCGACACATGCTGGGACCCGAGCCGCCCCACCATCATCGAGCAGCGATTCACCGGGGTGCGGCCCGACGCGCGTGGCCGCGGCCTTGGCAAGTGGATCAAGGCCAAGATGCTCGCGCACATGCACGAGCTCTATCCGATGGCTGAGTGGGTGGTGACCGACAACGCCGGCTCCAACGCGCCGATGCTGGCGATCAACATGAAGATGGGCTTCAAGCAGTACCGGGAAGGCAGCGAATACCAGATCGGCCGCGACGCTCTGGCCGCTCGACGAAGGGCTATCGCCGCAGGCTGACCGCTCAGGCCTTCGCTTGACGGCTCCTCTGGATGCTGCGCACCAGCAGGACGATCCCGATCACGACCAGGAGGCCTGGCAGCGCCGCCTTGCCGAAGATGCCGTAGTCCATGTCGCTGATCCCGAGGATGGACTCGAACAGCACGAATCCGATCATGAAGATCAGGGCGCCGACGAAGATCAGGGTGCGGCCCCGTTTCAAGGCCACGAGATCGCGGTCGCGCAGCGCCTGAAGGTACATGCCCAGCCCGACTCCAAACGGCACGATCAGCGACCAGGCGAATGCCCAGCTGGGCCAGTCGCCAGTGCTGTGCGAGTAGGCGAGCAGGAGGCCGAGCATGGTCACGATGCCCCCAGGTATCGACGCGCCTTGCCCGCCGCCCAAGAACCCGACCACGAGCAGCGTCAAGCCGGGGATGATTACGAAAAGAGGCCACCCGTACTGCGTCAGGTCGATGTCGAGCGCGACCACTCCAAGCGCGAAGAGACCGACCACGACGAGCACGATGCCGAGCGCCGCGCTGGAGCCCCAGCCACGCCGTCGTTCGGCCTGAGACCTGGCCGACAGCGGTGGCGGTGGCGGCGGCGCCGCAAGGATCGGGACGGACTCCACCGCCACCGGTTCCGCGGTTTCGACCGCCGCCTCGGAGGCCTTCTCGGCCACCACGGGTTCCGTCACGACCTCGGGGGTCTCCGCCGCAGGCGGGTCGTTCCATTTGGGCGCGAAGATATCCGGGCTGCCGGCCAGGAGGTCCGGGCTGACGTGCGCCATGTCCTCTTTGGCGGCGGAATCGTCGGCCGCAGAGGAGGCGTCTTCGTCACCGGCTTTCTGTTCGGGTGCCCCGGCCGGCGTCTTACCGAGGCTGGTGCGCTTTCGCTTGCTCATGTGGCCACAGCTTAACCGCCTCCAACATTCGCAGCTTTCCTTAAGGATTTGCGCCCGTGTCGGCGCAGAGCGGGACTCAATTCACGATCCTGAACATGGGGTTCACCGGTCCGTTTCCACGGCCCACCTCGAGCGAACTCTCGATCGCGGCGGTGATGAATGCTTTGGCCTCGTGAACGGCCGCGAGGGTGTCGGATCCCTTGGCCAACCCCGCCGCCATCGCCGCGGAGAAAACGCAGCCGCTGCCATGTGTGTTCCGGGTGGCCACACGCGGGCTCTGAAGCTCGACGACCTGGGCCCCATCGAAAAAGTGGTCGATCGCAAGGTGCTCGTCGGCGTGGCCGCCCTTGACGACTGCGGCGCGGGCTCCAAGCGAGACGAGGTCGCGCGCCGCCTGGCGGCGCTCGTCGAGCGTTCGGATCGGCCTGCCGAGCAGCACCTCGGCTTCGGGGAGGTTCGGCGTGACCACCGCGGCCAACGGAAGGAGCTGCTGGCGAAGCGCGACGACCGCGTCGTCCCGCAGAAGCCGCGCGCCGCCTTTCGCCACCATGACCGGGTCGACGACCAGGTTCCTGATGCCGTAGTGCTGGATCGCGCGGGCGACCACGTCGATGATCTCAGCGCTGGCGAGCATGCCTGTCTTGGCCGCCTGCACACCGATGTCCTGCATCACGGCGTCGATCTGCGCGGAAACAAGGGCCGCCGGAATTTCCATGATGTCGTTGACACCGAGCGTGTTCTGCGCGGTGATCGCAGTGACGGCCGATGTGCCGTGTACGCCCAACACGGCGAACGTCTTCAGGTCCGCCTGGATTCCCGCTCCTCCGCCGGAATCCGAGCCCGCGATCGTGAGCGCGATCGGTAGTTTCACGTGGACCTCACACGCTGACCAGTCCAGTAAACAGCCGCCGCGACGGCGATGCTGACGAGGCCGCTCACGTCCGCTCCGTGCAGCGCGCTGACCAGACCGCCGTTGAAGAAGCCATGTGCGGGGACAAGGTTGCTGAACAGGTTGTCGTAGTTCACGAACAGAAGGCTGACCGCGGTGCCGGCGAGCCAGGCGGTCAGGGCCAGGCGGGGCTTGGGTTGGCGCTCGAAGAGAAACAAGCTGAGCAGCACGACCGCCGCCCAGGCCGGGGCCCAGAGGTACGTGAGAATGAGGAAGTCTTCGTACGCGACATGGAAGTCGCTGATCAGCACTGCGTAAGCGGCTAGCGAAGCGCCGAGAACCCCACATCCCAGCGCCGTCTGCCACCGGCGCAGCCGGATCCCCATCGCCAGCGAGACCAGCCCGGCTGTGTAGACGTCGAGGTAGTTGGCCCAGATCTCGCCAACCACCACGAACAAGAAAAACGGAACGGCAACCCATACGGGAGCGTGTGCGCTGATGACGGCGAGCACGCCCTGGTCGCCGGCGAGCTTGACGTCGATCGTCGGCAGCAGCAGGCCGAACAGCCCGAGCAAGAGCATCGGCAGCGTGACCCCCACCACCGGCCAGAAGGTGACGGCGCGCGTGCGGCTGGAGGCGGGGAGATAGCGCGAGTAGTCGCTCGCGAAGGGATACCAGGACGCGACCAGCGCAAAGCACGTCATCAATCCGAGGACGAACGCGCCCGGGTAATCGGCGCCCGACGCACTGGCGCTGAGGCTCCAATGAAACTGGGGAGCCAGGAAGACGAACAGGGCCAGAGAGAGTCCCGCGAAGAGGATCGCGCCGTATGTCTCGAGCACCTTGATCGTCTGGTGGCCGAAGATCGCGACGGCGACGCTGATCGCCGCGATCACGATGACGAGGCCGAACGTCACCCACCGATTGCCTGACCCGATGAGCTGCGCCCCGGCCTGCGCTGCGATCACGCAGTCGACGGCGAACCAGCCGATGGCCAGAAAGAGGGTGAGGGCGGCGCCCAGGTAAGAGCCCCTGAGACCGAAGATCCGCCGCGTGTAGACGATCTGCGGCTGACCCGAGCGAGGACCGGTGTTGCTGAGCAGGCCGAGGATTACCGCCGCGGCAACTGTTCCAAGCGTCGTCGCCAGCAGGCCGTCCCACACGCCGAGCCCGTAGTACGTCGTCAGAAGGCTGGCCGTGAAGAGGCTGGCGTAGTTGACAAACGCGCCTGCCCACAGGAAAGCAAGCTCCCGCGGCGCGCCGTGCCTCTCGGCGGCGGGAACCGAGTCGATGCCGCGGCTCTCGACCTTGCCGAAAGAATCCGAATCGACGGCCTGAGCGGCGATGTCGCTCATCGATCTCCCTCCGCTGGCATTACCCAGTTCAGGTTCATGCGGTCGGCGCTACCGCGCCCTCTCAGCCCGCTTTCACGAGCTCCCGCTACGGATCGATCTTACCCGGGTTACGACTCGCGCCATGGGGCGGGGAGGAGGTACGCGAGGATGCGGTAGACGTTGGGGTTGAGCGCCAGCCCGATGTGGCTTCCGTTCACCTCGACCGCATTGACGTCTGGTCGCAGGCACGCTTTCCAGTTGACGACGCCGTCGGAGCGGGAATAGATCGAGGTCGTGGGCACGCGCGGCGCGGCGGCCAGGTCTCGCAGGAAGCGGGCCTCGACTGAGGCAGGGTGCCCGTACCGGAAAACGTTGTAGATGTGCGCCGCGCGCACGCCGGCCATCGTGAGCGGGTGGACGTCGAACGGATCCTGCAGAGGCGACCCGAGCGTGATCACCTGCTCGACCAGGTCCGGCTTCCTGTGAGACAGCACCTTGGCGAGCACGCCGCCGCGGCTGTGTCCGACCACGGATACGCGCGCGCCTGTCTTCCGGTTGAGCTCGATGAGAGCATCGATCAGCGGCCGGAGCATCACCTCCGAGTAGGTGACATTGAAGGTGACGCCGGCCACCCTCGGCCGGTATCCGATCCGCCGGAGCCATTGAAACGGCGTGTGCAGCGTCCAGTCTCCCGCGAGGAACCCAGGTACCAGCATGACGGGCTTTCCGAGACCCGGCGGGACCTCGACCCCACGGAAGACCGGGTCGCGGATCAGGCGGAGGTATTCGAGGTAGACCCGGCTCTCGAGCCACATGGGCGGTATCGGATCCCAGCGACCCATTCGCCGAAGGTCACGCCCCATCGAGGCGACCATTCCACGCCGGCTGCGACGTCTGTCGTGAGGAACTTCTCGGACGCTTGCCACAGTGATGCTTGAGCGTTTCTCCGTTACGAAACCGCGGCGGTCTTATGGCGCAACGCGTCAATCCTACGCGACGGGATGACCCTGCGCGAGCATTCCAGCAGCCATTCGTATCAGGACGTCCGCGACCCCCGAGAGTGAACGCCTGCCGCCCTTGTGCAGCCGGTCGAAAGCCTGGAACGAGGTCAGGATCCCGATCACGTCCTCCGCTTCCTTGATCGAGCAACCCGGCCTGAGATGGTCGCCGGCCGCGAGCTGCTCTGCCAGGGTGCGGTCGAGCTCGGAGTCTTCTCCAGACCACGAACCGTGATCCTGAAGCCGGCGGTAGAGCCCGGGATTGGCGGCCCAGGTGGCGCAGGCCTGGGCGATTCGTGATCTCAGCCGCTCGCGCGGATCCGAATCAGTCTCGTTGGCCGGCATCGCATGGGTCGGCCGGGCGTCCGCTGTTAGAGCCTGGAGCAGCCGCGTCTTGGAGCCGAACTGGTTGTAGATGGTGATCCGTGAGACGCCTGCTCGTTCGGCCACCTTGCCAACGCTTGAGCCGGGACCAAGCTCGGTCACGAGGTCGCGCGCCGCGGCGAGGATGGTCGATCGGGTGCGGTCGGCCGCTTCGCGCCGCCGGCCGAGACGGTAGGCTCTCGGGCTCACAGCTTTAGATTAACAAACTGACTGTTCAATTAAATGGAACAGCCGCTTTCAGATTCAACCAACGCTGATGTCCGACCCTGGTGGGCGGACAACCTACCATCGCAGGCTGTGAAGCTCTGGGACCCGCTCGCGCTGCGCGAACTGTCGGCGCTGCTGCGCGACCCGGTCTTTCGCGGCCGCGGCGTGCCCCGAGGGGACGGGCGGCCCGTGATGCTGATTCCGGGATTCCTCTCCGGTGACTGGTCGCTCCGCATGATGCACAGCTGGCTCGACCGCATCGGTTACAAGAGCTATCTGTCGGGCATCAACTTCAACGTCCAACACTCGGAGCGCCTCCTCGCCGGCCTGCGGCATCGGCTCCTTGAGATCGAGCGAGAGACGGGATCGCGAGTCAGCATGGTCGGACACAGCCGAGGCGGCCTGCTGGCCAAGGTGCTGTCGCAGCGCAGGCCGCAGAGCGTGGAGCAGGTGATCGCACTGGGTGCTCCGCTCGCCGACTGGACTGACCTGGCCTCGATGACACACCACGCGGTGGGGGTGGTCAGGACCGCCAACGAGATCGCGTACGGCCGCAGGTTCAACGCCGAAGGACGTTTTTCGCACGACTTGAGCCTGCCGCCGATCGTGCCGACGACTTCGATCTACACGCGCTCAGACGACGTGGTGAACTTTCGCTCGTGCCTCCGACCCGATATCCCGGCGATCTCTGTTTGGGGCAGCCATAACGGTTTGGTGATCAACCCCGAGGTATACCGCTTGTTGGGCCGTCTGCTGGCGCGTCCTCGCCGCTCCGTTGGGTTGCCGGCCTGATCGCGGCGGCGATCGCGCTGGCGCTGGCTGCTGCCGTGCTCCACGGCACGTGGAACGTCCTCATCAAGGTGAGCGGCGACCCGATGGCCACGTTTCGAAGCGCGACCATCGCGGCCGCCCTGATCGTCACTCCGCCGACCGCAGTCCTGTGGCTCCTGGCCGGTCGGCCTGGCCTCTCGGCCGCCGCCGCGGGATGGTGCCTGCTCTCGGTCACACTTGAGCTGGCCTACCTCTGGCTCCTGTCAACCGCCTACCGCCGTGGCGAGCTGTCGGCCGTCTACCCGATCGCGCGTGGGTCGGCTCCCCTGCTTGCCGTCGGCGCCGGCCTGGGCCTGCTCCATGAAAGGCTGAGCGGAGTGCAGCTGACGGGCGTGGCGCTTCTGCTGCTGGGCATCCTGACCGTCACCTTTTCGCAGGCCAGCGGCCGCGCGACGATCCCGGCGCTGCTCACCGGCGTCTCGATCGCCGCATACACGGCTGTCGATCGCATCGGCGTTCGCCTGTCAACCCCATGGCTTTACGGCTGGCTGCTCGTTGTGCTGCTCGCGGTGAGCGTGCCCGTCTCGATGTGGCTCGCGGACAGGTTGGCCGCCACGAGGGGTGCGGTGGCGGCGGCAGCAGGCGCCCCGCCTACAGCGCCCGGGCTGGGTCAGGCCGTTGTGATCGGACTGTTCATGTGGGTTGGCTATCTGCTGGTGTTGTGGGCTTTGAGCCTGGCCCCCATCTCGGTCGTCGCGCCGGTGCGTGAGACGGCCGTGGTCGGGGTGGCGGTCTGGGGGGTGTGGAGACTGCGGGAAACCAGGGGCGCGGCGATGAAACTCTCGGGTGCGCTGGCCACCCTGGTGGGGGTCGCTCTGCTCGCTCTCTAATCATCAGGAACAGCTGCAGCCCGGGTGGTAAGGTAGATCAGTCGCCCGGATGGCGGACGATGTGCGCCGCGGTCGTCGAATCTTCTCGAAAGGGCCCGCGCGTTCGCGACATTTTCTTTCGAGAAGGAGTAAGGGGAGATGCCGACAGGCACCATCAAGAAGTTGGTCTCCGACCGCGGATTCGGGTTCATCGCAGCCGAGGACGGGCGCGAGTATTTCTTCCACCGTACGGGCCTTGACTCGAGCGTGAACTTCGACTCGCTGGCGGGCGGGGAGCGGGTCAGCTTCGAAATCGAGCCGAGCCAGAAGGGCCCGCGCGCGAACCGCATCAAGCTCGCGTAGAAGTCATGGCGATGCCGGTCGCGGGGTAGCGGCCGGCTTTTTGTTTCCGTGAAGGCCGAAGCCGACTCGTTTGAAATCGTCCCTCGCGGCGATTACTCGCTCGAGGAAGGCGCCAAATTCATTGGCGCCTGGCACCATGCGCCGTCAGAAGGCGGCGGGCCGGAAGGGCACCTTCACCTTGCATTCCTGACCGACGGCGACTGGACGCCCGTCGGAGTTTGCCTGAGGCAGGAGCAGGCAGGCCACATCCTCGGGACCGTTTACGGCGACGCGCGTGCGGGGCTCGTCGTCAAGCAGGTCGAGCGCATCCTCAGCCTGGACGTCGACGGCGGCGGATGGGCGGCGGTCGCGCGACGCGACCCTGTCGTGGCCAAGCTCCACCGCATGTTTCCTGGATTCAGACCGGTCAACTGGTCGAACGCTTATGAAGCAGCTGCCTGGTGCATCGTCTCGTCGCGCATCTCAATGCGCCAGGGCCAGGGCGTCAAAGAGCGCATGTCACTTGAGCTGGGTCGACGGATCGAGATTCACGGACACGCGCTCTGGACGTTTCCGGGTCCGGCTCAACTGGCCCATCTCGAGAAGTTTCCGGGCTTGTTCGGTCGCAAGGTCGAGTATCTGAACGCGCTCGGGCGCGCCGCCCTTTCCGGGGAGCTCGACACCGAGACGCTTCGCGCGATGCCACGGGATGAATCGCTGAAGAGCCTGAAGAGGTTGCCCGGAATCGGTGAGTTCGGGTCGCAGCTCGTGCGCCTGCGGGCGTTGAGCGCCGTGGACGAGCTTCCGACCCAGGAGCCGCGCCTGATGGGCGCCTTGCGAACCGCGTACGGCCTCCCGCGCGACCCTGACCTGACGACCCTCGAGCAGCTATCCGAAAAGTGGTCGCCGTACCGGATGTGGGTTTGTGTTTGCCTGAGACGGACGCTAGAAGGCGGCGCCGGGATGACGCATTCAAGCGCGGCCAAAGAGTCTTAACAGGCTGGGTTGGCAATAATTTTTTGAAGCGGTAGCCTCACCCCAGGTGTCGCTGGTGGGGGTGGGACCAGCAAGAGGAAGGGTGGGACCCGCCAGGGGTCTGTCTACCGGCTCAGCGTGAGGCGCTGCGCACCAGCATCATCGCCGCCGCCCAGAGAAGCGAGCCGGCGATGAGCAGCACCCACATCGTCCATGTGATCAGCGAGACCTCGACCAGCGCGCCGAAGATGCACATCGTCGCGGCGCCGGCGAGCAGAAACGCACCGGGAAAGAGAATCCACGCCGAGTACCAGGGCGGCTGCACCCTGTCACCGCGATCGAAGAGCTTTCCCGCGCCGAACACCAGCGCGGAGGCGGCTACTGCGGGCACGGCAAGGCCGATCGCCCACCGGAGCTCGACGGTGCCGGTGGCGGCGCCAAGCAGGGGCTGAACGCCGGCCGCGGCCAGGGCAGACGGCACGGCAAACGCCAACAGGCGCAGCATCGCGCTCGCCGGGGGCACTAGGAGGTGGGCCTGGAGATGCCGACCGGATCTTTGGCGTCTAGGCAGCCCATCTGCATCGTCGCCTTCTGCGCTCCTCGCTCACGCATCAACGGATGCGCTCGCTCCGGTGCTCGGCGGCTCCTCCCATCTGGGCCGCCGATCCGCCAAATCTCTCGGCCGGCCCTCCAGTCCCACCTCTAGGAGCCAGGAAGCGGTGGGACTTGCGCGGGCAAGGTGAAAACCGGCAGCGTATGGAGAACGCCAAGCTGAACGTCGCGATAGTCGGCTGGCTGCGACAGCTGGGTCATGAACGACTCGTTGAACGCTTGGGCCCGCTCCTCCAACCCTGCAGCGGTGGTGATGCCCCCGGCATAAGGCTGGCGCGGCAGTCCGGAGTAGAGGTCCGTCGAGTTGTAGAAGTCAGAGTTGCCATAGACCGAAGTCGCGGCATACGAGTAGATCGCGACGCCGAGGGTCTGGTTTCCGCGCGCGGACGGCGCGAGTACCCGCCGAATCTGCGCCAGCGAGTCGTCCGGGTAGTTCAAGAAGGCGCCCATCCCTGTCACCACTCGATTGGCGAAGCCCGAGTCCTTCTCAAAGTTCAGCCATCGATCGAACCAGCCCTTCTCGCGGCCGATCCAGTCGCTGTCGTAGTTCATCGGTACGCCGAAGTCGATGTAGCCCTTGGCGAGCCAGCTGCTCCAGTCCTGAAAGACCGACGTGTACGCAGACGTGTAGATCCAATCGCCAGGGGTCGCGGGTCCCCCACCGAAGCAGATGAGTGCAGCGCTGAGCTTGACCGACGGCTTCTGCTGCTGCAGGTCGGCGTGCAGGTCGCGCACGAACGCAGTCACGCGGTCGCGACGCCAGGCCTGCCACCGGGGATCCTCAGGAGCAGGCGTGCCGGTCGTGCCGGTGTCGTGCTTGTACTGCGCAAGTGAGGTGGGCGTGTAGCCCCACGTCGCGCCCGGGTAGCGGACGAAGTCCATGTGCACTCCGTCGACGTCGTAGTTGCGCGCGACGTCCATGAAGATCTTGTGCGTGTACGCCTGCACGTCAGGATTGCCGGGATCGAGGTATCCACCGGTCGCGCCGTCGTTGGTGACGTTGACCCAGTCTCCGTGCTTTCGATACACGCCGCTTTCCTGTCCGGCGAAGAACGTGTTGAGCCACGCGTGCACCTCGATCGAAGGTCTTGACGCGTGCGCGAGCTGGATGAGATATGCCAGCGGATCGAACCCGCGAGACCCGGCGATGTCAACTGCGCGGGGTTCCTCATAAGACCGGTTGAAGTACGCGTCGCCTCTCTTGCGCACCTGCACGATCAGCACGTTCAAATTTGCTCGGTGGGCGTCGGCGACCAGCTTCTCAACCTGCGCCCGGGACTTGATGCCGTCGTTAAACGCGTCCACCCACATGGCCCGGTACTGAGGCGGTCCGTAGACGATCGGAGGCTCGGGCGTCGGCGAAGCGATGGGAGAAGGGGATGCGGGCGGCGTCGGCGACGTGGCGACGGCGGATTGTGGGCCGGGCCCGCACCCGCTGAGGACGACCATCAGAAACAGGGCCCGAGCGAGATTCAGTCTCAAGCGATCCCGAACAACACATGGTTTCGGCCGGTGGTCTCGATCTCGCCAGGGTGCGCGCGCCGCAGAGTTGCAATCGCATCCTCGGTGAATCGCTCGCGACGGTCGGCGTCGACACCATCCAGCCGCGCCGCGCAGTCCCACCAGCTCGTGAACATCGACACCATCTGCTCCGCCGAGGCCCAGCGCACGGTCTCCTCGATCACCTCAACGTCGGCCGACGCGAATCCTGCGTCGAGCGCAGCCCGAGCGAGTTGTTTCGGGTCGGCGATGACATCTCGGGTGGGCTTCTGGTCGACGGCGCGCGGCGCAGGGCCAAGCCAGCGATCGACCACCTCTTCCAGGACCATCCAGACCGAAGCCACCGTCCTTTCGACCGGGACGCTCGCCGCGAACCTCGCGTTCGGACGCAGCACGCGTCGCGCCTCACCAAGCGCTGCGGCCAGCTTGGGCACGAACTGAAGGCCGTGCCCGCAGGCGGCAGCGTCGAAGGACTCGTCCTCGAATGAGAGCTGCTCGATGTCCATCACCTCAAACCGCGAGTTGGGAGTGCCGGCTGCTCTGGCCAATTCGATCATTCCTGGAGCGAGGTCCACGCCAACCACCTCGCCGCCTGGGGTGACCTGCAGCGCGAACCGCCGGCCCAGCGTGCCCGGTCCGCAGGCGAGGTCCAGCACGCGCATTCCGGGCTGCGCGGCGACGAGCTCGATGACCCGAAGCCGGCCGAGCGCCTCACCGCGCTCCATGACGTCCTCGAGGCGCCGCTCATAAGCGAGCGCGTGGCGGCTGAACACAGCCGGAAAGAGGTCCTTTGACTTCAAGGGCTGAGATTGTGCCACTCTCGCTCGAGCCACCTGGCTGTTCGCAGCGTCTCGACGTTTGTTTTGCCCACCACCTGCATCCCGACCGGGAGCCCGGACGCCGGCGCGGGAAGCGTGACCACCGGCTGGCCTGTGGTGTTGAAGGGACGCGTGAACCGCGTCAGCGGTTCCCGCACCTCGTCGCCCGCCTCGATGCGGGGGGCCACGATCCCGGTCGCAGGCAGCAGCAGCGCGTCGATTCCTGCCATCGCCTGCTCGACCTCCTTCACCAGCCGCGAGCGCTCTCGCATCGCTGCGACGTAATCGACGCCGGGGACACCAAGGCCTCGCTTCAGGTGAGCCAGGACGTCCGCGCCGTACTTCTCCGGACGTTCGGCGACCCAGCGGCAGTGATAGGTGGCCGCCTCGACCAGCAGTATGGTCAGCCCGACCTGGAAGAGGCGGTCGCGATCGACAAATTCGATCTCTTGCAGTCCGCGCGAAACCATCCGCCACGCGCGTTCAGTCGGCTCGTCCAGGTCGTAGATCCATCCCCGGGGCACGGCGACACGAGGTCGGCGCAGGATGTCCGTCGACGCCGCCTCACCGGACATCATCGAGAACGCTCGCGCAACCGAGGCCACGTCCGGCGCCAGCGGGCCCAGCGTGTCGAGGGACCAGGCGAGCGGGACGACGCCGCCGATGTCGATGCTGCCGAGCGCCGGCTTGAAGCCGACCACGCCGCAGAGCGACGCCGGTACCCGGATCGACCCGCCTGTGTCACTGCCGATCGCCCAGTCGCACATGCCGGCGGCCACCGCCACCGCCGAACCGCCTGACGATCACGCAGACCAGCACCATGGTCACCATCGTGACCGACGACGGACGAACGACGAGGCTCGATCCGAACGGCAAGGGGATCAAGGACGAGTCCACCAAGATCACGCGGAAGTCGAAGTGGGACAACGGCAAGCTGGTGAGCGAGATTTCGGGGGCCGGACCCGGAAAGATCACGGAAACGTACGCGATCGACCCCGAACACCATCGGCTGACGGTCACCGTGCAGATGGAGAACCGCGGGCCGCAGGCGAGGGTGATCCATCGCGTCTACGACGCTCAGGCGCTTTGAGCCGGAACGGGCGGGGAAGATGCGACGGTTCGTCGCCTCGTTATCGGGCCCCCTCCCGCGGAATCAAGGTGCTGACGAGCCTCGCGTTCTATCGCGGCCGCCAGCGCGCGTTCGAAACGCCGCTCGTCCAGACGACCGAGCTCTCCGCTCCAGACAGGACCGCAGCGTCCTTTCAGTTCGACGTCCCGGCCGCTTCGTTGAAACCGGGCCTCTACACGTGCCAGGTGAACATCGTCGACGATGTCGCCGGAACGTTCGCGTTTCCGCGACTGCAGTTGTACGTGCGAGAGTGAGCGTTCGGAGACGCCGAGACGGATTTCAACGCGGAGCGCGCCGAGCTCGCCGAGTTTTCCAGACAAAATCTCCGCGCCCTTCGCGTGCTCCGCGTTGAGATCGTCTCCGCGAGCTCCGCCGACGCCGCGCCGGCGCACGCGGCGTCCGTCAATTGTCAGGAACGAGCTCGGGCGACGGAATGAAGTTGTACAAGTGCCGGCCGACGATCTCCTGAATCACGACGTCCGGGTGTTCCTGCGTGACGACGGCGGCGTCGAAGTCGTTCTGCCAGAGGTATACCGCCCGGCTGAAATGCTCGGACAGGAACGGCACCAGCGGCGACGTGAACGAGTCCCTGAAGATCACCGCGCGGGGAAGTGACGCATCGTCGATCGTGGTGACGAGCCGTCCTTCCTCGTCGGTCGGCGCGGCGCCGGCCGGCTCGAGCACCCGCGCGCGCCTGGGCCGCCTTGGCGCCAGCATCATGTCCACTTCGCGCAGCACCCGCGTCAATCCCAT
>Ga0137409_10000362_pt1 | contig 49248 bp, 57 predicted proteins | sample CZODoug1_16funga_FD_122059 | JGI IMG/M metagenome (GOLD analysis project Ga0137409, IMG submission 122059) | Vadose zone soil fungal communities from Angelo Coast Range Reserve, California, USA - CZODoug1_16fungal (Hybrid Assembly) | ecosystem: Environmental > Terrestrial > Soil > Vadose zone...
AGACGGCACGCAAATGCCGGTAGCCTTCACCATCCAGGCGATCGGCAGATCCGAGTCGGAAGCGGCGGCTGCGACTGCCGCGGAGACCGACGGCATGATGGCAGGAGGCAATGCTGGCGCAATGGCGTCGGCTGGCGGCAACGCCGGAATGCAGAGTCGCGGTGGCTTGGGTGGTGTGACTTCGAATGCGGGTGGCGTCGTGCATAGTGCAGGATCAGCCACAGGCACTACGTTAAACACCGCGGGCAACACAGGCGCGGGCGTAACCGGCAACCTGGGTGCAACCAGCCAAGGAGTGGTTGGGCTGCCGGGGATGACATTGTCCTCGGCGACTTCGAGTATGGCCGGTGTGGGGTCGGTGATCAGCTCGAAGGACACCAACGTCCGGCTGGACAGCGGTACGCACATGATTCTCGGCGTGAGAAAGTAAAGTGGTCGTTAATGGAAGGAAGCGGCTCTCCGGAGCCGCTTCTTTTCATGCGGCGGATATTTTTGTTGACTGCTGCAACGGGGCTCAAGCGAAATCCGCTGTTTTACAAGCCCGCAAACGCACCTGTGCGCGTCGCTTCGGAAAATGAACGATGCTCTGTTCCGGGCTAATCGCTGTGCGACGCAGATCTGGCCTTGCACAGCTCTTCGTCGAGTCTCGCGACGAGTTGCTGAGCCAATTCAACCATTTTGAGGGGGTCTTTTTCGTCTTGAACTCGACGCGCCAAGTCCCGCCAATCGTCAGTCGTGGGAAGGTGTCCCATGTATGACTAAGGGTCGCACAAGTCGAAAAAGCATTCAAGTGAAATTGCAATACCGTAAGTCGTGTATGCGACAGAATGAATTCCTGTAGATAGGGGGAGTCTCGGTCGATTCAACGGTGGTCTCGTTTTCCATACCTGATTTAGGAAGTTGATTCTAGGGTATGTACTGGATTCCACAGACGGAGGTCGGAAAATAGCCTACCCCTCGCGCCACTGCATCGTCGGGATGCAGCACCGCCATGTTTCGTCGTATGGAAGATAAAATCCGCAGACTATGCAGCGAAATTTTGGCCGCGACTGACGACGGTCAGCAGATGCGGAAGCTTGGCGAACTCCGTCATGAATTGCACCTTCACATCGAACGACTTCGCGCCCGGTTTGCTACCTACCCTATAGCGCAGGAGCGTCGGATCCTAAACGGGATTCCACCGCCCGACATGGCGCCGCAAAACGCGGTTGAACCAACCGGCCCCGCAAGCACCGTAGCAATGACGAACGCCAAGACCAACACGACGCCAATCAACCCCGACAGCCAGGACCGGCAGAGAGCCAGCTAAGTGCACCAGTGCTAGGAAGGGCCTTGCAGAGTCGTAGCTCTTATCGAGGGGGGACCTGCGTGAGGCACTCTTCCAGGCGGAGCGCCTCTCGGCGTTGACGGTTTTTCCGCCGAAAATATCAATCGGTTCGCTTGCGGTTTCAGCCAAGAGCAACCCTTCAATGGTTTCTAACTCTCTAAATTCTCACTTTCGTGCAGGAGGTCCAGCCGTGGCTCAATCCTATCTGCGAAGCTTCGCACTATTGGCAGCTTTACCATTCTTTGCAGTGCTTGCCCGGTCGCAGTGCTTCGATCCGCCTTCGCCCAGTGTGATCATCTGTACACCGAGCCCGGACGCCACCGTGGTTTACATTCCAGATATCGCTGTCCGCTTTACGCCAGCGAATGGCGCCGAAATTGCCCGCATCATCATCTATGACAATGATCGGAAAATGTCCGATACAGGCCGCGGTCAGGACGGAGGTGACATCCGGGACGCCGACGTCTTCAACGGAACGCATCACCTTCTAGTGAAAGCTTGGGATACGGCGGGCAATTTCTATCAGGCAAAAGAGACGTTCCATGTTGTCGGACAGGGTTTCGCACCTTGTAACATCCCCGACAAATTGGGCGTCAACTTCTGCGTTCCGACTCCGACCGCCGTCCTTGGCGTGCAATTTCCTGCTGGAGCGGCAGCCCGCGGCCTGTCCAAGATTAGCAATTTATCCTTCTATCTCGACGGCGTTCTCCAGCAAAGCCTTGACAATACTCCTCGGGCTACCATCTTCATCACCGTACCGCAACAAGGGGTTCAGCACATCGTAAAGGTGGTTGCGACTGACGCCAGAGGCCATCAATATAGTACCAGCAAGAAAGTGGAGGCCGCATACACCTACAGCCAGCACGCCTGCTTCACCAGCTGCGTACCAGGAATCGATATCTTGGCCCCGCTTGACGAAGACTACATAAGTGATTCTTTCGCTCTGAATATGCAAATCCTGGACAACCCGAACCCGATTACCTCGATGACCGCGTACCTCGATAACAACGTGATTGCTGTGTCCAATGGACCGACGCTGCAACAACAGATCACGGGAACTCCTGCGGGCACCCACATTCTGACCGTGACTGGCGTGGACAACCAGGGCATCGTGTATCGGATTCAGGAGAACATCAATATCGATATTTCAAAATGACGCCCGACCGCCACCTCCGACAAACGTACAGAGCATTAGGACGTACTCAAACTAGCTTCATGCGGTGGGCTTGGGGGAGTTATTGCCGATCTTCGCGCTGGGGTTCCTGCATGCTTCTGCTGTGGGACGCAGGCCGGCTGCAAAGCTCCGCAATCATGGGTAGCAACTCTCGGCTGGCTTCCAGCTTCGGGACAAAGGCATCGAACAACGGCAACGTATCGGCTGGTACTTCGCAGCCAGACAGCAATATGATCGTCAGTTCAGGCAGTATGCGTCTTATTTCGGAAGCAACCTCGGGTCCGTTCATCTCGGGCATCTCGTGGTCGAGGAGCACGGCATCGCACTTGCACATGGTTACAAGTCTGAGACCCTGTTGGGCCGACGCTGCCGTGATCACCGCGTAGCCGGATTTTTCGAGCAGCATTTTCTCGTAGCGCAGGACTGCTTCATCGTCATCAATGCACAGGATGGTTCTTTTCGACGGTGGATAGGGCGAGATCATGATTGGCCTCCTGCCAATATCAGGCCACGACTCAAGCGCGTTCTATCTAACTAACTCGCGAGTCTGATGCCGCACACTGATCCCCAGCGCGGTGGGTAGAGATACTGGACTAAGTGTGCTCGAATGCACGCGGTTCTGTCTGTTCAAAATTGCACACTTACACGGCACTGTCAGATCGCGTGCCTTCCCCGAGAGTGCGCACGTGGAACATATCTCATGTCGTATCAACGACTTCGGTTGAAGACATACAACCGCCCGGGATGTCCTCCGTCAAACTTGTTAGACGACCCTATATAGAGCGTCCCATTCACCAGCGCTGGCGAAGATGAGACGATCTCGTCCTGGGTCAATCCGATCCATAGCGGCGGGCAGGTGAATGAGCCGCATCCGGCGGCCGGATAAGCCAGCACTTGATGTGTGTTCTTCCCCACATACACGACTCCATTGGCAACCGCGGGCGACGACTCGATAGCCGCAACCCCGCCGTCGCCGACGCCGATCCACAGAGGCTGACAATCGGACTGGCCGCATCCCGCCGCGCGGAACGCATAGAGAAAGCCGTCCCCGCCGCCGACATACACCTTACCGTGGGCCACTGCGGGTGTGGTATCGACGAACGGAGTTTGAGTGGTGCCGGTCCACAAAGGAGTGCAGGTTGGGTTACCACATCCCGCAGCCTGAAAAGCGTAGAGATGGCTATCGAAGGCGCCGATATAGACAACACCGCCGGCAATCGTCGGAGAGGATTCGAAAATCTGACCGCCAGTTGGCCCTACCCACAATGGCGGACACACGGAATTGCCGCATCCCTTGGCGTTGAATGAGTACAGGTTCCCATCGTTCGATCCGACAAAGACCATTCCTTTCCACACGGCGGGCGAGGACTCGATGTGATCCTTGGTCTTCCCGATCCACACGGGATCGCAGGATGCCTTCCCACAGCCCTTGGCCTTAAACGCGTACAGGTTGTTGTCGAAGCTGCCGACGAAAACCATTCCACCGGCCACGACCGGAGAAGATTGAAGAATCGCTCCGCCGACTTTGCCAGTCCATAACGGCTGACATGAAGACTGGCCACATCCTGCCGCGGAGAAGGCGGCCAGAGTGTGATTGTTAGAGCCCACATACACAATGCCGTTGACGACTGCCGAGGAAGAGAAGATTTCTCCACCCGCATTTCCAACCCAGATCGGATTACATTCCTCCGCGCCACAGCCTGCGCTATCGAAAACATACAAGTTGCCATCGGTCGATCCGAGATAGATCGACGTGCCGACCACAGCGGGAGACGAGGAATCCACCAGGTCGCCGGCAATGCCTACCCAACTGAGGGACAGGAATTTTACGTTGCTAGGGTCAATCACGATCTCGGTTGGATTGAATCCGGTGTGAGTGCCCTTCAGATGGAACATGGGCCAGTCGACAGCATGTCCAGGGATCGTGAGAATGGCGGAGACGATGACGATAACGGCGATAGCGCTGTGACGCATTTCGGTTTCCTCCTGACGAGGGAGTGAGCTAGCGACGAGCGGCACCAGTCTAGCCAAAGACGGGAATTCTGGTTGTCACGAAAACGTCAAAATTGATGGGGGAACTTCCCGGTAAGGGTTTGTGGTAAGGCTTTGTGGAAGGGCACGGCTTTTAGCCGTGCCACCCGCGGGAGCAAACCCAAAATGCTATAGAATCTGCTGGACTTTAGGAGGCCCTCCTCCATGTCCAGACCTGTTTCGGATCCTGCTCCCAGTCCTCGTCTTGCGCCGTGGCTTGTTCTTGCCATGCTGGCGATGGTTGCGGTTCCCGCGACAATCACTCTCAACACTGTTCACGTCGCCGCGAAACTTCAGATCGCTGACCCGAACCCTACGCCCCACGGTTACACCTGGAGCTTGCTGCTGTTTATCGTCCCGATTGTGGTGATCGCTTTCTGGTTCGTGCCGCGTGAAGGAGTGAAGATTCCCAAGCGAGCTTTCTGGCGGACGATCGGAATTCTCGTTCCCTGCGGGTTTGGCCTTGATTTTTTCTTCGCCAGCAGGCTTTTCGTCTTTTCCAATCGCGGTGCGACCTTAGGGATTGCGGCGCCGGCGCTGGGTAATCCGGTTCCCGTCGAGGAGTATGTCTTCTATCTGACCGGTTTTATCACGATACTTCTGATCTACATCTGGATGGACGAATTCTGGCTGGCGGCCTATAACGTTCCCGACTATGCGGGGGAAGCGACAATGATTCCCCGTCTCCTCCGCTTCCATCCCAGCTCCGCGGTGATGGCGGCAGTGCTGATCGTGGCAGCGGTTATCTTCAAGAAAGAGTTTTCTACTGACCGCGAGGGATTCCCGTTGTATTTCACGTTACTGGTGGCGGTCGGATTGATTCCCTCCGCCAGTTTTTTCCCGACTGTTCGCCGGTTCATAAACTGGCGCGCCTTCAGCCTGACGCTCTTTTTCATTCTGCTCGTGAGCCTCCTCTGGGAGGCCACGGTGGCTGTACCCTACGGCTGGTGGGGATACCAATCGAAACAGATGATGGGCTTGAGTATCGGAGCTTGGTCGCGGCTGCCGGTCGAAGCCGTTTGCGTCTGGATTGCAGTTACCTATGCCACTGTAATTGTGTTCGAGGTGGTCAAGATCTGGCAGGCCTCGGAGAAGCCGGCACGGGAGGCGTTTCTGGGCCACTCGGCAAAGTGAATCCTCCGAGGATCCGCAACCATCTCAAGAAATGAGCGTATGGAATCCAAAACAGAGAAGTTGCTGGTAGTCGAGTCTGACGATGCTCTCCGTGACCGCATAGTGAAAATACTAGGCGATGCGGGATACCAGGTATCGACCGACTACGCGGAAGGAATAAAGTCGATCCTCGCGTTTGGTCCCGACGCGGTAATCCTGGGGGCTAATCCACCTCAGCTTGACTGCTGTGACCTGGTTTCCGAAATCAAGGGTTCGGAGCACACTCAGAACATACGCGTCGTAATGCTATCGCCCGGAGGATCAGGCGAGCGCACGCGAGGAATGGATCTCGGGGCGGACGATGTCCTGTCACTACCCTTCGATCCCCACGAATTGCTGGCGCGCGTTCGCTTGCAACTACGGGCAAGACACGTTGCGGATGAGCTTCGAGAGCGCCTGCGCCTTGCTGAGGAAAATCGAAACGCGACCCAGCAAGTGGTGACAGCAGTCAATGAAGAGCGGCGAATCTTTCGCCGCGGCGGCCTGGCGGTCGTCGTCCTACTAGTTGTGGTTGGCCTGGGTTTCCTCATCTTCTACCGTCGAAATCAGGAACAGAACACCCGCGTTTATGCCGCAATCACCCGATTGCAGGCGACGGGCATCCAGACGCAGCAGCAGTTGATGGAACGCTCCCTCAAAGCCCGGGAAGACGTGCAGCGCGAATTCTCCACGACCGCCGACCCGCAAAAGAGTCAACTCCAGAAGAAGAGTGAAGAATTACGAACGCAAATCGCCAGCGGGACAGAAGACGCTTCCGCATTGCAGAAACAATTAACCGCGGTGGAAACGCGCCTCCAGAAGATGGAGACCGAAGGCAAATTTGCTGAGAGGATTATCCAGGCCTACGAGCCCAGCGTCTGCCTTATCCATGTTGTGCTTGCCTTCCGCGAGCACACCAGCGGATCGAGATTGCGCTATGCCGGGCTCACGGCCAGCGGCGAGCCTTCGACCGACGAGCACAACAACCCCCTCGTCAGCCTCACTGGGAATGGTCCAGAGGTACGGCTCGATATTTTCGGCACGGGGTTTCTCGTCTCCGATGCGGGACGAATCCTCACCAATCATCACGTGGCGGAGCCCTGGTGGCAGAACGACGAGATGAAGGAAATGCTCGATCAGGGAGTCGAACCAGTAATTGCCGAGATGACTGCATATTTCCCCGGCGTAGCCAACGGCATTGCGGTCAACACGGAGAAGATTTCATCGGCAGCGGACATTGCTGTCGTCAAAGGAAACGTATCTGGGCTTGGTATCAAACAGATCGCGCTCGCTGATAGGCGTTCGACCATCAGCGGAGGCCCGGTCGTCCTGCTCGGATACCCCACTGCCCTTGATGCAATTCTGGCTCGGGCAGGAGCGGAAACGCTTCAGTCGATCGCGACTGCATCCAAAGGGGATCCGAAGCAGGTGATGGAGGAGCTCGCCCGCCGCAACCTGATCCGGCCGACCACCACGCAGGGGCACATTGGCGCCGTGCTGCCCGACAAGATTGTCTACGACGCTCAAACCACTTCGGGCGGCTCTGGCGGTCCGCTTTTCAACAATGAGGGCAAAGTCATAGGGATTAACTTTGCCATGGTGCGCGAGTTTGGCGGCTCAAATTTTGCTATCCCGGTAGCCTACGGGAAGTCACTTCTGAGACCTTAAGCCAACTCGCGCGTACTACCGCGCAATTAAAAAACCGGTGAGCGTCCGTCCCCAGATTCCCTCGTGAGCCTCTTCTGGGAGGCCACGGTGGTTGTACCCTACGGCTGGTGGGGATACCAATCGAAACAGATGATGGGCTTGAGTATCGGAGCCTGGTCGCGGCTGCCGGTCGAAGCCGTTTGCGTCTGGATTGCAGTTACCTATGCCACTGTAATTGTGTTCGAGGTGGTCAAGATCTGGCAAGCGTCCGAGAGGCCGGCGAAGGAGGCGTTTTTGGGAGTGAAGTGAGCCGCAAGTCGGATCCACCAACCCAGAACATCAGTCTTTGTCTGTTTCGACCAAGGTTTCGGGAGCGCACGGGTTCGGGAGGGCACGGCTTTAAGCCGTGCCACAAAGCCCTCTAAAGACCTGGGCTTCAGCCCCTGATGGTCCGCGCCGTGTTTTCTACTGTCAGCCGGGAACTCCACACATTCGCGTACTCTGCGAATCTGTGGACGCTGCGGGCCGAGGAGCCGTCGTGAATTACTTGCTATTCCTGGGAAAGCTCGGAGTACCGATCACGAGTCACCATTTTGATCTCGCGATCTCCCGATTGTGCCGACGCCGTACGAGAAGGAGTGGGGGCACGCGCCGCTTATCTGGGGCACCCGGTTTCAAATCCGCATTGCATCTGCCCTCCCTTGCATTTCTACATGCTTCGTATCTCTGCCTTGATTCATATCTCCGCCTTGAAAGGTGCGGCTTCAGACGCAACGCAAACCCCTCCCCTAACGTGAATTCCACGCCTTTGAAACGGGGCGGCTCCTGCTGTCACTATCCGTGCGTGGTGTTAATAAGGTTCTGGTAAGGCTCCTTTTGATTTGTGGATATGAATCGAAAGTGGTCAGGCAAAAGCGCGTTCTCGTCGGCCGTCACCTCGAAGGCTGAGTTTCGTTTGGAGGCATGAGTATGGACATCTCAAAAGTGCGCCCGGGAGTGCTCGCACCCCAGCCCACCGATTCCGGATATGCCGTCGCGGTGGTTGCGGCGCTTCCCTGGCAAGGTGAGGCAGTTTCTTCACCGAGCGATATTCAGCGTTATCCCCTCAAGATCGAAGATGGCATCCATGCCCAGATCCAGATCGCTCCCTTGGGGAAACGGGATCGCGAGCACGCGCTGAAAGAACTTGCGCTGGTCATTCCGGAAAATGAGGCGCAAGCACTACTCGAGCATGAAGGCCAAGTCCTGGCCTGGCTGGAGAAGGAACAGAACCGGGCGCGCTTCGTCACCGACCCGCTGGGAAGCCTGCGTGAGATTGGTGTCAAGTTCCGGCACGATACCTGGAAGAAATTGTCGGCTGCGCGAGCCGCGCGTCTCCGCGTCTTCGATGCCTCGGCTCTGAACCAAATACGGTCCTTGAAAATCCAACTGCGGTCCGACGGGACGCGCGACGAAAGAGGCTGAATATGGCACTCGGACTAGCTGGTGGATTCGATCTTGTACTGGCCGTGAGCAGCGAGAGCATGGGCGGAATCATTGAGTCGAAGATCCGCGGATCTTTGATCCTCGTGCATGGCGTGATTTCGGTGAGCCTCGGCAACCTGGGTACGTTGTCGTTTACGGACCTCGCCGTACAGGTCTTTCCGCTGACTACTCCGCCCGTATCGTTTGATCTGCGCATCGGATTCCTGGGAGCGAGCATCGCGCTTCCGGCAGGAGCGGGAGTGCTCGCTCTAGGATCGGATTTCTCGAGTCTTACAATGACAGCCACGCTGGCGGTGGTTCCCGCGAATCCCGCCGGAACATTGCAAAATCTGATACTCACCTTTGATCCCGCGAGCGTCCGATTTCAGGCCGACGATGAGGCGGCAGTGACCCAAGCCAATCTCACGGAAGCTATCATCGCCAGTGCGGTCGGCCAAAACCTAAGCACCGCTCTGACGGCGATCGGCCTGTCGAATCCTCTGGTTCTCACGCCCACACCCATTCCCGTAGTCGGGATCAGGCCACCGTCGGCTGCGGGCGTCGCTCCCGGACTCGCCGCACTGGCGGTTGCAGTACTACCGCTGGCCAGCCCGGTAACGGTCGGAGAAGGGTCGATCGCATTTTGCCTTACTCTCCAATCGCGACCGGACTCTCCCGTAGGGCGCGGACTCGGGAACCCTGCGCTACTCACGCCGATGGCGCTCGCGCCCGGAGCAGACGCGCTGTTGATCATCGACACCGCATTCTTTTTTGAACTTCTGGCAAGCATGTCGTTGGAGGCTCCTGCGCCGGCAGGTCTCGGCGCGCCAGGCGGTAGCTTCCCCACCGTGAACCGAACGGGCATATTCCTCACCACCGCGTCCCCGCCCGTGCCGATTACCTTGGGCGGCACCGCGGGATTCTTGACGGCGCTGGCGATCACACCACCGCCAGCTGGGTCCACCACAATTACCATGGCCCTGACGTTCACGTTTATGGTGGGCGCTATCACCTATGTGGTCACGCTGATTGGCGCGACTTTTACGCTGGCTCTCAGCGGGGGCACGCTTGTGATCGCCCCCTTTGTTCCCACACCAACGGTGACGAGCATCGTGCCGTGGTGGGTGTATGTGGTGGAGATCCTTGGGGGCGCAGTGCTGGGAGCGCTAACGGGAGGAATCCTGGGCGCTATCGTCGGCGCGGTCGCCGGCGGTCTGACAATATCGCTGGCAACTTCGATTGTCAGCGCCTTCACGACCGTTGCCGCAGGGGGCGGATTCAGTTCGATTGGCGCCCCCGCCCTCCCGACGGCGCTTACCACCTTGTTGGGCCCAGTGGGATTGACACCCCCCTTGGTTTTCGACGACTTGCAATTCTCCGGTCGGACGCAGAAACCGGAAATCATTTCCATTTATCGGTCGGAATCCGCGTTGGCAATGCAGGCCAGCGGGGCCTCGATCGATCTTGATTCGGGCACCGTACGAACCTGGGCGTTTGGACGTTTTGGGCGCGGAACGGGTGGAACAAAGATCGGGACATTTGGAGACCTGGATTGGACAGCCGCCTACGGGCTTACTGCGGACTCACCCGCTCGCATCAACCGGATCTCCGGTTCATTTAATTCCATCGCCTACGACGATGCGAAAACGGCCCTGCTCGCGTCCAGTGTGACCACGATCTCGCCCATGGAGATACCCGTGATCCCACAAGGCACGACCGATCCGGCGTCTCTACCTGCGCCTCTGGTGATTGCGGTGAAAACCGATCAGGGCTATGTAGGAAAAGTTGCCCTTTGGCAAGATGTTTCCGGCGACTTGGTGTTGCGCTATCGTTTGTGGGATCCGAGCGGCGCTGCTTGCCGCATCCTGCCAGTTGCTGCGGCGTGGACCCAGACCGGATATATGCGCGACCCGGATACGGCTGGCACCGGCGGTTTATTGCCCGTGAAACATGAACGGTTCCAACATCAGGCGCTCTTCACCGTGCAGACCGTCCGCATGCAGAGTCCACTGCAGGTGACTTGGTTGCTCGGTGGTGTAACACTCAGCGGCACGGGACGAACGACGATTGCCGGATCTGATGTGGCGTGGCAAGCGTCCGGCAGTGCGCTCACACTCACGGTCGAACTGGGAAGCAGTCTCGACCTGGAGCGACTGGAGGTGGAAGTTCGGGATACGAACGGCGTCAACACGCGTGACTCGCAGCAACTCACTGTAAGGGGACGCTATGACGCTGAATACGTTCCGGGGCTGGATACGAACTTTGCTGCCGCCGTTACGGCATACGATGGAGCCTATCAGCAATACCTCGCGGGTAAATTGCGTGAACAAGTGGATTTGCCACAGCTTCAAAGCCAGTTACAGCCTCTGCAACTGGACGTAGCTGTGGGCAACCTTATGGAAGCCGGAGGGATGCCAGTGATGGAGCCACCGTTACCGATTCGCTGAGACCGTGTCGGGTATCCTCGGCCCAAGATGTCTGGCGCCCACCGCAGCGGCATGGGAGACGTGCACTAAGAACGTGTAGCGACGGATCTCTGACCCGTCCACCCGAGCGCAGCTGGGAGTACGAAGAAGGTGCCCCGTCCAAGCTCAGCTTGGGCGGGTTTTTTCTTTTTGCGTTGAGGAGGGCGGCTTTGGACGGGAGGGCACGGCTTTAGCCGTGCCACAAAGCCCTCTAAAGACCTGGGCTTCAGCCCCTGATGGTCCGCGCCGTGTTTTCTACTGTCAGCCGAGTGCTCCACACATTCACGTACTCTGCTATGTGGGCGCTGCGGACGGAGAAGCCGTGGTGAATTATTTAGCTATTCCTGGGAAAGCTTTCGGAGTACCGATCACGAGCACCATTTTGATCTCGCGATCTCCCGATTGTGCCGACACCGTACGAGAAGGTGGGGCACGCACCGCTTATCTGGGGCACTCGGCCTGCGGAAAAACGCTGCTTCGACTAGGTTTTCGGGAGGGCACGGCTTTAGTCGGGCCACAAAGCCCTTTAAAGACATGGGCTTCAGCCCCTGATGGCCCGCGTCGTGTTCCACTGCCAGCGCCACATTTCACAAAACGAAACATGGGGCACCCTCCGATGGCGGTTCCGATGTGTCAGTGGTTGCCCCCAGGATTTTTGACGTGTTGTTGACTTTTCTTCTTTAGGTCCTCAACCTCCGATTTCGCTGTGCACTTTTCACTCTTTAGTTTGTCTATCTCTTTCACCTGACCATCAATTGTCGCTTGCTTTTCGTTAATCTCACGCTGCTGATTCACAATCGTACCTATGCAAAGAAGCAGCATGACAATGAGCAAGGCGTAAGCGACTTTCTGCCATCCAGCCATCTTCGTGTTGCCATGCTTGGCGACAACAAAGTCAACATCGTTGTCGAAAGATGAGAAATTTGTGCTCATACTCTTCCTGCCCGCTTGCAATAGTTATCAATTATCTTCGCGAACATTGAGCGCGTCCCCTCGTCGTGCTTTGCGCTGATTAGGTGAACGGAAAAGTCTTCTATTTTATTGGCGCTGCAGGCCTCGGCGATATTTGCCTCGATACCAGCGAACAGTGATCGAGTGAACTGGTCCACGTTTGGTTCGCTTACAGCAGGCAGGTAACCCTTTGAGACCGCCTTTCGCATCAGGTCGGCCTTATTAATCAAGAATCGAACAGAGTAGAGCCGGGGGCTGTAGACGAGCGAGAAAACAATTTCCAAGGTGTATTTGGAGAGATATTCATGGTGCTGTTCTATACGTTTCTGAATTTTGGTTGCAGCATCTGTGCGGAGCCATTCAAGCGTCGCGTCATCATCAAGAGGCTTTCCGTTGGTTTCATCGAGCAACCGGGGTACGATGTCGACAAAGAAAAACAGGGTATTGATTCTTCGATTCGTTTTCGGACCCGCAAAATCATCGGGCAGGTCGAGCACGATCATAGAAGGTTTTTCCCCCTTATAATCCGCCATCTCGATTGTGACACGCTTAGTGCCGCGGGAGTCGACCGAGATTGCGTTGCTGAAGCAGTCATAGAACTCCGTCGACGCCCGTGTAGGGGGCTGTGCTGCGCTTGACAACACGTTCTCTATCAAAGTGGTCTTGCCAGTTCCCTTGTGACCAAAGAGGTAGATCTTACAGACTCCGTCACTGAACGTGCCAGCAATCCAATCAATTGCCCGTTTTCGGACAGGGGCGATTAAGAGACCGAATACGGTCGCGAGCGCGGGTGTCATTGCAGTCAGCAGCACGTTTACCCACGGCGATTTGGGAGCAACATCAAGTGCGGCGATAACTTTGTGAGCTGTAGCCCCTAACCCGCCTAACAACGCACCTGCGATGCTCAACGCCGCCATGAGTCGTCTGTTCATCTTTGCCTACCCCTGTCCGGACACTGGCTGTCCGACTTAGATATGATCGGGATTGGGCTACTTCGATTTGCAAGTCGACGGCATTGTACACCAGCTGCATGCTTTCTGGGTCTTTGTCGCGCGTTCCGTACAGCGGTGCCGGGAGCTACTCACTTCTTAGAAAACAAAACCACAAGAAATGGTGTATGCGACAACTATCAGTATGGGACCATTCTCAGCTAGGAGCCTTGGCGTTACAATATCTTTTCTCGTGAAGATCTAGCTTCCTTCCCCAGAAGGCGAGTTCACATGAGTTTCACAAACCTTGAAGTTGTGTTTGAAGGGCCAGCCGTCAAATCAGGCACTATCGACGCCCGACTTTTGGCAGAGTCGCTTCTTGGCTATAGTGAAGTCTTCACACGCGCCAACGCGGTCCTTAACGGTGAAGAGAGTCAAGCAGCGGTTCTAGTGCAGTCCGACTTCAAAAAGGGATCTTTCGTTGCAGGCCTTGAGTTCGTTCAGAACATTAGTGAGCACGCGGCGCACTTAATCACGTCGTATCACTTTCTCGATGCTACTGCCCTTGGTCTTCTCATTGGGTTTGTTCCAGCAGAGGTTGCAAAGGAGTTTGTTAAAGAGTTAGCGAAGGGTACCGTGATCGGCCTGTTTAAGTTGCTCAAGGGTAAAAGCCCAGACGAGGTGAAGAAGGTTGACAACGACACGGTGGAAGTCAGATCTGGGAGAGAGAGCATGACTGTGAATACGAATGTGTTCAACTTGTACGGAGATTCAGCGATCAGATTAGGTTTGGAAAAACTCACGAGCCCCTTGCGACAGGCTGAAATCGAGCGCATAACAGTGAAGAAAGACAACCTCGAACAGACGATCGCTGAAAAGTCTGAAGCAGGCTACTTTGAAGCTGAACCTCCACTAAAGCTAGAGGCAGATGAAGAAGCGATGGAAGGCCAACGGGAAGTGGTTCTAGTCGTATCCAAACTCTCTTTCAAAGAGGGCACCAATTGGACATTCTTCGAACGCGGCGGAACCGTTGTAGCAAAGATTGAAGACGAACATTTTTGGGAACAAGTTCACAAACACGCTGTGACATTCGGAGAAGGCGACCTACTGAAGGTCCAGTTGGCTTGGGAGATTCAAGAGAAGCATCACCAGCTAAAACAGAAGAACACTATAGTCAAAGTCTTAGAAAAGTTGGAACGGCCGAAACAGATGCGACTTGGTGACAACAAAGACGCAGTCAGTAGTGGGCCACGGGGCCGCAAGTTCCGATAGTGCACAGCGAACGCCTAGATGCGGATGGGGACAGTCGAGGAAGGGCCCTCGACTCAACATGAACTCACGCTCTGGCGGGTGGCCCACTTCTCCCAGCATCATAAACACTCAGGGTGCCCCATTTCTCGCGTTCGTTGCGAGAAGTGGGACCTTTCCAGTGCTCTAGACCTTTTCCTACTCATTAAATAAGTACTGAGTGTGAGGTGTCGCAACCCGACATCCGACCGACAGCCGGGTGCCCTCGATAACAGAGAAGGCTCTGTCAAGGACAAACGTATCCCGTGCAGGTGCTGGGCACCGCGGTGCGGATCTTTTCCGACTGCAATGTCTGGGCCGCCCTCCGCGCTCTGGGCACACCGGCCTCCCCGATCGTTCTTTTCCGTATAATTCAAGTTTGAACGTTGCGGCTTCGGGATGTGGGTAAAGGGCCGCAATGTCGGATGTCCATGGCAACGCGTCCACTAGCACTGAGCATTGACGAGTACCTTCGTGAGAGGCTGATGCCCGTGGAGGGGACGATTCCCCATCTCGCGGGCATTGACATGTACGGGAGTTCCATTCCCGCTGGTACGGTCGGCGGGGATCTTTTTGAGTACATCAATTTTCAGCAGCGATACGACATCGACGCGCGGATTGCACGCGCCATCAAGTTGTCCAAGGACTACCTCCAGCCCCTTCCGAAAGGCCAGACTCCCCGGAACTCGGTGGACACGCACGTGCAGTGGCTGAAGTCGAGGCCGGGCTACACTGCCGCCATTGCCGCTGAATACAGACGAGCGAAAGTCTCAGAGCAACAGCGCATCGCTGAAGATCTGCGCGAACTCTACACTACGGCGGGAGTGTTGCTGGTGGATGCACAGGGCCATGGGGTGATCTCGGCGAAGATTGCGTCCACGGTTCACGACACGTTTCATGCGTTCATGCTTGCTGAACTTGATCGAAACGGAAGAACCACGCCGGACTTGTTTGAGAAGCTCAATCTCAGGCTCGCGCAGTCCGTCACGGCGCGAAACGCACTGGGACGCGATCCGAATGACAGCGCGCGCGAGATAGCGACGATGTTGTATGGCGAAATCCGTCCTGGAGGACTATTTCGCTTTGTCAATTTTGGCCACCCTCCGCCGCTGGTATTCTCCGCCGAATTTGGAAAGTTCATGGAAATTGGCAAGGCCCGCATCGTGCAGTTTCTGGCGCTCGGCCTGGAAATTCCGGAAGATCATCCGGATCGCAATAAGTATTTCTCCATGGCGCTCCGGCCCCGGCAGATCAACTCCTCGGACCTGGCGGAAATCACGCTGATGAGTCCGGGAGACATTCTCTTCCTTTATACGGATGGCGTTTACGATGGCAGCGACGATGAAGACCGGCTTCGCATCGAGCGGGTAATGCGCGACCACAAGAATGCTACGGCCAAGGAGATTTGCAGCGCGATCCTGGAATACGCCGTCGAACAGGACGAGCGGCTCGTCGACGAACTGGATCGCGTGGACGACAAGACTGTCGTGATCATCAAGCGGGCGGGTGACGCGGGGTGGCCCAGGTAATATCGGGTGCCCTAGGAAACTCTGAAAACTTGTTTGGGTGGCGAACAAATGGATTCAAACCACCGACTGATATACACCTGCGCGTGCGCTTCGCCGCAAAAATGCCGGGCGGTTGGACTATTGGCGGCTGTCAAATCCCACCTGAGTACAGTAAGATTCTGATCTCCGCACTCGATCACGAACCAGTGCATCGGGTTGTCACTGACGATCCCGCAAATTTCACATTGGAACTCTTTCAGACTCGACATGCCTTCTCCGTTGAGCGATGGCTCGGCAGACGCTAGTATAGCGTCTACTCGAGCGTCGGCGGCCGTCCTGCTTGCGAGGGGATGAGTAGATGAAGACGAGTCAACGAATTCTAGTGATCGATGTTGGTGGCACGCACATAAAGGTGCTGGTCACGGGTATGAAGCAGCCCATTCTTATTCCTTCCGGGCCAACTTTGGTTCCACGGGTGATGATCCGGCAGGTCAAGGACGCGGTGAAAAACTTTCCGTTTGATGTCGTGTCCATTGGCTACCCAGGTCCTGCGGTACACGGAAAGCCTTTGCACGATCCCCATAACCTCGGACCAGGGTGGGTCGGCTTCGATTTTCGCAGGGCGCTGGGACGGCCCGTAAAGATCATTAACGATGCGGCCATGCAGGCGCTCGGTAGCTACAAAAAAGGTAGGCTACTCTTCCTCGGCTTGGGCACCGGATTGGGCTCTGCCATGATCGCTGAGGGAGTCGTAGAACCAATGGAGCTGGCACACTTGCCTTACAAGCATGGACGAACTTACGAGGATTACCTCGGGATTCGTGGGCTGAAAAGGCTTGGTCGGAAAAAGTGGGAGGGGCAGGTAGCGAAAGTGGTCTCGTTGCTGCGCGCAGCATTGCAACCGGAAGACATTGTACTGGGAGGCGGCAACGCTAAGAACCTCAAGAGGCTTCCGCCTGGCACCCGTCTAGGAAATAACGAGAACGCGTTCCGCGGAGGCTTCGAGCTCTGGAACGGCGACGTAGATCAGCTAAGGTTTAGATGTTAATGGTTTCGCCTTTTGAAACGTGGGCGCTGGCGGCAAAACAACCCGCTAGCAGGCTGTGGAAAAACTCCGATTTTGATTTTGTTTTGAAGGGGCGCGGCTTCAGCCGCGCCGTAACTGCGTCAAAATCAATCCGGCTTTTTTAGCCGCCGAGGTGTGCTGTCAGACCGTTGAACGACTTTTTCAGGAGCCTGCTAGGGAACGGCACGCTCATGATCCAGACATCTTTCATCCCTAATCTCTTCGCCGGTCTGCAAGTCATTTTTTTCTTGACTCCCCCCGCCATGGTCACTAACCTCAACTATAACCCAAAGAGAATATTTACATAAATAGTATAACTATAATAGTTTCTATATTTTGGCCGCATCCCCTTTGGAATGAAAGATTTAGCTCACAGTCCCTGTGCAACATCATGATTCGAAAAGATCATGGGGGAGGGGAGGGGCCGTTTCCGAATGTGCATTTCGAATTTCAATCCGCCGACTGTGTGAGGCCGGGTCTTCGACCCCGGCTGGGGCGGGTCAGAGGCAGGCCTCACAGCTGCTAAAACAAAAGTGAGTCCTTCCCCTCCAGCCTGCATCTCATCTCTATCAGGCTAAGTTTGAATTGCCCCATTTTGGGCTGGATTCGCCGAAACACTCTGCGTCGCCACCTCATAGTAGTCAGCAATCTTCTCAGCAGGAAATTTCAAGGAAACAAGGTAATACCCAAATGGAACAAGGAACAGTGAAGTGGTTTAACGACGCGAAAGGTTATGGCTTTTTGAGTCGCACCAGTGGAGAGGACGTATTCGTCCACTTCTCCGCGATTCAGTCGTCCGGCTTCAAGAGCCTTCAGGAAGGCCAGGCCGTGCAGTTCGAAGTCGTAAAGGGACCGAAAGGTTTGCAAGCCGAAAGCGTTCAGCTCCTGTAAGCTGATAGCAGAGCCCCACTCTGGGCATCGCGTCCGGAGTGGGGTCCGTTCTCTCGTCCCTGGCGAGTTTCGACGAGTTTGGAAAAGAGGGCTTGTGGCCAAGCGTCTGTGTCTGGACTGTGGTGGGGAGTTGGGGTTGTCGTTTAACCCGTCCCGGATCAACGATGCAAACGCTGCCCGCACGCCTATGACAGGATGGCGTTGCAGCACTTGCGGATCGACGTTCAGCAGTGAACAACTCCGCGCAGCCAAGGCCAAGCCGGCGCCGGCGGCCAGTCCGCAGGCCTCAAAATCTTGAATGTTGTTGCTGTGAGCATCTTCTGAACCGTTTTTCTGATAGTTGGTATATCCTAACCTTATGGATCATCTCGGAGTTCTCCAGGACAAGATCGTGAGTTTGAGGCAGGAAATCGCCGAAATTCACGAGCAGAATGAACAGTATCGGCGTCAGAAGGGCAATCGCACCATGGATCAGGTGGCGCACGGCCAGAGACATGAACGGCTCCAGAATATCCAGAAGGAACTAGGCCAACTGGCCGCGCTAGGCCGATCCGTCGTGTCGGTCAACCAGAGACGTGAAGAAAACCGCAACCGTCTTCAGATGCTGAAGCATTCCAAAGCCTCGTAACCCCCGAACCACAGTGGGCTCTAGTCAGAACCAAACCCCATCAGGCACTCTGCTGCAATGAGTGCTGGAGAATCGCGCTTGCTTGGCGGTGTGCCTCGGGGCCGAGCGCCTCAAACGTCCGCGAAATTCTTTCAGCTGGAACATCTGCGGCAGCTTCGAGGGTCGGAGCAGGTCGCGGCGGTTTGCTATCGAGCGCGGAAGAGTGGCATTGAGTTTCTGCTGGTGCAGACTCGCGGCGGGCGCTGGATCTTTCCCAAGGGCAGCGCTGAACCGGGGCTGACGCACGCACAGGCAGCGGCGCTGGAGGCTTTTGAAGAAGCCGGCGTGCACGGGCGGATCGAAGAGGAATCGTTTGCGCGCTATGTCCGTCGCAAACGCGGCACGAATGCTGCATTGGTTGAGACAGTGGTGAATGCTCATCTTTGCGAAGTGTTGTGGCTCGATCCGCCGCAGGAGACTGGCCGGAATCCGACTTGGTTTTCGGTCGAGAAGGCGAAGCGGCGCTTGGCGGAAGACCGTGCTGCGGATTTTGGCTCCGACCTGGTCAGCGTGGTGGAACGGGCGGTCAGTCGGATATTACGGGGCCGTACTGGCGTGGCAGCCAGGGGCTAGGACCACTGGAAGCTCTGCCACGGCATCCAGTGATTACTCTGTTTTTTGGGGCAGCCGCGTCAATGAGTACAATCGCCCCGTTTGCTACAGCTGTGCTTTTTCCAAGGGTTCCTGCAATATTGCAGGCGAATCCCCCCGCGATGGTCCGAGAGAACATTTCGTCCCAACCCGATAGTTGTGGCAAGCTGGACAAATGGCAAAGGCTTACAGAGCTGATGTGCTCGGCAAAAAGAAGTTTCAAGAGGAAATCCAGCAGCGCAGGAATGCGCTGAAGCCGGAGCATGTGCCGTGCCCGCTACCTGGTTGCGAGTGTACTTATGAAATGTATGGCGCCAGCCCCGCGAATCTTGTGGACCACGTAGCCACTCTCCAAAACCGACTCAAGCGAGAACATCCCGATCACACCAGCGAGGTACTAGCCGTGAATGAATTCCGCAAAGTGGCGAGGTGAGCAACGTGCCGGCGAATCGTCCACAACGTTGCCGGCAGAAATCTTCGTTTTTCGCTGGTTTCGGCGCTTACGGTGGGACTATGAGTGTAATCGCCTGTTTTCGTCAACAATCCAGCTACCTTGTGCCATTTCGTTGGCTTTTGAAACGAATTGGCATACCATTTTGCGTGATGGAACCCAGTGTCATGGGAGGTTGCAAAATGACGAATAAAAACGCGTTAACTCTTGCTCTTGTCATGGCTGGTTTAGCGGCAGCGTCCTATCGTTACGGCTATAAGGGAACTGCAATCGTCGCCATTATGGCTGGGTGTGTATTTGCGCTCTGGCCGATCCGATTGAAGTGGGGTTTGGCAGGAAGAGAGCAGTGGCGGGAAATTCGACCGAAAGGTAGAGCTCACTTTGTAATCGCCCATGGCGTCGCGTTCTGTGGTGTTCTTGCCGTTTGGACAATAGCACCGAGTTATGTAGCCGACAACCATCTCCCGCCATATTGGGCGTGGCTACTGTTTTCCTTTCTCTGCGTGGGCTGCCTTGGCGGAGAGCACGCGAACGGAAATACCCTGAGCAGAAGTGAGATCGTTCCGAAGTATAGGAACTGCGGGCAGGATCTTCTTTTCTTGCGTCTCGATGGAATATTGAAACATCCCATTACGCTAACAACCGTTGCTGTAATTCTTCAATTTCGCGACAGCCTTGTCGGAAGCTCAATGCCGCACCAAGGACAGAATCCGATCACAATGCCCGTCGTGTTTTTCACCGTTTTTAACGATTGTGTATTGGCCTAAATGGGCATCTAGGCAACGCTCAGGAATGTCTGCGGAATAGTAGGCGACGTGGAAACACGGATGGTAACGGTATTCTAGAAAGTGCCGCACATCGAGGAACTGGTAAAGGCTGGTCTGGCAATCGTCGCACCCAGTTAAGTGGCCGATGTGCTCGGATGGTGGTAGCCCGTCCCAGTTCTCGCGAGTGATCCTGCCCTTCCATTCCTCGCGATCAACTGATCCGAATTCGGAACGCATTGCATCTTCAAACTGCCGACATGTCATACAGCGCTATTGCACAATTGTAGCGTGCCTACCTCCATCCGTTTCAGATTCTTGTTGAAACATCCTCATTACACCAACTACGCAGCGCTGAGGCGCTGCTCCCCCCAAACCAACATTTCATTGCCCGCCCTGCGTCACTGCCTGGCCAACCGCACTCACATCAAAAAATTCACTCAAATCGGCGTGCCCGGCTAGGGTTTCGCGGGTGTTACCGTCCACCAAAATTTTCACGCGGTTGATGCCTGGGACATTGGCCGCCAGGGTCTCGACCAGCGAGTTGACGGTGAGTTGTTCGCCGAGAATGCTGGAACGGTGCTGATCGGCGAAGGGGGCGTTGACATCAATCACGGCTGCGCTCGGGGCGATCAGATAGATGCTGCGGATGTCGGCGGCGGGGACGAGTGGGTGCGGGGAGTCTGGTTGCTGGTAGATACGGAGCAGTGCGCGCAGCAATTCTTCGGCGCGCTGCTGGCGTCCGCCTGGGAGGGGAATCTTCGCGGACTGGGGGTGGAGCGCGCCGGTTGCGTCGTCTGCGACATACAGCGTGACGGTTTCGGTGGGACCGGAGGCGGGAGGGGCGACGGGGCGGGCATCGTCGGGGAAGCGTTGCATTTCGGCTGCCGCTCGGCGCATGTGGCTCAGGTAGATTCCCATGGAGAGCACGATGACCAGCAACACGGCCACGCCGAGAATGAGGGGGCGCGGAATCATGGTTGCGTCCCTAGTCTTTCCCGCAGAGAGGCGACTCCATCGGCAATCGCGGCCGCCGCCTTTTGCTGATAGTTAGCAGAGGGCAGATCGGCGATGCCATTTGGTCCGGGCGCGAGTTCGACGGCGAGCGCAGGCATCAGAAGGTTGTTCAGCGGACGCAGCGAAGCGGAGTATCCCCGCGCCGGCAGTTGGTGCTTCTGCATTTCGCCGACGACAGCGGCGGCCGTGCTCTGGCTCACCGGCAGTGCTGGACTTTGCGCGGCGTTCCAGGCATGGAATGGGCCTCGATCCGGGCCCTCGACCGGAAGCAGGGCGGTGTACACGCGCGCGCCGCTGCCCTGTGATGCAGCGTGAAGACTGATGTAGATTCCTGCGCGAGCAGAATTCGCGGAGCCGGCGCGCTGATCCAGAGTCAGAGTGTCGTCGCCATTGCGCAGCAAGATCACTGAGAAGCCTTGCCGCTCGAGTTCATGGCGCAGCAAGCGCGCAAAGCCGAGCGTAACAGTTTTTTCCTCCAGCCCTTCTGTTAACGCGGCGCCCCGTTCGGTTCCTCCATGGGCAGGGTCTACGATGGCTAGAACGCGGCGCACGGCGGCGACGGGTGGCGTCGGGGTCGTCGCACCTGAAGCCGGATTTTCCGACTCCCCCGGTGTTCCGCCTAAGTTTGGCGAGGGTCCGGCCGCCGGTCCGTTCCCCGCACCAGATGTTCCTGGCGCGACGGCGGCCACCGTGATGGTGCGTCCATTGTTGCCGAAACTGGCCATGAGCGGAGCGTTCGCAGTCACCGTCAGGTCGGCGATGCCGTTGCTCTCCGAGAAGGTGGCCTGGGTGATGGTGGTGTTGTCGAAGGTCAGAGACATACTCCCTGGCGGCAACAGCGGTTCGCGAGCGAAGACCATTCTCAGCTTTCCCGGTTCTGTAGAGATCGTCGGATTCACTGGGGCAGTGAAATTCAATACCAGTCGCGGCGGGTTGCTCGAATCCAGTTGGGCGGCGACCTGAGTGGCGACGTCGCCAATGAAGAGCCGCCGTGCAGCTTCATGAAAGTTGACCGGATTACCCAAAAAACGGGGCAGCAGCGTGCCGAGTGAACTCAATGGGACCATGCCGCGAGAATTTTCAATCAGAAAAGGACCTTCCAGATCGAGGTCGCGACCGCGCACTTTGGCTCTGGTCTTTCCCGCGATGAAGTCGCCCTCGCTGTTGTTGAAACGCATCTTCCAGTGCTGGCCTTCGATCCGGGCGCTGATGCGGCCCAGTGGTTCCAGTACTTCCAGCACGCCGACATACTCACGGCCTATGCGGTCCGTCACGGGCAGAGTGTACGTGGCAACCGAGGAGTAGATGGAAAGACGCTTCTCGTCGGCAGTGGTCGCAGCACCTAGAAAAACGAGGGTAGCCAGCGCGCCGGCGAGCAGCTTATGCGTCTTCGTTGTGGCAGAGAGCACTTGTCGGTAACGCTAATCGGTTGCAGTCTGTGCCGCAACTGTTCTTTCGAATGGCGATTCATTTCACAGGCAACGAAAGCGCTTTAACCACGGGGATCACGGGGGAAACCAAGAAAAGATTTCCTCCGTCATCCCCCGTGACCCCTGTGGTTATCCGCTTTTGACTTCGCTCGCACCTACTCCATCGTGTAAATGGTGAGTCCGCTCAGCAGTTTGGGGTAGAAGTCGGTGGATTTCTGGGGCAGCACCTCGCCGGCAAACGCGATGTCGCGAACCTGTTCCATGCGGACGGGATTCATCAGGAAAGCGGCTTGGGCAGCGCCGGCGCGCACCTGTGCGAGCGCGTCCGCGGCCTCACGTTGGTAGGAAATGTTCTGCTGCTTGCGGATCGCTTCCTCGGAAATATTCAGGACTCCTTCCAGCAGGCATTTGTGCAATTGCACAACGTCAAGGGACTGTTGGCGCAGGGAGAGGCCGGCAAAACGGTTGGTCCCAATCGCCTTGGGCGAGTGCATCAGCAGGACGCGATCGGCGGTAGCTACCATCAATGCACACGATGCACGCCCCGCTTCCCGCAGCAGGGCGGCAGCCCCCGGACCGTCAATCTCCGGACCGACTTCCTCCACCTTGAAAAATTCCCGCGCTCGGGCCTGCAATTGTTCCGCAGAAAATGAAGCCAGCCCGTGTACTACCCGGTGCGTAGGCAGAATGACCAGGCCGGGGCTGTTCATATTAAAGAAAGTCATCATCATCGAATCGTATGGTGCAGGCGCTGAGGTGCCGGCGGCGGCCCGGCGTTCATCCCGATAGGCGAGACCGGTTTCGTAACGATGGTGGCCGTCGGCAATGATCAACTTTTGTTCCCACATCTTCGCTTGCAAGGTGGCAATCAATGCCGGGTCGGAAACCTTCCAGACCTGGTGCAGCACCCCGTATTCGTCGGTGACCTCGATGTCGGCGGGCGCGTTGGAGAGTAGCTGCGCTTCAATCCCACCCGAATCGGCATACAGCATGAAGATCTGTTCGAAATGGGTACGGGTGGCGCGCAGCAGGTCCAGGCGGTCGGCTTTGGGGCCGGAGTGCGTCAACTCATGGCGGAAAACGACGCCGGCGGAATAATCCTCGAGACGGCCCAGAGCGATGTAACCTTGGCGCTCGGCGGTCGTCTTACTACCGGGAATAGTGAATTTCTGGGTGTAGCGATAGACGGATGGGGCGGAATCCTGCCTTAGAACACCGCTGCGGCGCCAGTCGCTAAAGCTGGCGGACGCACGGGTATAAACGTTTTCCTGCGCACTGTCCCCAGGTTGCCGTTGGCCCAGGATGATCCGCACCAGATTTGATGGATTAGCCTCATAATAGCGTTCCTGCATCTCAGGGGTGATTTTGTCGTAGGGCTGAGTCACGACCCGTTCGACGGGAACCCGTTTCGGCGCATAGCGCCAGGCTTGAAAGGGAGAAATGATGGCCATGAGTGAGGGGAAATTGTAGCAGGGGCTGCGAGCGAGGTTCTCGTGGCCTTTGATCGGACATGCCCGATGGTAGAGACGAACTTGCCTCGTCTCCGTTGTGGATCAGCGATCCCGCGCCGAGGGAGACGCGACAAGCCGCGTTTCTACCAGGAGGTTTTGGCTGGTCACGCTGCCCAAAGGTGCAGACTTTTTCAACAGGCTATGAAATATGGGAGTAGGGACGCTTGCCACGGTCGGCCTCAAACGCCGCAATCGATGCGGGTTTTCACTGTGGCGCGACCCCGTGGGGAGGCAGCATGTTTTTCGAGACACGTCTTAAAAACTCGGGCCACCTTTTCAAGACTGTGCTAGTATCCGGGTCATACGAGGTTTTTGTAGCTCGTTTTCGGGACTTCGGGTTACTTCCCTCAGCGCCAGCTCGCACTTTTCTGCCATGTGTGGGGCCTATGTTGTACGCAAAGAAGCGTTCGTTTCGGTCGGTATGGGCAGCTCTCCTGGTGGTAACGACCTTCAGTGCGCTTTACATCTTCGCTCAGAACTCTACCGAAGACGTACATGTCCAGCCCCGTCCCGCCCCGAAACCGGCAGAAATTGATCCTGCCCTCAAGAGCCACTCCAAGCCGCTCAGCGTGAACGTGGAGATGGTGCTCGTTCCCGTGACCATCACTGACCCCATGAATCGGCTGGTGACAGGACTTGATCGAGAGAATTTCAACTTGTTCGAGGGCAAGGAACAGCAGGAGATCAAGACCTTCACCAGTGAAGACGCTCCGGTATCCCTGGGTGTAATTTTCGACATGAGCGGCAGCATGAGCAGCAAGATCGAGCGCGCTCGCGAGGCTGTAATCGAGTTCTTCAAGACGGCCAATCCGCAGGATGAGTTCTTCATGATTACCTTTGCGGATAAGCCTGAAGAGATTTCTGACTTCACCACTTCCGTGGAGGACATTCAGGGGAAGCTGGTCTATACCGTCCCCAAGGGACGCACGGCGCTGCTTGACGCCATCTACTTGGGCGTCAGCAAGATGCGCCAGGCGCGCTATCCGAAGAAAGCTCTGCTGATCATCTCCGATGGGGGCGACAACCACAGCCGCTACACCGAGGGCGAGATCCGGTCCATGGTGAAGGAAGCGGACATCCTCATTTATGCGATCGGCATCTACGATCATTTCTTTCCGACCGATGAAGAACGGCTGGGCCCCACCCTGCTCAGCGATATCACGGAACTGACTGGCGGGCGGGCCTTTACCATTGATAACCCGAACGATCTCGCGGATGTCTCCACGAAAATAGGTATTGAGTTGCGCAACCAATACCTGCTCGGATACCGTCCAAAGAACCCAGTGCGCGACGGCAAATGGCGTAAAATAAAAGTGAAACTCCTTCCGCCAAAGGGATTGCCACCGCTCCGGGTTTATGCGAAGACGGGTTATTATGCGCCGACGGAATAGCTACCTCATTCTGGCACTTCTCCTGGGTTTGACCCCGTGCGTACCGGCGCAGTCTGGAACTGCGCCTTCCGCTCAGCAGCCGCCAGCGAACACCGTTGCCCCGGGAGCAATGGCTACCGCGCCCGCAACTAATCCGGCGGCCTCAACGGCTCCTCCGCCCACAACGCCTACGGCTTCAGACGCGCCGGCACCACAGCAGAATGCCGGGCAGACCCCCGACACCACCGACAGTGGGGCCTTCGTTTTTAAGAAGAACGTGGAAGAAGTAGTCCTCCACGCCACCGTTTTTGACGATAAGCAGCGCTTCGTTACCAGTCTCGACAAGGCTGCTTTCACGGTCTATGAAGACGGACATCCCCAGACCATTACCTCGTTTCATAAGGAAGATATCCCTGTCTCGATGGGCATCGTGGTGGACAACTCCGGATCGATGCGTGAGAAACGCCAAAAAGTAAACGCCGCCGCCTTGAACCTGGTGCGGGCGAGCAATCCCGATGACGAGGTGTTCGTCGTAAATTTCAACGATGAGTATTACCTCGATCAGGACTTCACGGCCAACATCAATAAACTCAAGGAAGCTCTCGAAAAAATTGAGGCTCGTGGTGGAACAGCGCTCTACGATGCGGTGGTCGCCTCCGCCGACAAGCTGAAAGAGGCCAAGCGTGAGAAGAAAGTGATCTTCGTTGTGACCGACGGGGAAGACACCGCCAGCAGCGAGTCGCTGGAAGCGGCGGTCCGCCGACTGCAAGCAGAGAACGGACCGACCGTCTATGCGCTGGGGATCCTGGGCGATGAGGAGCATCCCAAACGAGCCAAACGCGCCCTGCAAGTCATGGCTGACCGGACGGGCGGGATCGCCTTTTTCCCCAAGACACTCGACGAAGTAGATGCTATAAGCCGTTCCGTCGCACACGATATTCGCAACCAGTACACGATTGGATACAGGCCCAGCACGCCCAAGGGGCAAGGCGGCTACCGCACCGTGAAGGTCGACGCCAAGTCGCGCAGCTACGGCAAACTCGTCGTCCGCACCAAGAGCGGATACTATGCCGGTACCGACGCTGCTTCCGGCACGAAGTGAAGATTGTGAACCGAAAAACTCATTCTCATTTTGCCTTTGGGTGGAGCAGCACTTCAGCGCTGCATTTAATCCATTCTTAAAACCGGCTCTTAGCCGCTGAGGGTGGACTTGAACTCGTCCTGTTTGTCCTCCCAGCAGTGCCGATCCCTTGCCGATCAGGGGCTATAAAGCCCAATTTCAAACAACGCCTGAATGCAGCGCTGAAGCGCTGCTCCACCCAAAGGCAGTTAAACCACTCTCTAACCCTTGTGTGAATTTCTTCTCGACGCGTGGAGTCCCATGCCAGCAAAAACGTTAACAATCACAAATCCGCATCACAAATTACCAATTCCCTATTTCTGTTCTGCTCCGCATTGACGCTGCGGTTTTCCTTCCTTACCCTGTAGAGTGCCTTCGATGACCACCAACCCGCGCCTGCGCGTCTGCGACGACATCACGAAACTAGTGGGCGACACTCCGATGTTGCAGTTGAAGAAGCTCGTGCCTGCGGGATCGTCCGACATTTTCGTCAAATTGGAATACCTGAATCCCGGCGGTAGTGTGAAAGACCGCGCTGCGATCGGCCTGATCGAACGCGCCGAGCGGGAAGGGAAGTTGCGTCCGGGCGGCACCATTATCGAAGCCACGGCTGGCAATACCGGCATCGGGTTGGCGCTGATCGGCGTCAATCGCGGATACAAGGTGCGAATGTTCGTCCCAGAAAAGTTCTCGGAAGAAAAAGTGATGATCATGCGAGCCCTCGGCGCCGAGGTGACCCGCACCCCGGAGGACGAGGGCATGCAAGGCGCCATCCAGCGCGCCAATGAGTTGCTTGCCACCGACTCGTCGGCGTTTATGACGGCCCAGTTCGAGAATCCTGCGAACCCCGATTACCACTACCAGACTACCGCTCGTGAAATCTTCGACCAGATGGAAGGGCGCATAGACGCCGTCACCGTCGGCTCCGGCACCGCCGGAACGTTCACCGGCATTGCCCGTTTTTTGAAGGAACGATTGCCCAAGGTGTACACGGTCGCCGTCGAGACCCAGGGATCAGTGCTGGGTGGGGGTCAACCGGGTCCGCATAAAGTGGAAGGGATCGGCGCGAGTTTCATCCCGGGGAATTTCGACGCTTCGGTCTGCGACGAAATCATGATGGTCACCGACGACCAGGCTTTCGACATGGTGAAACAACTCGCCGCCCGCGAAGGCGTCCTGGGAGGCTCGAGTTCGGGAGCGAATGTGTTTGCTGCACTGAAAGTCGCAAAAAAGCTTGGGGCGGGGAAACGGGTTGTCACGCTGATCCCGGATTCGGCGGAACGATACTTATCGAAGAAGATTTTTGAAGGTGGAATCTGAAGGATAGCCAGCCGCGAAGCGGCGCAAGAATGCAGCCCACGGCGCAAGCCGTGGGACAAGAAGCAGGAAATGATCCAGCCCCGAAGGGGCGACAGAAGAGTTCTTACGCACACACTTAAGTGCTGATTGCGCACCACTGCATTTCCAGGAGTCCCCTTGACCAAGGCTCAACTAGGTTTTGCCACTACGGCCATCCATATCGGACAAGAAGCCGACCCCGCCACCGGCGCCGTCAGCGTGCCGATCTACGCGACCTCCACCTATCTTCAGGAAGAGATTGGTAAGCACAAGGGCTATGAGTACGCGCGGGTTTCGAATCCGACGCGCGACCGGCTGGAGACTAATCTGGCTGCGCTTGAAGGTGGTAAGTCGTCGAAAGTTTTCGCCAGCGGGATGGCTGCAATCAACGCGATTGTGAGCATGCTCAAGTCTGGCGACCATGTTGTAGCAGGACACAATCTCTACGGCGGAACGCCGCGGCTGTTCAATCAGGTATTTGCCAACTTTGGCATGACGTTCAGCTACGTCGATACTTCGGACGTCAAGAATGTCGAGCGCGTTCTCCAGAACAACACCCGCATCGTGTATCTCGAGACGCCCACCAATCCCCTGATGGAACTGTGCGACCTGCGCGCCATCAGCGAGCTGGCACATCAGCGCGGGATTGAAGTCGTGGTGGACAACACCTTCATGTCGCCATACTTCCAGCGTCCGATTGAACTGGGTGCCGACATGGTCGTCCACTCAACCACCAAATTTCTCAATGGGCACAGCGACGGCCTGGGTGGCGTCGTCGTTTGCACCAAGTCTGAACAAAGCGAGAAGCTGGCATTCCTCCAAAAAGCTGCCGGGGCCATCCTGTCGCCGTTTGAATGCTGGTTGATCTTGCGCGGTGTGAAGACGCTGGCCGTCCGCATGTTGCAGCACGATTACAACGGACGCAAAGTCGCCGAGTTCCTATCCAAACATAAAAAAGTGCAAAAAGTTTTCTACCCGGGGCTGACCGATCATCCACAGCATGAATTAGCGAAGCGGCAGATGTCCGGTTTCGGATCGATGATCGCCTTTGAAACCGGCTCTCTCGAGAATGCGAACAAGATGCTGCGCAAAGTGCGAATCTGCTCGTTGGCCGAGTCGCTAGGTGGAGTGGAAACTTTGATTTCGCATCCCGCCACCATGACTCATGCCGCTTACGGCGAAGAAGGCCAGCGCAAGATCGGCATTACCGACGGACTGGTGCGCATTTCCGTCGGTATCGAAGATGTGGACGACATCCTCGCTGATCTCGACCAGGCGCTGGCGGCAATTTAGCAGGCTGCGGAAAAGACCCGTTTTTGGGTGGCGCAGCGGTTTACCGCTGCGATAAGAACCGTGTTTGAATCGGGCTTTAGCCCCTGAGGTGCACGCCGCATACTTTTCCGCAGCCCGCAGATTACTTCGTGGCCGGATCGTTCGCTCTCTTCCGCCGCCAGCCCGGATAGAAGTTGCCGATCGAATAAGTAACTCCAACAAACACATGGCGATGCGGTCCACCGGAAGTGAGGCCGGCTTCAAATCCGCTGTCAATCACCAGTCGCGGAGCGATCGTGTACGTCAGCGCCCAAAGAGAAGAGGCGAAGCCAGCGGTTGACTGGTCGAGTCGCGTGTCGCCGTAGAATTCTCCAGTGATTTGAAGCGGGCCGCGAATTTTGTGTGAGAAAGCCAAGTTGAGCTGATCGTTCTGACTGAATCCGCGCGCGCTGCCCTGGCCGATCCAGAAATGAGTTTCATTGAAATCAAAATGAAAGCCGGCAATGTCTTTGCTCGCGAGGAATGTAAGAGCGTGATCGACCTCGCCGGAGCCGAGTCCTTTCTGCGAACTGGCGGAAGGGATCTTCGCTGCGTATCCAAACGCGATTGTCGGCACGCGCCGGGTCTGCTTGTAGATCCGAATCTGCGGGCCGATCCAATTGTCTCCGATGCCACTCTCCGTGCTGCTCGGATTGGTTTGCCATTGAAACGACGTTGTCGTCCAGCGCAATTCCACATCGCACAGCAATCCAAATTTCAGCAAGCCGCCGAACGAAGTCTGATGAACGTTCTCTTCGGGCCATACCCGATCCCAACCATATTCCAGTTCCAGCACACCGTACTGCGTGATGTCGGCGGGGTTGGCGACGGTGGGCCGGTTCGGATTGGCGACAATGGAATCGGCATAGCAGCCGGTCTGTTTGCCGATCCACCGCGCTGACGCCGAGTGCGCACTGAGACAAATTGCTCCGATGGTTAGCAGGCGGACGGCAGCGTGGATCGTAAGGTAGTGGTGAGAGCTCGATCTGTGATTTAACATCACTATCTGTCGCAATATAAACTATAGTTAACTACAAAGTCCATGACTAACGCGTACCAACAGACTTCCCGCGAGTGGAACGCCGCGGAATACCACCGCCTGTCCGCGCCCCAATTTCAGTGGGGACAGCGTGTCTTAAACGACCTGCGCCTGCGCGGCGATGAATGCGTGCTGGACGCCGGTTGCGGAACCGGGAAGCTGACCCGCCTCCTGCTACAAAATCTGCCGCACGGACGAGTCGTCGGACTCGATCTGTCGCACAATATGGTGATGCACGCGCAGTCCGACCTGCGTGCAGAGTTCGGCGATCGCGCTCAGTTCGTAACCGCCGACCTGCTAGCACTTCCGTTTCGCGGCGCCTTCGACGGCATATTCAGCACTGCGTCGTTTCACTGGGTTCTCGATCACGACGCTCTGTTTCGCAATCTTTTTGGGGCGCTACGTTCCGGCGGCTGGCTGCACGCCCAATGTGGAGGAGGTCCGAACCTGGCGTGCCTACGGCAACAGGTGCGCAACCTCTCTCAAAACGCACAATTCTCGACTTGGCTCCGCGAATTTCCTGAGCCCTGGTATTTCTCGGACGCGGTCAGCGCGGCATCCCGGCTACGCGCTGCCGGATTCGACGAGGTTCGCGCGAATTTGGAAGCCGCCACCATCACGGTTTCCTCTGCTGAGGAGTTCAAGGGCTATCTCCGAACGTTCATACTTCACCGTCATCTCGAGCTGTTACCCACTGAGTTATTGCGAGAAACATTTATAGAAGCACTCGTGAGCATCTCTGCCGCGGCCAATCCGCCGTGGAGTCTGGATTACACTCGTTTGAATCTGCGAGCCCGCAAGCCCGAGTTACCTAAATAATAGTCCCTGTCCTACCAGCATCTTTGCCGACTCCGCGCCCTCAGCGAAACTTTCTCTGGCACGCCGGGTTCAAGCGAACGTAGGCAGGAAGCCTCAGAGGAGAGACAGATGCGACGCAGCGTATTGAGTTTTGGGTTCATCATGTTGGCCGGTGCGATGGCTTTTGGTCAAAGCAGCATGGGCTCAACTACGGACGTTCCACACGACAAGCAAGACCTGCGGCATGATCACCGTGATCTGCGCGGGGATCGTCGCGGCCGCCATGGCGATGTGCGCGATGTTCGCCACGACCAAAAAGACATCAATCACGACCACCGCGATTTGAATCACGACCGAGCGGATATCGCGCGCGACAAGCGCACCGGCAATACAGCCGATCTTGCCAAGGACCGCGCCGATGCTCGTCACGACAAGCGAGACATCCGGCACGATCGCGGCGACCGCCACGCCGATCTGAAAGAAGTGCGTCACGATCAACGTGACATCCATCACGACAAGAAAGACATCCGGCACGACCGGCGTGACCTTCATCGCGATCAGAACGGCAAGTAACTCACCCAGTTCAGAACAGACGGCGGCGAGTTAAATGCTCGCCGCCGCTTGTCATGGTTGTGTGTAGCTCCTCGCCACGCTACAACAACCAAATCTCAATACTCACTCCACCGACTCTCCAATCCACTCCAGGTAGGCGGCCCCGCCGTCTTCAATCTCGATCTCGATACATTCCGGGACGTCGTAAGAATGTAGGTTTCCGAGTGCGTCTCGTAAACGTTCAAACGCGTCGGCCGTCGTCTTGATGATCAACAGCCATTCCGGCGCGCTTTCGACTTCGCCCTTCCAGCGATACACCGATTCAATCTGCGGGACGATGTTCACGCACGCCGCCAGGCGGCGCTCTATCAATTCCTGCGCGATGCGCCGCGCTTCTTCCGCCGAGCCGCAGGTTGTGAGAACAACTCTTTTGTCGGTCATATAAAATCAGGCGTTACATTTTCACTCGAAGGATACGAGGCGACCCATGGCGACGCAAATCAAGTTTGGCACTTCGGGCTGGCGTGCGATCGTGGCGGAAGAGTTCACATTCGAGAATATTCGGCGTGCGGTCCACGGGATTTCGCGTTATGTTGTTGCGCAGAATTCCAAGTCGCCGAAAGTGATCGTAGGCCGCGACCCGCGTTTTCTTGGCGAAACGTTCGTTACGATGGCGGCTGAAATCATCTCCAGCTACCAGATCAAGCCGCTGGTGATCGCGGAAGCTGCGCCCACCCCAGCGATTTCTTATGCAGTCACGCAGGCCAAAGCGGACGGCGCAATCAACTTCACCGCCTCGCATAATCCACCGGAGTACAACGGCATCAAATTCTCTACATCCGACGGTGCGCCCGCGCTCCCGGAAGCGACGAAATCCATAGAAGCGGAGATCGGCGCATACGATGAAGAGGAGACGGGTCAGAGACCCATCGCCACACAGGCAGGCAAAGCCGAGACTCAGCCAATCGACCCGCGCCGGATGTATCTCTCGCGCCTGCGCGAGATCGTCGACTTCGACGTGATCAAAAAAGCGGGCCTCAAAGTTGTTTTCGATCCACTCTGGGGCGCGGCCCGCGGATATTCCGACGCGCTCTTGCGCGAGTCAGGCGTTGAGGTCGCGACGGTGCACGACTACCGCGACGTTCTCTTTGGCGGGCATGCCCCTGAACCCGACGATCATCTGCTCGAAGACCTCCGCCACAAGATGCGGGAGACTGGAGCCGGCATCGGCATCGCGACCGACGGAGACGCGGACCGCTTCGGCATTGTTGACGAGGACGGCACCTTCGTGCAGCCGAACTACATCGTCGCGCTGCTCTTCGATTACCTGGTGGAAACCCGCGGCTGGCGGAACGGTGTTGGCAAGTCCGTAGCGACGACCAACCTCATCAATGCGCTCGCCGAAAAGCACAAGATTCAGCTCTACGAGACTCCGGTCGGCTTCAAATATATCGGCGAACTGATCAAAGAGGACAAGATCGTGATCGGCGGAGAAGAGAGCGCCGGCCTGTCGATCCGGAAGCACGTCCCGGAAAAAGATGGTGTGCTCGCCGGCCTGCTGTGCTGTGAGATGGTGGCTCGCCGAGGCGCTTCCCTGGGGAAGCAACTCGAAGCGCTGTTTGCCGAAGTTGGTTCCTTCTATCCACTGCGCGAGAACTTCCACTTGACGCCCGAGGTACAGGCGAAGTTTACTGAAAAGTTACGCCGCGATCCAACCGACTTCTGCGGCAACAAAGTTGCAAGCGTGGTCCGGACCGACGGGCTCAAGCTCGTGCTCGCCGACGGATCGTGGGTGTGCTACCGCCTTTCGGGGACGGAGCCTGTAGTGCGAGCATACACCGAGGCGCGCAGTAAAGAAGGACTCGAGAAGTTGAGCGCGGCAGCAAAATCATGGATCTTCGACTAGGACCGCCGTCCCGAAAGCGCATTTTTCCACGCCAATATTCTGGCGAAGGACTGCGCGCGGTCATCGAAGAGCAGGGGCCCAAGGCTGAGGAAATGGCCGCGAGGTATGTCGAGCACACGCGTCCCGTCTGGACATGGATCGCGCTCGAGTGGCGCCGCGTGGGCACCGTTGCCGCCCTCATTCTCACGCTCGGACTAGTTCTGCATGCCATGTTCGGAGCGAATGGCATGGTTGTCTACCAGCAGAAACAGGCTGAAAGACTAACTTTGCAAAGCGAAGTCGAGCGTCTCCAGAAAGAAAACGATCAATACGTGGACCGGATCAAGGCGCTCAAGACCGACCATCGCGCGATTGAGCGAGAAGCGCGCGAACAGCTGCACTACACACGTCCGGGAGAGTATGTTTATGTTGCGCCTGATCCGCCTCCCAAGCCTCCAACCGGAAGCGCAAAAAATGAGAAGTAGGTATGGGGCGGTTTCCCGGGGTGCGCATCGCTGCACGATTGTGATAAAGTTCCCTAATCCTTGGGCGTCAAATTTTCTTCGTAGCAAATCTCAGGAGGAGTATCATGCGGAAAGTTTTGTTTGCACTAGCAGCGCTCGCGTTGGTTTCCCTGTTGGCAACGGCGTCGTTCGCAGGGGACGCAACCACTGTCAACGGCTGGATCAGCGATTCCAAGTGTGGCGCAAAAGGCGCCAATGAAGGCGCCGCGGCATGTACCAAGAAATGCCTGGACGGGGGCGCCAGCATCGTCGTTGTCACCGACAAGGATCAGAAGGTTCTGACCGTGAAGAACCCGGAAGCTCTGAAGGGACATGAAGGCCACCACGTTGCCGTCACAGGACAAGTCGAGGGTGACAGTATAAAGGTGGATAGCGCCAAGATGCTGTAAGGGAAATCTAGAGATGGTAACGAAGGGCGGCCCATGGTCGCCCTTTGTTTTGCCTGTCGGGAGGCGCTTTACGCCGAGAGCGCCAGACGGCGGCTCGCCGGTCGAGTTCTGTAGGAAACGATCAGAAGGCCCAGCAGCACCACCGGCAGAATGGCTTTCGCGCCGTCCCCGGCCAGGTAATGGGCCACCGTTGCGACGATCCAAGCAAATGTGAAACCGGCATAGGCCCACTCCTTCAGCAGGCGCGCGCCGGGCATCAGCAACACAATAACGCCGCATAGCTTCGCGACGCCCAGAATGATCCGCAGATGCTGCGGGTAGCCAATGTGAGCAAAACCAGCAACTGCCACGGGTGCGCTGCTGAGGTAGAGGGCCGAGTCCAATAGCATCAACGCCGCTACGAGTGAAGTGCTCACCCAATAACCGATCTTCTGACCCATTCATTCCTCCAGAAGTTCAGTCGGTTATTGTAGTCCCTGGTTGGCTGCGAAGCTGCTAAATTTTGGAGTGCATGCATGACGAGCCGCGAAGCTGCGGGGCATACCGGCGTGGTCTCCAGAACCGAATTTAACTGCCATTCGATTCAACCAACACAGGCGGGGGCTGGACCGGGATCATTCCGGCTACCCTAACGACCTTAGAACCCGCGAGTCGGAGTGTACGAGTCTATTGGATGGACTACTGCACACGCTGATGAGAGTGTTTCCTGATGCACGTTCTCGGACGGGCCCTGCCCGTCAGTTCTCAGGTGGAGTCCGCACAATAAGTCGATGACCGATGATTCGAGCTCAACAGCAGTTCGGTTCGCGCCAGCGTCCGCATCGTCCACAGCAGATCGTCCAAAGTAGTTCCCAATCCAAAGTGTGCATCCACAAAAACCAATTCCGTAGGGGGCAGCGCCGCATAACCCGAGATCAACACGACCGGAGCGTCGGGCACCATAAACTTAATTTCCTGCGCCAGTTGCGAACCGGTCATGCCGGGCATTTCATAATCCAGGAGTGCAACATCAAATGATGTTCTCTTGCAAAGGCCAAGCGCCTCGACCGGATCATGCACCGAGACCACCCGGAACCCGCATCCTTCCAGAACGCTCGTGAGTAATCGGCTCGACTTCGGATTGTCGTCCACATAAAACACTGTCGTGCGGTTCTCCATCGTCATACATCCTCCGTTGTTTGGCGCGGAAGCTGGCAGATGCGTCCGTGAATTTCATGAGGAACGCTACTGCGGGTGCGTCCTTGCGGAAGAAGTGGGTAGAGATTTGTAAAAAGTTAGGATTGGTCGAGAACGCTCGTTGCGATGAGTCTGGCCATCGGACTACACGTTTCTCACTTTGTCATTCTGACCGAGCGGATGATTCAGTTGTGCGTGGTCTTCAGGGCCTTCATCAATTTCTCGCCCTCTGTCTTAAGCCTTTGATTGATGTTGTCGGGAGCCAATCCCTCGATGATCGTGGCCTTGGAACCAGGAAAGATGAAGTAAAGTACGTCCCTGTCAATTCCAACGTCCCGCAGTCGAGTGCAGTCTCCTTTCGAGTTCCTGTTCCTGCAAACCTTTCTGCCAAGTTCCTCATGGAGTTCGATGGAACCCTCGCCAATCTTGCACTTCGGTCCCAGATCGGCCACCAGCGCATACAACAAATGTTCCTGGTACACGACGGCGGCGATGTCTCCGGGCACGACACCAAGCTCCTTACCGAAGCCTCCGAGTGGAATCACGACATACGGAACTCGGTCGGCGTTGACACTTGGACTGCCAGCGAGTGGATAACGAAAAGATGTGTCTACCTGATCCGTTGAACCGGCATTGTCTCTGGCGAGCGGAGAACCGTCGGCATCAATCCCCAACTTGGCGTCATAGAAAATCACTCCCCCGGCCAGCTTCAGAAGCGCGGTGTTTCGGTTTCGATCCTTGCTGCAACCAAACTTCAGCGGGACCCCGTCGCACTTATCGTGCTGATCGCACTCGATGAAGCGGTCGCGGAATTTCTGACCCACTGGTTTCCCGGAACTGAAGGGAACGCCTGCAACCACATCCGCTGAGGCATTGGGAGGTTGATAACTCGACTGACCAAATGCCAGAGAGATGGGCCCGACACAAGTAAGGAATAGAATTTGTATACACCTCATGACAGTCACGTCTCCTCAGATAGTATGGTTCACCCGCTTCGAATTTTGAAGGAGAATTGGGACGCGTTATAGGCCAAGGCTACCGCGAACTGCGTGAGTAGCGCGGCGCCCACGTTTCGAAAACCATGAAACGTGGAGCATTCTGCAAGGTCGTGTCCTTGCGGAGGAATCCGAGGGAGACTTGTGGCTGGATTGGCATCCGCAACGCAGAACGGGAAGCCTGTAACTGTTGCTGGTACGCTTTCCGCCACCGTCTTTATTGCGAAATTGCGCCCAAAATCCGACCTCGAGCGCTCTTTGCATTACGACCGTAACCTTAGAAAGAATCGAACGGTCCCGTGAAGACCCAAACAGTTTGTTACGATTCGATCCAGAGCCACGCACGCCGAAATGAGTACCTCAATCAATCGTCGCTTCGGTCGATACGAGATCCTCGACGAAATTGGTCGGGGTGCGATGGGGGTCGTGTACCGCGCCCGGGACCCGAAGATTAACCGCACGGTTGCCATCAAGACTATTGCGCTCGACAAGCAAAACGCTGACGCCGAGTCTGAGTTTCGCGAGCGTTTTCGGCGCGAAGCGGAAGCTGCTGGACGACTGTCTCATCCGGGAATCGTCACGATTTTTGACGTCGGCGAGGAGCCGGATACTCATGAACTCTATCTGGTCATGGAATGCGTCAAGGGGAAATCCCTTGAGCAAGTGCTGGAAGAAAAGGGCAGACTCGCGCCGGACGAGGCAGTTCGTCTGACGATGGAACTGGCGGAGGCGCTGGACTGCGCCCACGGCCAGAACGTCATTCATCGGGATCTCAAGCCTGCCAATATCCTGGTGACGGAAGAAGGGCATGCAAAGATCGCCGATTTTGGGATCGCCAAACTCAGCGTCGACAACTTTACGCTGCACGGACACGTTTGGGGAACACCGGCATTCATGTCCCCGGAGCAGCTGAATGACGAACCAATTGACGGCCGTTCCGATCTTTTTTCTCTGGGCGTGATTCTCTACATGCTTCTGACTGGGCACCGGCCGTTTCAGGGGAATAGTCCGATCACGATCTCACTGAAGGTGGTGAGTCATGAGCCTGTGCCGGCGATGGCTTTAGAGCCGGATTTGCCGGCTGGACTCGACTATGTTCTCTCGCGGGCGTTGGCGAAAAACCCTGGACAGCGTTACCAGCGAGGGATGGAAATGTCTCTCGATCTGCAAAACGTCCTGATCGGGCACGAACCGTGGAGTAAGACCAAGCAGCATCCTGGGAAACCCGGAGCGCGCGCCCCCTGGGATCGTCCCCCTGTGCGCGATAGAACTACCGGGGGATCGGAAATTCCCGCGAACGAGTGGGCGTTCGCCGACCTTTACGGCACGACCATGCGCGAAACCCGGAGGATATGGGATCAATTCCCGCTTCTCCGTCCTCTTCCGTTTGTTCTTCTCGCACTAGCTGCGTATGGCATAGTCCGCCACACTCCTTCCGCGCCGTCGGAACCGGCGGCATTGTCCGGGCAATCTCAGGTGGCAGTCAGCGCCGATCCAACACAGGCCAAAATTCAGCCCGATCGCGGTGTGGCGTTAACTCCGCCTTTAACCGTTCCTTCGCGGACGCCCGGAGCCACTGCTCCGCTCCCGGCGACCAGACTCCGCCCCGTGAGCGCAACGACGGGATCGCCAACCACCTCTGCAACGGTTGACCTTCAGATCGACAATCCACCGCGAGAGGCAAATGCAACGATCTGGGTGGACGATCAAGCGGTCTTTCAGCGCAAGCTCCCGAGCGCGGTGAAGAAGAAGCTGGGGATTTTTGGTCGAGAGCACAACCCGGAATCGGAGCGAGTGAAAATCGCAGCAGGGCAGCACAAGTTGCATGTGCGTATCCAGACCCGCGACCCCTTCTCGGACCAGTCTCAGGTGCTAGCCGGCGACTTCTCTGTCGGTTCAGAACGTATCTTGCGCGTCAGTTTCAATAAGCATAGCGAGATGCACGCCAGCCTGAAATAATTGAGGCAGTCTGCCTACTTGCCCTCGCTGCGCGCGGTACCCCGCCTGCCTTTGGACCGACTAAGACTGCCCGTTCGGATGACGGTCCTCCTTGGCAGGCTTGGAGTGATTCTCGCTCGGGCGCTGTCGCTCCTGCATCTTCTGCTGCTGTTTTTCTTGTTTTTGCTGTAGTTGCTGAGTCTGCTGCTGGTGTCTTTGCTCTACCTGCTGTCTTCTGGAGTCATCGGCGCGCTGTTGTTCGAGTCGCTGGTGATCGCGCTCTTGGTTGTGCTCGAGTTTCTGTCTTTCCTGCTCCTGCTTTTGTAGCTGCTTTTCCTGATCGCGCTGGCGCTTCTGATCGGGCTGCGCTCCGCCGGCGTTTCGGTTCGGGTGTTCGATAGGCGGCAAGTCCCTCGGATGAACCGCATGCCTGTCCTCCCGCTGAACTCCGCCACGGTTAGCTTCAGGGTTATAAGGCGCTCCTGCCTCTTTGGCGGGGACGGCTGTGCGGTCATGGAATGCTCCCGGCCTGGAAGTAGCAGCCACTACCGGCCTGCCCCGGTTCACCGAAGCATGCAGCTGTCGTTCAGCGCGGGCAGCCTGTACATGCTGAGTTTGAACGCCTACCGGAGGGATGTGTCTTTCATGTTCCGCTTCCTCTTCTTGGCGTGTTGGACGCCGATCGATCCCACCGTTGCCACCGTTGTAGCTGACGCGATTCACGATGACGTTATTGATCACCGTGGTGTTGTAAACGTTGTGAATCTCAGTGACGTTCACGTTGTTCACTGCGCGGTTATAGAAGAAACGCCCGTGATCCCAACGTCCACCTTCATACCCCTCACCGAAGTAGCCGAAGCCGTAGACGATCCCGCCATAGAAACCAACGCGCGGCCCCCAATAGCCCTCATGAAAGAAAAATCTGTCGCCGGCCCAAGCCCAATAGCCAGGGGTCCAGAAAAAGCCGACTTCCGGAGCCAGCACCCATGTACCTGGCACCCAGTAGTAGTCGTTGTAGTCATAGTCATAGGCCCAATATCCCGGCACCCAGAGATAACCTTCACCGGGGCAAAAAGGCTGCTCATAGATGGGCAGCGCAGGCGGCCCGACCCTGATCACCACGCTGACTTGCGCGAGCGATGCCGCCGACAGGACTAGCATTACGAACGCGAACAACAACGAACGAACAGAGAGAGTGATTCGCATTAGGTTTCCTCGTGGCCCATCATCCTTCGCTTGTCCGATGTTGCTTTGCTGCTGAGGGTTGTGTGGATGGACAGGCGAGATTGTTGGATGCATGTCTGACAGGAACGAACTCCTTCAAGTTGAATTCTGACATCCAGCGTTTTACCACGAGAGCTTGTGTCTAGGCGGCCTCACGTTCGTGCCTCGCCCCTTTGCCCCTTCGGTGCTCGGCCACGGGACTGACGCGGCGTTCTTCCTCACCTTCATTCACCACGTCGTACAGCTGCTTCAGGAGGTGGACAAACTTCTTTGGGTCGCGTTCTTTGCGAGCCGCTTGCGACAGTTTTCTCCAGTCATTCGTAATTCCGGTGCGAGACATGGGTGCTCCTCCTCTCACGCATTCGTGCCATGCTAATCATTGCAGTTGGCTTGCCAAGAAAATAATTGCTGGATTTTCAGAAGGATACGAGAACCAGCGACGAAGTTTGTCCGTGGGAATTTTGCCAAACGTTGCGTAGTTTGTGCACGGCGGATGGCCCACACCACACCCCATATTAGCGACTAAACGGATGGAGGTTTACCTGGCTACCTCTTACGAAGCGTTGCGCCTCTCCCAATGCACGTAGTGCCAAGGGGCGCTTGGCAGCCTGTGCCGCGGGATCGAGTTGCCAGAACTCGTCGTTTAACTGCTTCCAAACCTCAGCAATCTTGTCCGGCTGACTAGCGAGCCCGGTCTCAGTTGCATGGAGCAGCTCCCAAGCGGAAGCTTCTACTTCATCCGTATCCATACCGCCGTGGCCCTGCGCGTCGTGCATTAGTTTCTGGTTCGATAGTGACTGCTGAAATTGAACGTGTTGGTACTCATGCCAGATGACGCTATATAAGTAAGACACGCTAGAGAACGCTCCAGGACCGATCTTCACCTTGGCTGGATCCGCCTTGTTATTAATGTAGTCCCAACTTGGCATAGCGGTGGTCCCATCATCCGATTTCAAGTCTGGGTCGTAAGCTATCTTTCCATTCGCTAGAAGACTGGTGTTGATGCCGGTAAAACGTACGAGCTTGTCGATCGCATCCTGTCGGTCGTCATGGTCTATCGCATCCTGTACCAATTGGGTTCGTGTCAAGCCGAGTCCAGGGACTGTGTTAGGAATGACATGACGGGGCATTGGTTCGGGTTTAAGGAATTTCCAACGCTGCACGACGGCGGGCGACGTACTCGTGACTCGTCCCGACCGTTGCTGCTGGACTACATGAGCCAGTTCGTGTGCGAGCAGATGTTGGCCTGTAGGAGTTTGCGGCGTGTATTGGTTAGGCGCGAAGGCGATGTGAGACCCAGCGGTGTAAGCTAATGCACTGACGGCCTGCGCGGATTCCGCCCCCTGGTTGTCGGCATGGACGCGAACCTGCGAGAAGTCGTGGCCAAAGCGCGGTTCGAAGAAAGCGCGCGTGCGCGGGTCGAGCGGTTCCCCGGGCGAGCGTATTGCCTCATGCACCAGGCCCAAAGCCTCGCTGCCGGATGCGACCGACGTCCTCCCGTCCGGCCCGTCTCCCAGTGTCTGCGCCTCTTTCTCTCCGGAGGCAACGCATTCGCGGCTGAACTGCGGCGACACAATAGGAGTAGAAACATTGGGAGCCGTCATGCGCATCACTTGGCTGGCGATTCGGTCCGCTTCGAACTCCAGCGGATCGTCGTCCCGCTCGACCGCAAGCTTGGGCTGTAGGGCGCCTACTAGTTGCGGTGCAGCGACGCGGGATTGAGCACCAGGTTGGTCAGTCCGGTCCCGCGCGGATACTGGAATCTTGCTAAACTCCCATGAACAGCCCGGTTCAACCTCTCGGTTCGTCGTCCATCCAGTGCTCCCTTGGAGTATCTGGGTTTGCTCGACCGCATAGCGGCTAGGCGTTTGCGAGACAAGCGTCGAACGGTGCTGCGGTTGGCTGCTGACCAACTTTTCTGCTGACTTCGCGTGTGACTTTGCAATCCTGGGAGCAAACATGAATCCACCGTCTCGGATCTACGGCGTGAAGAAGTTCATCCGAGATTTCCCAAAATGTATTGCGAACGGGCCGACGGTGAAAGTTTATGCTCCGTCCGAGCACCCTGCAACAAAGAATGAGTTCGGGTGGTCGGCCCACTGCGTCCGGGGTGGTCCCCGTTTCTCATAACGATAAGCCCGAAGCATGTGTGAACCCGCACCTCAGAGTGCCCATGCTTGCTGGTTCGCAAACGTGGGATTCCGCTCGAAGCCGCGAATTATCTTGTGCCCGCTCGAAACGCAGAAGTTGTCTCGAACGGTTCGTGCTAACTCAAAGGAGCGGAGGCACTGCCATCACCCGCGTCCCGAAGACCCTGAATAGTGGTATCGGGCCCTTATTTCTTCCCTACGACCAGGATCTCAAACTGCCCCGCCTCTGCGGTGGAAAGGTAGAGCCGCTTTGTGGCTGGATCGAGCGTCATAGTCTTCGCCTTCGGTGCGGTCTGGATCGTGTCAACCGCAGTGTAATGATCCGGCGAATCCTGATGAAGAACGTTGATGGTCCCATCGCCGTTTGAGAAGAACAGAAGTCCGGCATCAGGATCGAATGCGGCGGCGTCAACATGATCGCCGATCGGCAAGGTCTGGATCACCTTTCCGGTGTCCGCATTGACGATCGCGGCGAGGTGACTGCGGCATCCGATGAAGAGGCGGCGATTCTTGTGGTCCATAGCCATCGCGGTCGGCGTCTGGCAGGGAGCCAGCGGCCATTTGTTGAGCACCTTCAGATTCTGCGAATCGAACGCCACCACCATGTTCTGTTCTTCAAGATTTACGAAAACCGTTCCTTTTCCGTCGGCGCTGGCGAATTCCGGGCCGCCACCCAAATCCACCGTCCCCGCCACCTTGCCATCCGCCGCATTAATCGCGGTGGCGCTGTTGCCGTCGCCGTTGAATGCGAACACTCGCTTTGAGGCCGGATCGTAGATGATGGCATCCGGCTTGCTCCCAGTCGGCGTTTGACCGAGGACTTTCATCGTTTTCAGGTCGAAAGCCGTGGAGTTGTTGGAGTGCCCGTTGCTCGTATATCCACGGCCGAACTCTGTCACCACTGCAATCCCGTGCACGCCAGCCGTATCCGGAATCTGCCCGACCACTTTCTCCGCCTCCAGATCGATGACCTCAACGCGCGTTCCATGAGACACATACAACCGATGCGCGTCCGAATCCACGTTGAGATAGTCCCAGCCGCCTTCGCCAGGAACGGAAATCTTCTTAATGACTTTATAGCCGCTGCCCTGAGCCACTGCGGCAGGCAGAAACGAAAATACAAATGCGCATACGAGCGAGAGTCGGATTAACCGCATCATTGTGAATCTCCCGAAATAGAATGAATTTGAAAGTCGCGCTGAGTCAATGGCACGTTCCGGAACCGGTGTCGGTAAATGTCTTTCCCGCCTCGGGTACGAACTGCCAGTCGTAGCCGTTCGCATGGAGTGTCAGTTTCAGAACTCCAAAGGTGTCGTCGTTCCGAATCTCGCTGTTCGGCTTAGGTTTACCCATTGTCCGATGGGAATTCTTTCCGCCACTCCCGACAACAAACTCGCGAATGCCATGCTGTGGGTCTGCCTTACCGTCAGGGTCCTGTAGTGCGAAGCGTTCGTAGTCGTGATCGTGGCCATTCAAAACTACCTCAGCACCTGCGTGATAGAGGGCATCCCAAAGAGGCTTCATCTCCGGATCATTGCCATGTTTTCCCCCGGAACTGAATAATGGAATGTGCCAGTAAGCGAGCGTGCACCCCGTGGGATGCTGTTCCAAGTCTCGCTTGAGCCATTGTCCCTCCGGTGAGGCCGCACCGCAGCCGCCGATTTCGGCGCATTGGCTGTTCAGAGCAATAATATGCCAGGCTCCCAGATCGTAACTGTAGTAGCCCTGCTTGGGATCGCCGGCCGCCGTACCAAAGTAGCGCGTGTAAGCGGACGCTCCGTCGCTGTGATATTCGTGATTGCCCGGCGCGGGGCGCGTGCGATCCTTGAAGCGGCCCCAGGTTGGGCCGTAGCACTTGGCAAAGTTTTCCTCTGATCCGTCAGGGTACGCCAGGTCGCCCACGGCAAAAACTGTCCCAGGAATCTTGTCGATCAGCTTCGCCGTTGCCTCGGCGCCGGCCAGATCGTCGCAACTGGCAATGTCGCCCGCCCCGACGAGGACGGGGTCGGCGGCAGCGGGCGGGGCGGGTTTTTTAGGCGGGTCGCCGGCGAACGAACCGGTGCTCAACAGCATCACCGCAAGGGCCGTGCCCGCAAGAAAGTGAAATCTGAGTCGCATCTTATACCTCAAGTCCGCCTGTCATTGGACCACGACGATACCCATTTTACGCGGCGCACGTTAATTCTCCCTGAAGAGCTGAGAAGATCCGGCGGATCTAGAATTTGATCCTCACCATGAATTGCAGCTGTCGGGGCAATCCGGTTCCTGTGTTGGGCGAAGCGTCGTTGTCGTTGTTGTTGTTGAAGTTGTTGGTCGTATTTATGACCCCGAAATCGCCAGGAGCCGATAAATTTGTACCCGGGACAGTTGTGTCGTAGGCGAGAGTCAGCGAACTTGGATCGCCCAGCTGCACGTGATTGAAGATGTTAAACGCCTGCACGGCAAATTCCATCGAGACTCGCTCCGTAAGCTTAGTTTCTTTCGTGAGGGCGAGATCAATCTGCCAGCTGTTCAGGGTGCGGACCACTCCATTGGGAGCATTGCCAAACCGAAGGAAATTGCCGTTCGCGTCCACCGGCGGTGCCTGGAACGCAGCCGCGTTGATCAGGGGGACGCCGTTGCGACCGCCTCCCGGCAACGTCAATGGAACGCCCGGGACGAGATCCGGCCGCTGATCAGTCTGATCGTTGCCATCCGGTAGCAGGTAGGTGCTTGCGAAACCGCCATCAAAGAATTGGTTGTTCGAGTTTGTGATGGCGTTGCCCAGATCCATTTTCACGGTCAAGGGATGGCCGGTATGGAACAGGCCAATGCTGCTCAGGCTCCATCCACCGACGATCTTGCCGAACGCTCCGCCGCCATTGAGAAAGTTTTTGCCCGGACCGAAGGGGAGTTCGTAAACGGCGTTCGCTACAAAGTTGTGACGAATGTCAAAGACGCTCGGCCCTTTGTCGCAGGGCAGACAATTCACATTTGCTGGTCCATTCGACTCACCTCCGCCGACCGATCCATCATTGATGGAGTGGGACCATGTATAGCGCGACTGGAACGAGAGGCCCTTTGTGAAGCGCCGCTCCAGAGACACTCCCAGTGCGTGGTAGCTGCTGGCTCCAATGTCCCGCTTGATGTCAACTGAGCCAAAGGGATTTCCGTCTGGATAAAACTGATCGAGCGGCCGGATGCAGTCGTTCTTGTCCACAGGATTGAGTGTAACTGGAACACTACAGAGATTTACGGCGCCGCGCGAGAACAGCCGAACCCCCCGGCTTCCGAGATACTGAGTCGAAAATTGGAAGTTGGCTGGCAGAGTCTGCTCAATGGTCAATCCCCACGTTTCGGCGTACAGGTCGCGACGTCCTTGCCGTTGCAATCCCCGCGGGTGAGAGCCCGTCTTGCTGGTGTCGATGCCGGAAAGATCGGGAGTCGTTTGCTCAAAAGCAGGATCCAACTGAATGCCGGACTGAGTCTTTACGCGGAATGTATCGCTCTCCAGTGCCGAGTTTAAATCGTCGTTCTGCGCCGCACCGTGATAGATGCCAAAGCCGGCACGAACAACCGTCTTTCCGTGCAGGACGCTGGGAGCCCATGCCACGGCGATTCTAGGATCGAAGTTCTTGTAATTGGGTTCGTAGAAATCAGGATTCCGCGGGCACGGAGGCGTGTTGATAGGACCGGGGGTCGGCGCTACGTTAAAAGATCCCGATCCCAGACAGACGCCATGAAATTTATTGAGGTCGAAGATAGTAGTGCGATTGGTCGCCTCATTGGCAACGCCGTAATATTCCCAGCGCAGCCCGGCGGTTAGCGTGAGGGTGGGCGTAACCTTCCATTCGTCCTGAAAATACGGCATATAGAACGTTCGGCGTAGCCGGTGACAACACCACGGCGCGTTGAAAGTGAGGTTGTCGAGTGTGGCGCTCACTAAAGAACTGTCATCGCTGAAGTTCAGCACATTGTCCGCGGTCTGTCCCTGATTGAGCCGGACACGACGAATCTCCATGCCCATCTTGAACGCATGCCGGCCGTGAATCCAGGTCAGATTATCCACCACCCCATAGGTGGTGCCGACCTCGATGTCGGCGGTGTTGTCGTTGAGTGCCACAAAATTATTCGTATTCACGGCAAAGGTCAGCGCGCTCGCCTGTGGTTTGTGAAATGGCGAACGGTTGATATACACCTTGGTCTCGTTGAATAAGTTGGGAGTGAATGAATGTTGAAGGGCCAGGAGATAGTTTGCCGGGTGATTGATAGTTTGGAGCTTATCGGGCGGCAGGCTGCTTCCATTCGGAGCGTTGACCAGGCTGATGTCGCGTTGCGCGCGGCCATAGAGCTGGGTTTTGTCGTTGATCTTGTGGTCAATTCGAATCAGCCAGGTGTCTTCATGGACAGTCGTGGGGGTAGCAGCCGTGACCAGATCCTGGTTGTTGAGGTCCGGGTTGTTTGGATCCGGTGGATTTAACCCCTGCCATTGAAACGCAGCATCCGGCAACGTGAACCGCGGCGCACAGCCATTGATCGTTCCGGCCGACGCACGCCACGGGAAGGCTTGCATGATCGTGCACATCACAGGCGAAGTATTCAGCACCAGTTGTTGATACGTAAGGCTGGACCCTCCCGACAGGTCGCTACAGCAGGCCCCCGCAGGTACCGTGAATTGCTTCGTCGTGGACTCCAACTGCCGAAGGCCCTCATAACTCACAAAGAAGAACGTCTTGTTCTTGACCAGCGGGCCGCCGATGGTCGTCCCATACTGCCCCATGCGGAACGGCGGAACGGCAGGGTTGCCGTTCAGGTCGAAGTCATTAAAGTTCCGTGCGTCGAAGACGGAATTTCGCAGATAGCCGAAAGCCGTGCCATGAAAACTGTTTGTGCCTGACTTGGTGACAATGTCGATCTGGCCGCCCGCCTGCGTACCGTATTCCGCGTCATAAAGCGCGCTGTTGACGCGATATTCTTCGATGGCATCCTGAGAAATCTGGAGACGGGTCTGCGACTTTTGCGCCTGTTCTTGAATTCCGCCGGCATCGACGCCGTCAATCTGAAAGTTGTTGTCGTCGCGAGCGCGCCCGGCGAAACGAATCGTTCTCTGATCGCCGCCTCCGTCATCCTGGGCAAATGGAGCCAGAAGAGTGAAACTCGCCCAGTCGCGTCCATTGTTCGGAAGATTCTCGATTTGATCCGTGCTAATCACTGTGGAGGCTGCGGCTGAACTGCGATCCGCGGGGCTGATGGCCTCCGTCACCTCGACCTTTTCCGTAGTTGCTCCGACCGGAAGATTAATGTCCAGCGTCCGCGTTTGCCCGACCTGAAGCGTGACATTTTCGACGACGCTCGTCCGGAAGCCGTTGCTCGAAGTGGTTACCGCATACCGCCCCACAGCCAAGCCCGGGAAACGGTAGTAGCCATTGGAATTGGTTTGCTGTTCCTGAGTCAGGCCCGTGCCTTCGGCGACAGTTTTAACGCTGGCCCCGACGATCACTCTCCCGGTGGGGTCGCTGACCGTACCTTCCAGTACCGCACGATCAATTTGTGCGAGTGATGTCGATGCGACTCCAAGCACGATGCCTATCATCAATAGCGCTCGGATTGCGAAGGAAAATCTCTGGCTTTTTGATTGGTTGCATACACACTGGCAGGGGAGAGGCATTGGTCCTCCGAAAGTACTGACAGCAACACTCCCGCGCGCCCCTCGCCAAAGCATCTGCTATCAGGAAACGGAAATACTAGACAGTCCATATAAAGGAACTGTGAATCTCCCGTGAATTTTTGCTAGGCAAGCATCTGTGGAAAAAACGAAATTAGGAAAATCTCTACCATTCGGCGCCTCCAGATGAGGATGTAACCGACGAACGATGCGCACGAAGGCAACACCGCGAGGGTGGCGGAAAATATCCCGAGGGTTCGCTATTGGCGTAGAGTGTCGACTCTTGCGATTGTGCTACTTACTTTTGGATCGGGTCGCAGGCCGCGCGTAGAAATCAGGAAGCCCGCGGGCTGGCCACCTTGCCGGTGTTCGGAGTGTACTGATGGACTTTGCCGCAGGTCGGGCACACTACTTTGCCGTCCAGTTCGTCTTTTTTTTCTTTATTGTGCGCGGCCATCTCTTCCAGGAAGGCTGTGAAGGTTGGGTCGCAGTCTTTGCAGAAATCGTCGAGGGTTTCGTTACTCATAATTATTCCCTTCAGAATAGATGCTGAACCCCGAGTACGGTTGCACGAATGGACACTGCTTTCACACTCACTCAAGGAAACAAGCTTCCGGGAGAGCGAGACCCACCCTCCTCTCGGCTTGCGCCCGAAACAACCGTTGGTTATGCCGCCTTCTCGACGCTGATCGACGGCAATTTCGCCGCCAGTACTTCGAGCTTCTCGATCTTCGGAGGCTCGGCCAGCAATTCAGAAGCGGCGGCCATCAAGGCCCTGGCGACCGCGCCGGACAGATGCGCTTCGCGGCCCGCTTCGTCGGGGAACACGTCAAAAATGCCATACATCGATGGACCGAGTTTGACCGCGAACCATGCGGTGGTGGCGGGTTCCTGCTGAACCAGCGCTAGGCCGCTCTTCAGGAAACTCTCGACCGCTGCCTCTTTTCCAGGCTTGGCATGCAGCGGGACCCACAGAGCCGTGCGAACTGAGTCGGACATGAGATCAACCTTTCTGACACGATCTGCGATTGAGATCGCAACTTGTGCACGAAGGTTGGATGTTTGAGCCTCGCCGAAGGTGCCAGGAAAACGGCGGGATGCTCCACCTTCAACAATCGAAAGGGCAGTTCGTCGCTGGCCAGCGCAAACCCAAAGCCCCGCCCTTCATCCGCGAACTCTGCGATCTCTGCGGTAAAATCGCCTCCCCTTGCCACGTCTCGCGGCAACGTGTTAACCTCGAAGGCGTTACGAAAACGAATATCAACAGGAGAGCAACAGGTTAGTGCTAGCCAGAGAGCAAAAACAGACCGTCATTGACACCTATCGCACGCACGCCACCGATACGGGTAGTCCGGAAGTTCAAATCGCGCTGTTGAGCGAGCGCATTGGTCAGTTGACGGAGCATTTCCAAGCGCACCAGAAAGACCACGGCTCGCGCCGCGGACTTCTCATACTGGTCAGCAAGCGTCGTC
>Ga0137409_10000363_pt1 | contig 49177 bp, 37 predicted proteins | sample CZODoug1_16funga_FD_122059 | JGI IMG/M metagenome (GOLD analysis project Ga0137409, IMG submission 122059) | Vadose zone soil fungal communities from Angelo Coast Range Reserve, California, USA - CZODoug1_16fungal (Hybrid Assembly) | ecosystem: Environmental > Terrestrial > Soil > Vadose zone...
TGCGCTCACGAACGGATATTCGCCATATTCCAGAAAGCTCGGACATTGGTGTTCGCGCACGAATTTGACGAAGGCCGGCGCATTAGTCTGCCAGTCCGCCGGAAATCCTTCGAGATTTTCGAAAACTGTGCGAAGGCCGAGTGTTGAAAACAGCGCGACAGCGTCCTCGGTATATTTGTCGAAGTCCGTGTCGAAGATGCCCTGGTACATGAAGTAGATCTCGCCCTTGATTGGGAAGAGCACCCAGCGCAGGTAGTGCAGTTTGAGCACCGCGAGACAGTCCGGCTGGCCGGCGACGGCGTTCTCGAGGTTGCGCGCGTACTCGTAAAAGACCGGCTCCCGGCCGGGAATGATCTTCGCGATAATCGTGAAGCCGTAGGACGCGGGAGTCTTCGGGAAGATCGGCCCGTAGCGGCCCTGCTCGACTTTGTCGGCGAAGAAGCCGCCCTTCGGAATCGCCATCGCGGCGGGCTTGGACCACTCGGGCTGTTTGGATGTGTCGGACATGATGTGTGTGCTTTGTGGTTTGACAGGTTGAGAATCAGCAGTCATTCGTGCTTGGGACCGAGCATGAGCGATTCGGGTGCGCGAAACTTCGCCATGAATCTCCGCACACGCGGATAAGACGCTACGGTATGTACACGCAGTCGGCAATCGTCCTTTGGTGCAGAACCGAACGGGTTCGCCGCTTTGCCTTCGTCTCAGGTCTGGTTTAGTCCGCCTCAAGGTTCGCGGCTCACGCTATCGATTGCCTGCTGGTTCTCGGTGTCATTGGTTGTGGGCTGCTTCCGCAGTTCAGGCTGATGCTTCTCACCCACGAGAGTGACGAGTTGAGGCTGCGCGACGGACGTCGATTTTTCGATCAGCGCCTGCAGTTCCGGCGCCAGCGCCCTCAGCAGCGAGACGGCTAGGGAGCTGGTGAAGTGGTAGTTTGCCGCCTGTGCTCCGGGTACAAAGGCGGTGACCGTGCCGTACAGGCGGTCACCCAGAAAGAACACGAACGCCGCGGTCCGGTCGACCGGGCGGGATTCGATGAGCTGGCGTCCCGGCCCGAACGACTCGAAGCGGTTATCGCCTGTTCCCGTCTTGCCGCCGATCCGAAGCGGCCTCCCGTCCGGTCCGAAGAAAACGCCGTGCGCCCTCACCGCGGTTCCGGTATCGACGACGCCGACGAGGGCGCGACGCAGTGTCGCGGCGACCTCCGCGGACATCACCCGTGTTGACGCCTCGGGCCGATAAATCATTTCCGTTTCGTACGGTGTGGCGGCAGCGAAACGCACATGTTCAAGGTCGGTGGCCGGCTGCCTTACGCCGTCGTTGAGGATGATTCCCATCAGCGTGGCGAGCGCATCGGGGCGATCTCCGGAGCTGCCGATCGCCGTGGCCAGCGATGGAACCAGGCGGGCGAATGGATAGCCTTGCTGCTTCCAGTTCAGCAAAAGATGGTCGAATGCATCCTGCTCGATCAGCTCCCGGATTCGTACGTTTTGCTGGTGGGTTTTCGCGCTCTTCAAAAGCCAGGCATACGCCTGTTGTCGCTGATCGGCGCTCGCTGCGATGACCTGCGATCGCGTGACGTGCGGATGCTGGTACAGGTACGCCACGAGCCAGAGCTCGAGCGGGTTGACACCGGCAAGGTATCCGCGGTCATTCAGCGAGAATCTGTTCGGAGCAAATTGGGCGTACATAGCTCTGGCGGCGCTTGCAGACGCCACGTCGCCGACATGGCGCGCGATGAAACTTTGCATCAGCGCCACCGAGTCCTCGGGCCGCACAGTGCGGAAAACCACGGCGAGCCGGCGCGGCGTCGGCTGCCTACTGCCGGCGAGTTGCTCAAGCGCCTCGTCTGGCGAGAGATTCGCGTAACGGAGATAGAAATGATTGAGGAAGACAGTGCCTTCCTGATCGGCGAAGCGGCGCAGCAGTTCCTGGCGCACCGAACCATCGGAACCGTGCACGCCCTCGTGTGCGCCCAAGTTGGCTTCATAGTGCTGTATCACTTCTCTCATCAGCCGCACAAAGGCTAGATTGATCGAGCGCTCGAAGGCCTGTTCGACGGTCGGAATCTCACTGTCTTCCTCGGGCACGAAGTTATGAAAGACGTGTATGCCGCCGCCGGTAAAGAATTCCTGGAGCGGACTGGCGGAATAGCGACGCTGCATCGCGGCGTCCAGCATCGGTTGCAGCGCGCGGTGCCCTGGCGGCGTGCCTGCCAGGTACTTCGCCGCCCATCGCCTCAGCGGGTCATCGCTCGTCGCGGCCAGCTGCCGCAGCGCCGGGACCGGTAACTTCGAGAGTTCGCGATACTGGCCGTCGATAATGCCCAGATAGGTCGAGAGTGTCCTCAGCTTGGCGGTAGAACCCAGGATCAGCTTCGCCCCCGAGTTCAAGTCAAAGGGCTGCTCCATGCTGTCGGCGTGAACGCGGATCAGATTGCGGTCCTTACCGCGCTCATAGAGAACAACGCTCCAGACAACGTTGCCGGCATCGGCCTCGTCCAGGAGCTTGTCGCCCGTCAGCCCTAGCGCGCTGACCTCCGTTGGATCCTTCAGCTGCTCGAGAAGCGCCGCCACCCGGCTCTGGGTCGGGCCATCGATGCTGACATCGGCCGAAAGATCGAGCCGGTCGAGGATGTTGACCTGCGGCAGGCCAAGCACCCTCATCAACTCCTTGCGCACGGCATCGATGGCTTTGCGCGCGACGAATGAGCGCGCACTCGGTGGCGGCGGCCCCGGCGTGAAGTCGAGCCGGCGCACCAGCGCCGCATCGCGCATTGCAGGATCGATCACGCCTGCCGACGCCAGAGCGCGCAGATAGCTGTCGGTGAGGCGCTCGAGATCCGCTCGCCCGGCGTTCAAATAATAGGAGGGCCGACGCTGAGCGATCAGCAGGCTTAATACCTCCTTGTAGATCTGCGCGCGGCGCTCCGTCTCTGCGCCGGAGACAGGCGGAAGCGAGAGAAGTTTGTTTGCCTCGGCCAGATCGACACCGAACCACGCGGACATCGCATCGCCCAAACCGACGACCTCGCCATATGCCGGCCTCGAGCCCAAAGGCGTCGAATCAAGATAGGCGGTGACGATCTCCCTTTGCGCAGCAATCGTCTCGAAACCGTCCAGATAAGCGCGGGCTGTCGCGGTCACGATCTGCCGCATTTTCTCGGTAGCGTTTTCCGTACGCCCATCGGGCGAGTGCCGATATTTCTCGATCTGCGTCGCCAACGTGCTCGCTCCTCCGCGCCTGAGGCGGGGATTGACCATCCCACCGAGCTGTCCGGCGGCTGCGCGGGCGAAGCGGCGCCATACAACGGCCGGATTGCGATAGGGATCCCTCGGATCCAGAAGCTCACGATCTTCAATAAACCGTAGCGTGTCGATCAGCAGCGCGGGGATCTCCTCGAAGCGCCGATAAATCGCCGACGGATAAGACGTGGCTTCGAGCGTGCGGCCCGAACTATCCGTGAGCACCAGGCCGGCCTGAGACTTTTCGTGGTAGACGGCATAGCCGCCGGCCTGGATGAAGCGCAGCAAAGCAGCTGACTGAACCGCCTGGTTGACGATCTCGAAGTGACGAGCCTTCAGGCGAACAATCAGCGACGGCATATAAGCGTAGCCCAGGCGTTGATCGTATGGTCCGCCGCGAGGAAATCGCACAGCCGGGCTTGCCCCGGGTTTCATCTCGAATCTCAAGTCGGCAACAGCGCGATGGATAAACAGCGAATCGAGATGCGCATTGCTGAGCAGCAGCATGGTGAGCACGCATCCCAGCAGCAAGCCCAAGCTCCAAAACAATGCGCGCCTGAGCCTCAGCATCGGCACTAACCGGCGGCAACACGGCCCGCGGGCGGTTCTGTGAGGCGGCTCTCAGGAATCATGACGCACCTTTGGCGCACATATGCAGGACTCCCGAACATATCGAAAGACACAGGGCAACGCGATGTACGAAGGTGCATGCGGCTTGGCCCTACAGGGCAAGTCTCCGAATGAAGCCATGGAGTTAAGATGCGAGAACCTTAAGGTCCCGTCCAAGCAAACGGAGATATTCAACTATGAAAGTCGCCGCCTCCACGATTGCGTTGGCAATCTTCGCGGTTCTGATTTGCGCCGCACCGCTTGCCGCGCGCGCGCAAACGGCCGCTACGAACGTGGTGTCTGCCCCGGGTAAGGTCCGGGCGAGCGGAACTCTCAGGATGACGGCCACCGTGCTGTCGATCGACATGGGCAGTCGTGACGTATTGCTGATGGACGCGCACGGAAAGCTGCTCACCGTCAATGTGAGCGATCAAGCCAGGAATCTCGACCAAGTGAGGGTCGGAGACAAGATGACCGCCGAATACACCGAGGCGATTTCCTTGCAGCTCAAGAAGCGCGGCAGTGCCCGCGGGCCGCCGGCGATCAAGGAGGAGGCGATGGTCCGCTCGCCCAAGGGTGCGAAGCCGGCCGGCGCGGTTGGTCGCAAAGTGACCGCCGTTGCAACGATCGTGGCGATCGACACCGAGAAACAATCCATCACTCTGCGCGGCCCCCAGGGCAACGAATACGATTTACAGGTGCCCGACCCAGCTCAGTTCACGGCGGTCAAGAAGGGCGATGAGGTCGAGGTGGTTTATACCGAGGCGCTCGCGATTGCGATGCAGCCGACGCCGAACTCACAGTAGCGGCGCGAGCAGTCAGCGACCCTACGATGTCATATTGATGGCGGCAGCAATATTGCCGTGCGTTCAAGGTGGCGGACAGTGGTGCCGTTGCCGGGGTCGCCGATGTTGACGTAGAACGTCGCGGTGTGTTTTCGAGATGTGTTCGGAATGATCCGGATGAATAGGCTGGCCGAGTGCCTTCCCTTTGGCAGAAACCGAGTCATCCGGGCCTGAGGCACGTAGTCGATGCCGGGTTTTGCTGACGAAGGTTCGGTCCACCATACGAACGCCGTATCGCCGCCATATCCGGCGGAGCGGCGGACGTGGATTTCGGCAAAATGTTCCTGCGAGCGAATCCTGTATGCGTCGGCGGCCATGCTGAACTTATTAGATTTGCCCTTGTGTAAAGTCGTGCCTGCGGCGTCGCTCTTGACGGCCGCTGCAAAGGTTGCCGGCGGAAAGCTCGGTTTCTCGCTATCTGGCGCAGGTCGCGGTGCCCGCGATTCCGGTAGAAGAGTTCCGTCCAGTGCATTTTGATCACGCGTCGCGGGATCTGCATTGATCAGCGTATTCGACGCTGTCTTGGGAGCGGCGAATTGGCCAGGTATTGTTCCGTCCAACGAAGCGCGATTGATCGAAGCGCAAACGGCTAGAGCGACGCAGAGAATGCCAAGCATTGCGATGGCGCGTGACGAGGGCAGAGTCAGCTGGACTGAGCGCTCGGTGTAGCGGGCGAGGGATTGCGCTAATCGCCGCGCGGTTGCCTGTCCTGGAATCAGCCGGACAATCCACTCGCGTACCGATATCGAGCGGTCTTCCCGACTCCAGGAAAGACCCATTGCCAATGTTTGCCATTGTCGCCGAGTAAGCCCACTCGGCCGTCGCGCCATTAGTCCAAGGTCCCGCGCTTCGGACGATGTACGGCGCTGAAACGGGTGCTCACCCGCAAGCAACTCGTACGATATGCACGCCAAGGCATAGAGATCGTCGCGCGGATCGGCTTGAGAGGCGCCAAAGCCGAGTATGCGCAATTCGCCCGAATTTGTGATCATTATATTTTGCGGTTTCAGGTCGCCGTGCACGACGTTGCGTGCATGCGCATGCGCCAAACCGTCCCCTATCTCCAGGATTATTGCCCAGGCAGATGACCTGGGTATTGAAATGGGCGGCGATCTCTCTAGCGCGCTGCTCAAGGTTTCGCCCTCTAGCAGCTCCATTGTGAAGAAAGCAATGTCATTATCCCGATCCAATTCGTACACTTTGACTATACTGCGGTGCGAGAGCGCCTGCGCGCGAAAAAACTCGTGTCGGAGATTCGATAAGATCTCCGGGCCGCCGCCAGTGGTTTCATGCAGTAATTTAATTGCGATGTGGCGATTGTCCTCGGGGAGATCGCGGCGGTATGGATCCATTGCTTTGAACACAGTACCTACACCGCCGCCGCCCAGGCGCCTCTCTAAAACGTAACGATTTCGCAATACACGGCCAACCTCGGGAAGTGGTGTGTATCGGTCATCCATATCACACACAGATTGAGTGTAGTCCGGTAAACGACGACCACACATAGGGCACTTTGTGGGAAATCTCAGAATTGACTCGCCCATCGTGACGCCCTCCATATGAGTTCATGCATAAGCTGGATAGCAATTGCGAGCTTTGTGAGATCCAATTTCAATGTGCTGCTCGACGCGGGCTGGCTGGGCCCGCTGCAGATGCCATGAGATTGCGCTTTTGCTGGATTGCGTGGCCCAGACGGTCGGCAGGATACCTGATAGCAGTAAATGCCGCCGCTCGACCATCGATCTCGGTCCATATCATCCCATTTGGCGGACACCGTTTTATGTGCGGGGCACTAGGTTGCCGATATCCATGTATCTCATGCGGCGTTCCAGCGCCATTGGGCGAACGGGCACAATGCTCTGCCTATAAGGGCAGCCGCTAGACGGGATGACTGCATCTAAGTACAGGGCGGATATTGCGCTTCGGTTTGATACCCTTCGGCCGCGGTCCGCTGCACCGCCCTTGTCTCCACGAGCGGGTTGGAATTCCGTGATAATCCGGCGGGTTGTGCGCTTTATTGCGACTGCGATGTTATCCGCAGTCGCCGTCAGCATCGTCATCTGGGCCACGCTCGCCTTGTGGTTCGACGGGCCGAGTTACCTGCCCTTCGACGATCTTCGAGCACGCAGCAATATTACGGCAAGAGCTGAGCCGCCGGCGACTCCACGGTTTTTTCAACTCGCATCAGGGGGCTGCCAGATCCGCCCGACACGTCGCAATGATGACCGCTATCAATTGGTAATGGTTTTCGCTTTGTCGAGTTCGCCACGCAGGATCTTCGCCCAGCCCGAGGCCGCGTTTCGCGCCTCCGCGGCGTTGTGGACGGCGCTCGACAACTGGAAACTTCCCGCTGAGCGTGCCTGGTAGCGGTCGAGGATGCGAACGATGATTTCTCCGGTCTCGGAATCCGCAAGCTCGGCGAGGAGGGTCATTTCACCTGCGGACACCGTATACACCCGCGTTCGTCCAGCCATGGCCACATCCGGTGCCGTGATGTAGAGATTGAGGATCGCAGTCTGCAGGCGCAGTACGTCCGGGCCTGGCTGGGCGACGATGGAGTAGCCGCCTTTCTTCAACTCTTCCACGAAGGCGTCGCGAACACTCTCGGCGACATCGTCGCGAATGTTCTGCAGCTCGCTGGAAGACAAGCTGCGCCTGTTGCCCGGGACGGTCGGCTTCCAGCTCTTGTGAAAGCGCACGCCGATCGGCTGGATCATCACCGTTTTGTAGCCCGCGAGCGTTGCGCCCGACAGCGCATAGGCCGTGTCGATGCCCTTGATATCGATCTTTCGCAGACCGTCATAGCTCATGACCTCGTCCAAGGTCTTCGCCTGCTGAGCCAGTGCCGAGGCCGTCAAGAACAGCGCGATGAGCCCGGCTAGTTGCCGGAGCAATCGCTTTTGATTCATGAGCACGTCAAGCCTCCTGTAGTTTGATGTGCCGTCTCGGTCTGTCGCCTGACTTATCCTGCCGATCTAAAGAACGCAAGACACTTAGATGAAAAGGCATATCGGCCAGCCCGAATGGGCGGAACTCGAGTAATGAATCTGCTGCTCGCCGCGGCCGTGGACGCTTGCCCTTTTGGGCAGAAAATGTGCCTTTTTGCCCGATTGTCCCGGCCATCAATTCAGACGAAGGATGCGATTGGCACAGACGGCGAAAAAAAGGATAGTCAACTCCGCACGGCGGGAAGCGGAACAATCATCATGTCCACCTGGGTGAGATATCCCACATTGTACGAGATCAATACTTGGGTCTGGCTTTCCGAGCTCAGCCTGAAGGCGGGAAAGCCTATTGACTTGAGTTGTGTGCCCGGGGCGGAGTGGGATTGCATCGCCAACTTCGGATTTCATGCTGTCTGGTTCATGGGAGTCTGGGAGCGAAGTCTTGCGGGGATTGCGATTGCCAATCGGAACAAGAATCTAGTTGAGTCTTTCAGACATGTCCTTCCGGATTTCACGCCGCAGGACAATGTTGGGTCTCCGTACTGCATTCGACGCTACGTTGCGGACCAACACCTTGGCGGTCCGCAAGCGCTCGCGATTGCCCGCCAACAGCTTGCAAACCGCGGCATGAAGCTGCTCCTGGATTTCGTGCCGAACCATGTGGCGCCGGATCACCCGTGGGTCAGCGAACACCCGGAATATTTTATTCGCGGGCATGTCGAGGATGTCAGTAGTGATCCTGGGTCCTACCTGGAAATTCAAGGCCGCATCTACGCATGCGGACGGGATCCATTTTTCCCGGCATGGCCGGATGTTTTGCAGCTCAACGCGTTTGAACTTGGGCTGCGGCATACGGTGCTTAGCACCATTTCCAGCATTGCCGCACAGTGTGATGGCATTCGTTGCGACATGGCAATGCTTCTGTTGAACAAAATCTTTGAACGGACCTGGGGCAGTCGCGCCGGGCTTCGGCCGCCGACAGAGTACTGGAGTGACGTGATCCCCGCTACCAAGAAGGCAAATCCGAATTTCCTCTTCATTGCCGAAGCTTATTGGGATCAAGAGTGGGAGCTGCAGCAGCTGGGGTTTGACTTCTGCTATGACAAGCGGCTCTACGACCGTCTGGAGCACGACAATGCGGAGAGCGTCCGCCTTCATCTGTGCGCCGATTCCGGCTACCAGAAAAAACTGCTTCGATTTCTCGAGAATCATGATGAGCCGCGGGCTGCGGAAATCTTTTCAGCTGCGAAAGAGCGGGCCGCCGCGATCATCACATCGTCCGTCCCAGGCGCGAGATGTTTTCACGAAGGTCAATTGGAAGGCCGAAAAATCAGGCTACCCGTGTTTCTGGGCAGGCGCCCGGCAGAGCCTGCGGACGAGGACTTGAAGTCATTCTATGCGAAGCTGCTGGCGGCGATCGATGCCCCGATTTTCAGCGACGGCGATTGGCAGCTCTGCGAGCGGAGCGGCTGGCCCGAGAATTCAAGTGCTCAAAACCTTGTGGCCTGGAGCTGGGCCAAGGGCATCGATCGGCGTCTCATCGTGGTCAACCTCTGCGACTCTGCCGTTCAAGCTCATGTGCAAGTACCTTGGGAGGAGCCAAGGGGGTCAACCTGGCGTTTGACTGACACGCTTTCGGATACCAACTACGAGCGCGATGCGCGCGACATGTCGACACCAGGTTTGTACGTGGAGTTGGGTCCCTGGGGCTGCCATTTCTTCCAGTGCGTGCTTACGCGCAAGGACTCTCAAGCGGTGCTGCCAGCCGACGCTTGAATCAGACGCGCTGATTGGTCTGCACGTTGGTGCAATGATCGAAGCGCTTTGGTGCAATTGTTGTAGTGAGCTCTTGATGCAATCCTGTCCCGGGTACATTGCGAGGAGCTTCCCATGGTTAACGATACCACTCGGATTGACCGGCCAATCGTTGCGCTGTTAACCGACGTCGACGGGACGTTGGTTACAAAAGACAAAGTGATTACAGCGCGGGCATCCCAGGCAGTGAAGCGATTGCGAGAGCTTGGACTCGTATTTACCATCACCAGCGGCCGTCCGCCGCGCGGAATGCGCATGCTCGTGACACCGCTCGGGTTGACGCTGCCCATGGCCGCCTTCAGCGGAGGCGTGATCGTGCTCCCGGATCTGTCCGTGGTGGACCAGAGAACCCTTCCTGATTACGTGCTGCCGTCCCTCGTCGAAATGATTCAGTCATTTGGCCTTGACGTGTGGCTTTATAGCGCCACTGATTGGTACGTTCGCTCCCGTGAGGCTCCGCGAGTGGACCGTGAGTCATCAACGGTGCAGTTCGAACCCACGGTTGTCCGCAACTTCGACCACGTGCTCACGGAGATCGTGAAGATAGTCGGCGTCAGTAACGATCACGCACGCGTCGCGGCCTGCGAAGCGGCGCTCCAGGAGGAGTTCGGAACACAGGTCACCGCTGCGCGATCGCAACTGCATTATCTTGATGTGACCCATCCCACCGCCAACAAGGGGACTGTGATCGAGCGGCTGTCGCGTTACCTGAAGATTCCGCTGCAGCAAATCGCCACAATCGGCGATCAGTTGAACGACGTGCCAATGTTCAAACTCAGCGGACTCAGCATCGCGATGGGTAACGCGAGCGATGAAGTAAAACGCCAAGCGATGTACGTAACGAGCTCGTTTGGCGATGAGGGCTTCGCCAACGCCGTGGAGAACTACGTTCTGCCTCGAGCCAAGGCCGCGTGTGGTCCGGAGATCAAGGCCACTGGGCAGCTCAACCGGCTGGGGCAGAGCCTTTGGCTCGATAACATCACGCGCGAATTGCTGACGAGCGGCACGCTCGAGCGTTATGTGAACCAGTTGTCGGTCACGGGGCTGACTTCGAATCCAACGATCTTCGAGCAGGCGATCAAGAACAGCTCTGCGTACGATACCGCGATCGGCAAAAAGATCAGGCAGGAAAAAACAGCGGAGGATCTGTTCTTCGAGCTTGCGATCGACGATCTCACGCAAGCAGCAGATCTTTTTCGTCCCATATTCGATCGGACCAATGGTGTGGATGGATGGGTGTCGCTCGAAGTCTCGCCGCTTCTCGCCTACGACACGGCCGGGACGCTGGCGGCTGCCAAGGATCTTTTCGCTAGGGCAGGCTGTCGCAACCTGTTGATCAAAATCCCAGGCACCCGCGAAGGCCTGCCGGCCATCGAAGAAGCCATCTTCGCTGGAATTCCGGTGAACGTAACCCTGCTCTTCTCGCGCGAGCAGTACTTGGCGGCCGCCGAAGCGTTCTTGCGCGGCATCGAGCGCCGCATCGATGCCGGCCTGAAGGCAGATGTGGGTTCAGTGGCCTCGGTTTTCGTAAGCCGCTGGGATGCCGCAGTCAAGGACAGGGTTTCCGATTCGCTGCGCAACCAGCTCGGCCTCGCCGTGTCGCAGCGCACTTACAAGGCGTATCGAGCGCTGCTCAGCTCGCCGCGCTGGCAGCGCAGCTACAATCTAGGCGCCCGGCCGCAGCGCTTGTTGTGGGCAAGTACCGGCACGAAGGATCCGTTGGCTTCCGACGTCTTGTACATCAAGGCGCTGGCGGCCCCATTCACGGTAAACACGATGCCCGAGAGCGCGCTCAAGGCGCTCGCCGACCATGGTGATATTCCGGCGCTCATGCGTGCAGACGGAGGAAATTGCGAGGAGGTCTTGAGGCGATTCGCAGTGGAAGGAATCGATATCCACGCCCTGGCCCGCAAGCTGCAGAACGATGCAGCGCAGTCGTTCGTCAATTCCTGGAATGAACTGATGCGGGTGATCGCTTCGCGGAGCGCAACTCTTGGAAAAGCTCATTACGCAACGGGCAGAGACGTCAGCGCTCAAAAGAAACCGACCCACGAGCGGACGTCGTGATTCCGGCTTATCGCCAGCTTTCCGCATGAGCGTTCTGGCGATTGACATAGGAGGAACGAACATAAAAATCCTTGCCACCGGCCAGAAAGAGCCAAGGAAGTTTCCATCCGGGGAAAAAATGACGCCCAAGCAGATGGTCGCCCGCGTCAAGAGACTTGCGGGCGATTGGCAGTATGACGTGGTGTCGATCGGCTATCCGGGGATGGTTAAGGAGGGCCGCCTGGTTAGCGAACCGACTAATCTTGCGCCCGGCTGGGTTGGATTCGATTTCGAGCGCGCATTTCGGCGACCGGTCAAGCTGATAAATGACGCGGCCATGCAGGCATTGGGAAGTTATCAAGGCGGCGTGATGCTGTTCCTGGGTCTTGGCACAGGCCTCGGATCCGCGCTGGTCGTCAATCGCACCGTGGTTCCGATGGAACTTGGCCGGTTGTCCTACAAGGACGGGACCATCGAGGACTACCTTGGTCGTCAAGGATTGAAAAGGTTGGGCAGGAAGACATGGGAAAGACTTCTCGCCACGGTGGCCATGCGGCTTTCAGCTGCGATACATCTGGATGATCTCGTGGTGGGTGGCGGCAATGCCAAAAAACTGACCTATCTGCCCACCGGATGCCGCGTCGGCAGCAACGCGAACGCATTTGCGGGCGGCTTTCGCATGTGGAAGGAAGAGGAGCGACGGCGCGCCGCAGCACCCGCGCGGAACGCCGCGACAAAAAAGGAGGCGCGCAAAACGTGACGACACAAATGGCACGACTCACCGAGCGCGCGGCGTGGAAACGTCTGGCGGCCCACCATCAAGAGGTAGGCGCTGCACTGCATCTGCGCGAGCTGTTTGCCGATGATCCAGTACGCGGCGAGCGTATGACGATTGAAGCCGTCGGACTCTATCTCGACTATTCAAAGAACCGGATCACCGACGAAACCCTCGAACTATTGCTGGATCTGGCGCAGCAATCCGGTCTGCGCGCGCGCATCGATGCGATGTTCGACGGAGCAGAAATCAACACCACGGAGAAACGCGCGGTCTTGCACATTGCTCTGCGTGCGCCTCGAGGCGCATCGATCATCGTCGACGGCGAGAATGTGATGCCCCGCGTCCATGCGGTACTGGAGAGGATGATCGATCTATGCATGCGCGTACGCAGCGGGGCGTGGAAAGGCCATACCGGCAAGCGGATTCGCACCGTCGTCAACATCGGCATCGGCGGCTCGGACCTCGGGCCGGTGATGGCTTATGAGGCACTAAAGCATTTCAGCGACCGGAATATTGAGTGCCGCTTTGTGTCGAACGTCGATGGAACCGACTTTGCAGAAGCGGTTCATGGTCTCGAACCTGCCGCGACGCTGTTCATTGTATCTTCGAAGACTTTTACCACGCTCGAAACGATGACCAATGCCCGGACGGCGCGCGCCTGGCTGCTCGCGAGTCTCGGAGGCGATGAAAAATCGATTGCGAGGCATTTTGTCGCGGTGTCGACGAACGCAACGGAAGTGGCGAAGTTCGGCATCGACACCGCGAACATGTTCGAGTTCTGGGACTGGGTCGGCGGCCGCTATTCCATGACCTCCGCGATCGGCCTTTCAACCATGCTGGCCATCGGACCGGACAACTTTCGCGGGATGTTGACGGGTTTTAACCAGATGGACGAACACTTTCGTGGCGCCCCCTTCGAATGCAACTTACCTGTACTCATGGGCCTTCTGGCGCTCTGGTACAACAATTTCTTCGGTTCGCAGACTGTCGCGGTGCTGCCCTACGAGCAGTACCTCAAGCGCTTCCCCGCTTATTTGCAACAGCTGGCGATGGAGAGCAACGGCAAACGCGTGACGCTCAATGGGGACTTGGTTGAGTACGATACCGCCCCCGTTTACTGGGGCGAGCCGGGAACCAACGGCCAGCATTCCTTTTATCAGTTGATTCACCAGGGAACGCGGCTCATTCCCTGCGACTTCATCGCGTTCTTCAAGAGCTTGAATGCTCTCGGCAGTCATCACGACATTCTTCTCGCGAACGTCTTCGCCCAGGCTGAAGCTCTCGCGTTCGGCAAAACAGCCGAACAGGTGAAGGCCGAGGGCACGCCGGACTGGCTGGTGCCGCACCGGGTATTCTCGGGCAATCGTCCGTCCAACATGATCCTTGCGGAACGGCTGACGCCGGACACGCTCGGCAAGCTCGTCGCCCTTTACGAGCACTCCGTCTTTGTTCAGGGCGCGATCTGGAACATCGACTCATTCGACCAGTGGGGCGTTGAACTCGGCAAAGCGCTTGCGCAGCGGATCATCCCGGAAATTTACGGCAAAGCAGAGCCCCGTCTAGATCACGACAGTTCGACCAACGCGCTGATCCGCTGTTACCGGCGACATCGGGAGGTATCATGAACGATCTTGGCTACCAACGGCCGCTGTATATTCTGCCCTTCGACCATCGCGCCACATTTCAGACCAACCTGTTTGGCTGGACGGGGCGTGTCACCGACGCGCGAACCGCGCAGATCGCCGCCTCCAAGCAGGTGATCTACGACGGCTTCAAGGCAGCTCTCGCGGCCGGCGTGCCGAAGGAAAACGCCGGGATCCTGGTGGATGAGCAGTTTGGGGCTGCGATCCTGCGCGATGCCTCGGAGAATAACTATTTAACGTCCTGCCCTGTCGAAAAGAGCGGACTGGACGAGTTCGACTTCGAATACGGCGAGGACTTCGCCAGCCACATCGATTTGTTCGAGCCAACCTTCTGCAAGGTGCTGGTGCGCTACAACCCGGAAGGTGATTCGCTCCTGAACCGGCGCCAATCGGCTCGCCTAAAACGACTGTCCGAATACCTGAGCGCGCGTAACAAGAGCCGCTTCATGTTCGAGTTGCTGGTGCCGCCCGAGCCGGCGCAACTAGAGCGAGTCGGGGGCGACAAAAAAATATGGGACGCCAAGATTCGGCCCCGACTGATGATTAAAGCGATCGAGGAGCTACAGGACGCACAGGTCGAAGCGGACGTATGGAAGATCGAAGGCCTCGACTTTGAGGAGGACTGCGAGAAGATTGTGCGCGCGGCGCGCCGCGGCGGCCGGGACAACGTGTCCTGCATCGTTTTGGGTCGGGGTGAAGACGAAAAAAAGGTGCGCGATTGGCTCGCAACAGCGGCGCGCGTCGAAGGATTTACCGGCTTTGCAGTCGGACGGACGGTTTTCTGGGACGCGCTGGTCAACTGGCGTGCGAAGAAGCTGACCCGGGAGGCCGCCGTGGCCGAAATTGCCAGACGCTTTGAAGAGTTTGTCGATATTTTTGAAAATGGAGGCAAGCTAGGCCATGACAACGCGGCGACGCTTGCGGACCGCGGCAGCGGATGAGTTTGGATCAGTCCACCGTTGAAGGAATAGCATCATGCGCGTTGGTATTGCGACGGATCACGGCGGGTTCAGCCTGAAACAGGAAATGGTCGCGCAGCTGCGTGCGGCGGGGTATGAGGTGGTCGATTTCGGCGCGCATGTCGTGAATCCGAGCGATGACTACACCGATTTGGTCGTGCCGTTGGCGCGCGCGGTTGCCGCTGGAAAGGTCGAGCGCGGCGTGGCGATCTGCGGCAGCGGCGTCGGCGCCTCGGTGTGCGCGAACAAACTGCCCGGCGTTCGCGCGGCGATCATTCACGACCACTTCTCGGCGGTGCAAGGCGTCGAAGACGACGATATGAATATCATTTGCATGGGTGGCCGAACAGTCGGCCCGTCCGTCGCGTGGGACCTGGTACGGGCCTTCCTCGCCGCCACGTTCAGCCACGCCGACCGGCACGAGCGGCGTCTGGGCAAGGTCGCTGCGCTGGAAGCGGGACGACACTAGCCGGGCTATCTGCGAATGCGACGAATCGTGGGATGAGCGAGATCCTTTCCCGTGCCTAAACGGAGAAGATCATGGGGAATGAGAAGTTAATTCAAACGGCGATCAATACCATCCGCACCCTGTCGATGGATGCTGTGCAGCAGGCCAACTCCGGACACCCCGGTACGCCGATGGGCATGGCTCCCGTGATGTATTGTCTCTGGCAGCGTTTTCTGCGCTTCGATCCCGACGATCCCATTTGGCCAAATCGCGATCGCTTTGTGCTTTCTGTCGGTCACGCATCGATGCTGTTGTATTCGATGCTGTACCTGACAGGCGTCAATGCGGTGGATCCGGACTATGAGATCGTCGGTAAACCTTCGGTTTCTCTCGACGACATCAAGAATTTTCGCCAGCTAGGCAGCCGCTGCGCCGGGCATCCGGAATATCACTGGACTTCGGGAGTGGAAACCACGACCGGGCCGCTCGGTCAAGGTGTTGCGACCAGTGTCGGCATGGCGATCGCTTCGAAATGGCTCGGCGTGCGCTACAACCGCCCCGGATTCGAACTGTTCACGAACGATGTCTATGCGCTGTGCGGCGACGGCTGCATGATGGAAGGCATCTCGAGCGAAGCCGCTTCCCTCGCCGGCCACCTGCAGCTCGACAATCTGTGTTGGATCTACGACAACAACCATATCACGATCGAGGGCAGCACCAACCTCGCGTTTCGCGACGATGTCGCCGCGCGCTTCCTCTCTTATGGCTGGAATGTCACCCGGGTTGGCGACGCCAACGATGTTGATATGCTGACGCGGGCGTTCAACGTGTTCAAGAATACATCCGACCGACCCACCCTGATCATCGTCGACAGCCATATTGGCTACGGGGCGCCGACGAAGGAGGACACGGCTGCGGCGCATGGCGAGCCGCTCGGCGCCGCGGAGGTCAGGGCCACTAAGCGCATCTACGGTTGGCCGGAGGATGCCGAGTTCCTGGTGCCTGCGGGCGTGAGGGAGCACTTTCTCGACGGTATCGGAAAACGCGGTCGAGACCTGCGCACAACGTGGGAGGCGAGTTTCCAGACGTACAAGCGCGAATTTCCGCAGCTGGCGGAGCAGATCGAGCTGATGCAGTGCCGTGAGTTGCCCGACGGTTGGGACAGGGACCTGCCGGTATTTCCGCCTGATCAGAAGGGCATGGGTGGGCGGGACGCCGGCAGCAGGGCACTCACTGTCCTTGCAAAGAGCATCCCATGGCTCATGGGCGGGTCGGCCGACCTGGCGCCGTCGACGAAAACCAGACTGGACTTCGAAGGTGCGGGTGATTTTCAGGCCGGCCAATATGGCGGGCGCAACCTGCATTTCGGCATTCGCGAGCATGGTATGGCGGCGATGCTGAACGGCATGAGTCTCGTGAAGGTGCGTCCGTTCGGCTCCGGTTTTTTCATCTTTAGCGACTACGCTCGCGGCGCGATCCGATTGAGCGCTCTGATGGAGTTGCCGGTCATTCATATTTTCACTCACGATTCGATCGGCGTCGGTGAGGACGGCCCGACGCACCAGCCGGTGGAGCATCTCGCCTCGTTGCGCGCCGTCCCTGGACTGGTCACGCTGCGGCCCGGGGACGCCAATGAGGTCGTCGAGGCGTGGCGCTACGTCATGCAGCTGCGCCACAAGCCGGCTGTGCTCGTGCTGTCGCGCCAGGCGCTGCCTACGCTGGATCGAGGCAAGTACGCACCCGCGTCCGGAGTGGCTCGCGGCGCCTATGTGCTTGCAGATGCGCCGGGCGGAACGCCTGAGGTCGTCCTCATCGCTTCGGGCAGCGAAATCAGCCTCGCTGTGCTGGCGCATGAGACGCTGATCGCCGAAGGCATCCGCTCGCGGGTGGTCTCGATGCCATCCTGGGACATCTTCGATCACCAGACGAAGGAGTATCGCGACAGCGTGCTGCCGCCCGGCGTGGCGGCGCGCGTCGCGGTGGAGCAGGCATCAACTTTCGGATGGGAGCGCTACGTCGGCACGTCGGGACGCATCATCGGTATGAAGACATTCGGCGCTTCTGCGCCGCTCAAGGAGTTGCAGAAGAAATTCGGCTTCGAGCCGGAGCAAGTGGCGGCGGCGGCAAGAGAATTGTTGGGCAAAGGATGAGTGGCCAGGGGCGGCTTGAACCGCCGTCGATGCCGCGCTCAATCGGCGGTTTGGCGGCCTTCAGCGTCTGCTTGCTCGCGCTATACTTTCTGCAGTCTCTTCCTGCATGTGCGCAAGGCGCTACGATCCCCCGTGTTCCCGCGCGGGTTCAACCCGTGGCTGCCAAGGACCCGCTTGACCGCAATACGCCCAAAGGTACCGTCTTCGGTTTCTTGATTGCCGAGCGCAAGGGGCAGAATGAACTCGCCGTTCAATATCTCAACACCCGGCTTTCCGGCAAACAGGCCGCAACGCTCGCCCGACAGTTGTTCACCGTGCTCGATCGCCGCCTGCCCCCGAAACTTCCAGGTCTTAGCGAACGGCCAGAGGGTTCCCAGTCGAATCCGTTGAAGCCTAACGAGGATCGCGTGGGGACGATCAGCGGCGGCAGCGGTGATGTGGACATCGTCTTAGAACGCGTGGATCGCGAGGCTTCCGGGTCGTGGTGGCTCTTTTCCCGCGAGACTCTCGACTCGGTGCCGGAACTCTATGAAGAGACCAACCTGGCGTTAGCGGACGACGTCGTTCCTGATTTTCTGAAGACCCGAATCGCAGGTATCGCTCTGTATCACTGGCTCGCCGCGTTTGCGGGGATGCCGCTCATCTTTTACATCGTGACGCTTTCGAGCCGCCTCTTCGGTCTGGTCCTTGGCCAGTTGCGCCGGCGCTTTTACGGGAAGCCCGATTTGCCGAATCCCGAGGTCCTGCCCAAGCCCGTTCGCCTTCTGCTTCTGGCCTTTGTCATTCGGTGGTCGATTTCCAGGGTCGGTCTATCGTTGTTCGCGCGGCAGATCTGGTCCAGCACCGCGATAGTCATCGCGATCGCGGCCACGGCTTGGCTGCTGATTTGCGTGGCCGGTTGGACCGAGCAATACATTCAACGACTGCTCGTCAGGCGCGGGATCACGGGAGTCACGGCGATAGTGCGTCTCTTGCTCGCGGTATTCGACCTACTGATCATCGTTGCGGCCGTGCTGGTAACGGTTTATCGCTTTGGATCGAACCCGGCAGCATTTCTGACCGGACTCGGCATCGGCGGAATTGCCATTGCGCTCGCCGCGCAGAAGACCCTGGAAAACATCATCGGCGGCGTCTCTCTCATCCTCGACAGAGTTGTGCGCCTGGGCGACACCATCGCGCTCGGCGACATTAGAGGAACAGTCGAAGCTATCAGTTTGCGTTCGACCCAGATCCGAACTCTCGATCGAACAGTGGTCAGCATTCCCAATGGTCAGATGGCCAACATGACGCTCGAGAATCTGTCGACTCGCGACAAATTCTGGTTTCACCCCGTCCTGGCTTTGCGTTACGGGACCCCCGCGGCACAAATTCGCGCTCTGGTCGAGCACATCCGCAGCCTGCTGGAGCAGTGCCGGGAGGTCGCGCCGGGTTCGGTTGGCGTGCATTTTCATCGATTCGCCCGAGTGTCTTTCGAGGTGCAGGTTTCTGCCTACGTCCTGGGACGTGATTTGAAGCAGTTCCTCGGGATACAGGAAGGACTACTACTGCGCATCGCGGAATGTTTCGAGTCGGCCGGAGTTCAAATTGCGCTTCCGCTGCAAGCAGTTCTGCCTTGCGATTCCATCACGTCGAAAAAAGAGCACGAATCTAGAGGGCCTCGCCATGACAAGTCCTGCATCGACTAGAACCGCTGAACAGATCCGACTCGATGAAGATCGCGAGCGGTCGGTACTCTGGAAGAAGTGGGGACCTTACGTCAGCGAGCGCCAGTGGGGTACTGTGCGCGAAGACTACAGCGAGGGCGGGGACGCCTGGAATTTTTTCCCGCATGATCACGCTAGCTCCCGCACCTACCTGTGGGGTGAGGATGGCATAGCCGGCATTTCGGATGACCAGCAGCACTTGTGCTTCGCCCTAGCCCTGTGGAACGGGAGAGATCCCATCCTGAAAGAGCGGCTCTTCGGGCTCACCAATAGCGAGGGTAATCACGGCGAGGACGTGAAGGAGTGTTACTTCTACCTCGACAGCACGCCGAGCCACTCGTACATGAAGTATCTTTATAAGTACCCGCAGGCGGCGTTCCCATACGATCTCCTGGTGGCGACCAACCGCCGACGTTCCCGCACCGAAGCGGAATATGAGCTCCTCGACACCGGCGTCTTCGACAAAGATCGCTATTTCGATGTCTTTGTGGAGTACGCCAAAGCCGGTCCGGAAGACATTCTCGTGCGGATTACGGCCGTCAACCGCGGACCGGAGACGGCCGAACTGCATCTCTTGCCAACGCTGTGGTTCCGCAACGACTGGGCGCCCTGGATTTCCGAATCGAATAGGGAGGCCGAGAAACCAAGCCTCGGGCAGGTCACGGCGGCGGCGGGCAGGAGCGCGGTCGTGGCAAGGCATGCGCGGCTGGGTGAATTCATCCTTACATGTGAAGGCGAGGTGCCGCTGCTGTTCACCGACAATACGACCAATAACGAGCGTCTCTTTCCCGACCGTCCGAATTCCAGTCCTTACGTCAAAGACGGCATCAATAACTGCGTGGTGCACAACCATCAGGGTGCGGTGAACCCGCAAAAACAGGGCACCAAGGTTGCTGCCCACTATCGCATGATGGTTGCTTCCGGACAGCAAGCGACTGTACGGCTGCGCCTAACGGGCCTATCCGCGGCCCACAAAAGTAGGAACACCCCGATCATCTCAGGTTTTTTCGGTCCGGAGTTCGACGAGACTGTGGCCGCCCGATTGCACGAAGCGGACGAGTTCTACCGCTCGGTGACACCGCCCTCGATCTCCCCGGACGCGGCCAGCGTCATGCGCCAAGCCATCGCCGGTATGCTCTGGAGCAAGCAGTTCTACTTCTTCGACGGAGAAAGCTGGCTGAACGAGCACAATGCCAACCCGCGGCACGCTGGCTTCCGCAACGCCCGGAACTCCGAGTGGTTTCACATGCTGAGCAGGGACATCATCTCGATGCCCGACAAGTGGGAGTACCCCTGGTACGCGGCCTGGGACCTAGCCTTCCACGCGCTGCCACTCGCGATCGTGGACCCTGACTTCGCCAAGCAGCAGATGGCACTGATGCTCGACGGTCTTCACATGCATCCCAACGGGCAGATGCCTGCATACGAGTGGAACTTCAGCGACGTGAACCCGCCGGTCCACGCTTTTGCAACGCTGTTCTTGCACCGCACAGACCTCGCGCTGCGCGGCGAGGCGGACATTGATTTCCTCAAGTCGGCATTTAACAAGCTGCTGCTGAACTTCACCTGGTGGATGAACCGCAAGGACCGGTTCGGCAAGAACGTCTTCGAAGGCGGTTTCCTCGGTTTGGACAACATCGGCGTCTTCGACCGCAGTGCGCCGTTACCCACGGGCGGACACCTCGAGCAGGCGGACGGCACGGCATGGATGGCCGTGTTCAGCCAGAACATGGTCGAACTCGCCGCCGAGCTAACCGCCGACGACCGGACCTACGAGGACATGATCATCAAGTTTCTCGAGCACTTTTATTATATAGCCGCGGCCATGAACCGTCCCGGGGAGGACGGCATGTGGGATGAGGCGGATGGCTTCTACTACGACCTGCTGCGGCTTCCCGATGGCAGTGCCCAGAGACTAAAGGTGCGCTCAATGGTTGGGCTCCTTCCCCTATGCGCCGCAACGGTGCTCGAGAAAGAGCAGCGAGAGCGATTTCCGCGCGCGATGGCGCACCTGTCGGAACGTCTGCGCCGGATGCCTGAGCTCGAGGAGAGCACGCATCCGACGGGCCCAGGACACTTAGGAGTGGCCGACCGGGGGATCATCGCCCTGCTCAACGCGGAGCGGCTGCGTCGGATTCTGACAAAGATGCTCGACGAAAACGAATTCCTCAGCCCGTACGGCATTCGCTCGCTCTCCAAGATCCACGAGCCCCACCCGTACGTCTTGTACAAAGGCGGCCGGGAATACCGCGTGCACTACACTCCGGCCGAGTCGGACAACAGCATTTTCGGCGGCAACTCCAATTGGCGGGGCCCGGTGTGGATGCCGGTGAACGTAATGCTCGTCCGGGCGCTCCTGAATTACTACTTATACTACGGCGACAACTTCAAAATTGAATGCCCCACCGGATCAGGCAAGCTGATGAATCTGTTTGAGGTGAGCAAGGAAATCGCTGACCGCCTCGCGCGGATATTTCTGCGCAACGAAAAGGGGCGGCGTCCCGTTTACGGGGGCAGTGAAAAGTTCCAGTCTGATCCTCACTGGCGCGACTACATCCTTTTTTACGAGTATTTTCACGGCGACAGCGGCGGGGGACTCGGCGCCAGTCACCAGACCGGCTGGACCGGACTCGTGGCAAGGACCATCCAGCTTTACGGTTTTCTCGATTCCAGCCGGTTCCTGGATGTTGGCAAGCGTGGGGGATTTATGCAGGGATTCCACCGCAGTACGGTCGGTGATCTTGGCGAAGCGCCGTCAGCGCAGGCTGACAGCCTCCTTTAGGAATCGCGCATGTTGTACTGCGAGGTTCAGAGCGCCTAAGTCCTCATCTGCATTTTCACGATATAGCGATAAAGCGCGCAGAGTTTCTGCGAGTCGCTTGGGTGTTCCGAGATCGCTCCATCCGCAGCGCCGCGCTTGCAATACCCGCAAAGACGACTCGGCCCCCGGTAAAATCTGGCGCGAAAAATCCAGGTTAGGTAAGTCACGATAAAAATCCATCGCCGCGCAAGACAAATCGGCAGTGAATGGATTCTTGGCAACTATGGCCTGCATGCCGGCCACGATACGGGGAAACCGCTGCACAAACATTTGCAGGAGCGCTCCACCGCTGGCAGCTACGATGAAGGCGTTCCACAACGCGCCGGCCTGCACCAGCGCCTGTGCCAGCCGCGCGTCGGGCTTTTCGACAAATCGATCGACTGTCGAAACCGCGCCCTCGCTGCGGCCGGGGACGATATATCCGAGATCCGGATCCGCTTCTTCCGGCAGAATTCCAATGAGTAAAATTTGATGGCCTCGAGTGCGTAATTCCAGCACGGCCTTTTGCAGCGCGGCAGCAAGCGTTTGCTCGTGGCGGACGTGATGATCCGACGGCAACAGCACCACCCTTGCTTCTGGATCGCGCGCGAGAATGTACAGTAGCGGCAGCAGGATTCCGTTCGCCGTGCCGCGGTTCCTCGGCTGAACGACGATGTTGGCAATGGGCATCGCCGACAATCCGCGACTCCACCAGCGCCTATGGTGCTGCGATACGATGGTGCAAATACACTCGGGTTGCGCCACTGCCTCAGCTCGCTTGAGGGCCTCGGAGAGCAACGAACGCCCGCCCCGCAGCGAACAAAACTGCTTCGGAACGGCAACTCCCAACGCAGTCATCGTCAATCCGTGGAGCCGGCTTCCTTCGCCTCCTGCCAACACAATCGCCCAAGTATTCCCAGAAATGGTCACTCTTTTTCGCTCCGTCGCAATACTGGAGAGGGAGGCCGCCTGATTCCTCGCGGTTGCCTCTGTGGTTCGATCGCGGTCCGGATGGCCGCCAGCAACGCGGCGCCGTTGAGCGGCTTCGGCAAATAGGCTGCCACGCCACTATATTCAGCCACTTTTCGGATAGTGGTCGAATCGTATGCCGTGATTAGAATCACAGGGTGCGCACAGCCGCGCTGGCGCAGCTCGGCCAAAAGCTGCAGGCCCGATATGCCCGGCAGTTTGAGATCCGAAACCACGCAGGTATCGCCCGCGCCGAGACCCACCGCCAGCAGCGCCTCTGCCGATGCGTAACTCGCCGTCGACACGCCCAGCGAATTTAGCAGCCGCACCATTGACATTCGTACGCTGTCGTCGTCCTCAACCAGAAGCACTCTGCCGGGATCGTCAAGCGCTTTCGGGAGCCGAGCGTGCGAGCCTTCCAGGAGGCACGCGTTCGCCTGTTGCATTGTCGGTTTGAAACGATGGTTGGGCGACTCGGCGAATAGCCGCAACGTTTTGGGTGTGCCGTTGAGTGTTGTTATCCGCACTACCTGCGTGCTCCTGCCGATGACGCAATCTTGGGCTGCGGGATCAGCGGCCACACCCAGTCGTTGAACTCGTCGCGGTCGGTGCCTTGCTCGTGCGCATAGCCCAAATTTTTAATGATCTCGTTCTTCATCTGCTCCTTAAGGTGGGCAGCGCGGCCAGACAGCCCGGGCACCCTGTCGATTACATCGATCACGAGTGTGAAGCGGTCGGTTTGGTTGAGGATCGCCAGCTCGAGAGGCGTGTTGATATTGCCGCGCTCCTTATAGCCGCGCACGTGCAGGTTCACATGGTTTGTGAACCGATATGCGAGCTTGTGAATGAGCCAAGGATAGCCATGAAAGTTGAAGATCACGGGTTTGTCGGTGGTGAACAGGCTGTCGAACTCCCGCTCCGTCGAACCGTGCGGATGCTCAGCGACCGGCTGCATCTTGAACAGGTCTACTACGTTGACAAAACGGACCTTCAAATCGGGCAAGTGCTCGCGCAGAAGCGCGGTCGCTGCCAGCGACTCTTGAGTCGCCACATCGCCGCAGCAGGCCATCACCACGTCGGGCTCGACGCCTTGGTCGTTGCTGGCCGCCTGCCAGATCCCGATGCCTTTGGCGCAGTGTAATATTGCTTCGTCGATGGTGACGAACTGCAAATGCTTCTGCTTGTCGGCGACAATGACGTTGATGCAGTCGGTCGAGCGCAGGCAACTGTCCGCAACCACCAGTAGGGTGTTGGCATCGGGCGGCAGATAGATGCGCGTCACACTCGGGCTCTTGTTGGTGACCAGATCAACGAAGCCCGGATCCTGGTGCGAGAATCCGTTATGGTCTTGGCGCCAGACCGTAGAGGATAGCAGGATGTTCTGCGAGGCCACCGAGGCTCGCCACGGCACATGATTCTTACTGATGTCCAACCACTTGGCGTGCTGGTTGAACATCGAATCGATGACGTGAGCGAAGGCTTCGTAGGTGTGGAAGAAGCCGTGCCGACCGGACAGCAGATACCCTTCGAGCCAGCCGATCAGGGTGTGCTCGGAGAGCATTTCCATTACGCGCCCGTCACGTGACAGTTCGCCGCCGTCGGCATCCTCGGGATATAGATCCGCCATCCACACTTTCTTGCTCACTTCATACACCGCCTGCAGGCGGTTGGACGCGGTCTCATCAGGACCAAAGACGCGGAAGTTGGTCATGTTGTTGCGCATCACGTCGCGAAGGAATTCACCAAGCGGTTTGGTATTTTCGTGGAACTTGGTGCCGGCCGGCGTCGCATCCACCGCATAGTTGCGAAAGTCCGGCATCTTGAGTTCCTTGCGTAGCAATCCGCCGTTGGCGTGCAGGTTCGCGCTCATGCGCTTCGCGCCGGTCGGTGCAAGCTTTCGAAGCTCAGGGCGCAGGATGCCGTTGGCGTCGAAAAGCTCCTCCGGCTTGTAGCTGCGCATCCAGTCCTCCAGGAGCTTCAAATGCGCCGGGTTCCCACGCACATCCGAAAACGGCACTTGATGCGAGCGCCAGGAACCCTCAGCCTTGTGCCCATTGATCTCTGTTGGTCCGGTCCAGCCTTTGGGTGAGCGCAGCACGATCATCGGCCAGCGCGGACGTTCAGCCTTGCCGCTGCTGCGCGCAACGTCCTGAAGGGCGCGGATTTCACCGATAGCGGTCTCCAGCGTGCTGGCCATGTTCTCGTGCATGGTCTCGGGATCGTCGCCTTCCACGAAATAGGGTGTATAGCCGTAGCCGCGGAGCAAGGCCTCGAGTTCCTCGTGGCTGATGCGCGCGAGGATGGTGGGATTGGCGATCTTGTAGCCGTTGAGATTCAGAATCGGCAGCACGGCGCCATCGCGGATCGGATTGATGAACTTGTTCGAATGCCATGCGGTGGCGAGCGGGCCGGTTTCGGCCTCGCCGTCGCCCACCACGCAGGCAACGATGAGCTCCGGATTGTCGAAACAGGCGCCATAGGCGTGCGATAGGCTATAACCGAGTTCGCCCCCCTCATGGATCGATCCGGGCGTTTCCGGGGTGACATGAGATCCGATGTGGCCGGGGAAGCTGAACTGCTTGAAGAAATTCTTCAATCCTTCTGCATCCTGGCTCTTGTCTGGATAGACCTCGGAGTAGGTGCCTTCCAGATACGTCGGGCCCAGCACGCCAGGCGCACCATGCCCGGGGCCGGCCATGAAAATTACGTCCAGATCGTCGCGCTTGATGAGGCGATTCAAGTGCGCCCAGACGAAGGATAGCGCCGGGCTCGCTCCCCAATGTCCGAGCAAGCGATGCTTGACGTGCTCGACTTTGAGCGGCTCCTTGAGCAGCGGGTTATCGCGCAGATAGATCATGCCCACCGAGAGGTAGTTGCAGGCCAGCCACCAAGTATTGATCAATTTCAATTCGTTGGGATCCAGTGGAGTTCGCGTCAATGGCCTGGCGGCGCTCACTTTGCCGGTCTTAAAGTTCCTAATCATGGGAGTGTCCATCCACGGTGATATGCGTCTCAGGGATTGTTTAGAATGACCCCACCACTGGCAACGCTCATGCGTCATTCCTGAACATAGATGCGGTGGGTGCTCGCCTCGCATCGTTCGCCCTAAACGAGAGTCGGACAACTGGGCGAACAGGCACGATGATTTGCCCGTAAGGGCAGGCGCGATCTCCCTCCCAATCATTGAATGTTGGCGCGGCACCAAACACTATGGCTATGCGTCTTGACAAGATCGTTGCGACCTGTCTTTAAGGTCCGGACTTCACCGAGGTGCGAATTATGAATACTGCAAATTCGAAGGTGGAACGAGGCTTGGAGCGTGTGCTGTTTGCCAGCCGTTGGCTCCTAGCTCCTTTTTATTTCGGCATGATATTGGCTCTCGCCGTAATTCTGTTCGTGTTTGTACGCGAGCTTGCTACCGGAATTGCGCATGTTCCGAATGTGGACGCAGAGGACGGACTCATTCTTGCTCTTTCGCTGATCGATTTATCGCTGACCGGCAATCTTGTTCTGATCGTGATGTTCTCCGGATATGAGAATTTTGTATCGAAAATTCATACCGGCGATCGCGAGAATCGTCCGAGCTGGATGGGTACGATTGATTTTTCCGGCGTCAAATTGAAGCTGATTGCGTCAATTGTGGCGATCAGCGGAATAGGATTGCTGCGCTCATTTCTGACGCTCAACGACACCGGGATTCCAATCGACAGCCGCCGCATCGGGTGGATGGTTGCCATTCATCTCACTTTCGTCGCATCCGGAATTCTAGTGGCGACGATGGATTGGATCACGTCGAAGACCGCGGAACACGTGGCGCTGCAGCCAGATAATCAATAATCAAATTGGCTGAAGGCCGTTCAAAGGTTTAGCAACGCCGCCGTGTGCTCGGCAATCATGCGCTCCTCGTCGGTGGGTATGACCCAGACCTCCTTGGGGGATTGGTCGCTGCTGATACGGCCGCAACCTGCAGCTGCATTGAGCGCCGGGTCAAGCCTCAGGCCGAGCCACGCACAACCTTTCACGATTTCATCCCGTATGTACGGGTCGTGCTCGCCAATACCGGCGGTGAACACCAGCCCGTCCAATCCGCAAAGCGCCGCCGCCATCGAGCCGATTTCGCGGACCACCCGATATACGAAAAGGGCGATGGCATCGGCGGCCGCGGGCTCCGCCGAGCGCCGCAGCGTGCGCATGTCGGAGGAAATGCCCGAGACGCCGAGCAGCCCGCTGCGCCAGTAGATCAGCTCCTCAATCTCACGCGGCCCCATCTTGTACTGGTCCATCAGGTAAACCAGGGCTCCGGGATCGACCGAGCCGCAACGCGTGCCCATCATCAGGCCTTCCGCCGCGGTGAAGCCCATCGTGGACGCGACGCTTCTCCCATTCTGCATCGCGCACAGACTAGCTCCGTTGCCCAGGTGGGCGATGACGACCCGGCCGGCTGCGAGTATCGGAGCGAGATCACGCAGACGGCGGCTGACGAATTCATAGGAAATCCCATGAAAGCCGTATCGAAGAACGCCCTCGTCTTCCAAGGCGCGGGGTAGCGCATAACAGCGCGCGATGTTTGGCTGGCTTGTATGGAAGCTGGTGTCGAAGCACGCCACCTGCGGCAGACCGGGGAAGGCAGCCGCAATGGCGCGGATGGGCGCCAGATTGTGCGGCTGATGGAGCGGGGCGAGCCGTACGAGTGTCTCGAGATCGGCTAGCAACGCCGCATCGACCCGCTCGGGAGCCGCGTGACGAGTACCGCCGTGCACTACGCGATGCCCGACCGCGGCGATCGCACCGCTACCCAACTGCGTTTGCATGACGGTGATGATCGCCTGCGTGGCGGCGCTGTGGTCGAATCCGGCGGCGGGCCAATTCTGTTCACGCACCTGGGTACCGTCGCTATCCTTGAGTTCGAGGCGAGGAGCGACGCCGATAGCTTCGACCTGACCGCTAAGAGTAAGCGGTAGCTCGGGCCCGGTGCGGCGTAAAGCGAACTTGACGCTGGAAGAGCCCGCGTTGAGCACGCCAAGGTAACGTGGCGTCATCGGCGGGGCGCCAGCATAAGGCGGGTAGGACTCTTCGGATCTTTCGCTCACTGTACGCAATGCTCGCAAGAACACCGTGCAAACCGTCGCTCCCGCCTGGATTATGCCCGGCGAGGCTAGACGCGACGCCTGTCCTTTCGGGCAGAACCCTGTGCCCGATTGACATCGTCAAAAAATCAATCTCAGCAAATGCCCCAGCAGATCATGGAGCGAGAACATCGTCAGCACCAACGGCAGTATCGGCAACAGCGAGATCACTGCCACCAGAATGACGTCACGGAGCGTGAACGGCACCCAGCGCATTTGCTGCACAACCTGGAAACTATTCCCCATGTCGGCCAGCGACTCGATGTCCTCGCTGCCGAGCAATGGCTCGTCAGCGGGGGCACCGCCGCGGAGCCATTTCTGATCAAAATCGCGCACGTATCTTTGCGCAAGTTCGCCGTATTCGCGCACCCCGGCCCTGGCGACCGCTTCGAGCTTGCGAGTGAACACGAGCAGCGGGCCGATGACTATAAACACCGCGACCGCGATAATCACTGCGATAAGATCCAGGAAGTCGGGCAGAGCGCCGCCGGCGAAAAGAATCCGGTTTGCAATCACACCCGCCAAATCGACACCCTGAGCCAACAATAGCGGCGCGAACGCGAAGCGCACAAACATGAGGAAGCTGAGCCCGCCGCATCGGTCCGGATGAGTGGGCAGTAGCCGCAACTCGATATTGGACACCTGCCATAGGAAACGGGTCCAGATGAACAACCTGAAGTACCAGCGCAGAAACAGAAACTGCAGCAATGGCACGCTTACGCAGCCCAGCCACCAACCCGCCAGGGACGGATGCAATTTTCCCGCGACCATCACGCCGTACCAGCTCACCACGTCGAGTGCGAGGTAGTTGCGCCACAAATACGGCACACCCACGCCGTACACGAGCGCTATCAACAGCAGCTCAGCCGCGCGCGAATTGCGCAGTCGCATCGCCGAGGCAACGGCTGATTCGAACTGTGCCCGCGCCCCCTCCGGAATCAGGCCGAGAACCAGAAACTGCGCCATTCCCTGGCGCATGCGCGTATGTACCGTCAGCTCCGCGACGATCAGGAGCGGCAGGGCGACCAACAATCGCAGGTTCTGCTCAACGTCTAAGAGAAACGGCAGCCTGACGCTCGCGCCCCAGGCGTGACCCTCGATGGCCGACAACAGCAGAAGCGGCAGCCACGCTGCGCACACCATCACGATGATGCGACGGCGCACCAGCTCCAAGTGTCCGCCGCTGAGCCGCATGCCAATCCATAGTCGGAACAAAGGTCCGCCGAGGACCAGCGAAAAATCCTCTCCTTCACGCTTGTCTAGGTTGTCGAGCGCAGGAATGGAATAGCTCATTGTCGGGCGCGGCAATGCGTGGATCTGGGCCGCTGATTCTCCATGGACAACAGCGATGCGTCATCGCGGCATGGAGGTGTTGATGACGCGCTTGCCATAGCGGGAAATGTAGCCACGTTTTTTCGACGCCGCGATATCCCTTACGTGCAATTGACAAGCACTGCCCGAGCGCGCGGAATGATGCCCGCGCGTAACGGGATCGTCAGCGCAAGCCATAGGAGCGAACAGGAGTGAAATTAATGACAACTGCGGTCGTGCTGACCGTTATCTTATGCACCACTCAGATTCATCCGACGTTTGCGGGTGATATCGTCGTGGCTGACGCTAATGCCGCATTGAATAAGCTCTATGCCAAGGAAAGCGTGGCGAAGGCGCTCTCTGAGAAGGCTTCGGGCATCCTGGTGTTTCCCAACATCGTCAAGGCCGGCTTCATCGTCGGCGGGCACTACGGTGAGGGGGCGCTGCTGAGGGACGGCAAGCTTGTCGCGCACTATAATTCCGTGGCGGCGTCCTATGGCCTGCAGGCCGGCGTGCAGTCGTTCGGCTATGTGCTGTTTCTGATGAACGACAAGACGCTTCAGTATCTGGACAGCAGCGATGGCTGGGAAATCGGCGTCGGCCCGAGCATTGTCATCGTCGACGCGGGCAAGGCGAGGTCGATGACCACGCTGACCCTCAAGGACGACGTCTACGCGTTCATTTTCAACCAGCAAGGTCTCATGGCGGGGCTCGGCCTCCAAGGCTCCAAGATTACGAAGTTGGATAAGTAGAAACGCTCTTAGTCGACATCGAGTACCGGTGTCCATGATCGATCCGGGTTGAAGCGCTCCATCTGCTGGAATGCCGTGAGCGTCTCGGGCCCTACATCCTTCTGGTAGACGACACCGCTCTGGTTGACGATGAAGGTTTTGATTCCGGTCTCACCGTATTCGGCGGGAACGGCGACGAGTGCGAAACCGCCGATCATCACGCCCTTCACCACGTAGTCCATTTCTCCGAGAGGCGCGTCAGGCCCTTGTCCCTTCATTACCTTGAAGAAGTAGCCATGGTAGGGCGTTGCCTTACCCTGCTCGAAGCTGTAACCCTGCTCAATGGCGCGGGCAGCGGCTTCACCGACGGGACCGCCCCACGTTCCATCGGGGTTCGGCCACGCGAGGCCATCGTGCTTACCGGATGCGCTAACAATGTGCTGCGCATACTGAGTCACGTCATAGCCCTCGCGCGGCCGAAAAGCGTATTCCTGCTGCGCTTCCACATAGCCGCGGCAGAATTCGATGGCATCCAATTCGTTGCGGCCGATGCGCCGGTACTCGAGTTCTTTCAGACCTGCGGCGGCATCGAACTGCCATCGGCTCGAGCGCTTGACGATGGGTACCGGGAACGGCCACTCCCCGTTACCTACGACGAGAAACGCACGGCTCTTGCTGATGGGATCGTTCGCGACACTTGTCTTCTCCCGCGCCTTTGCAGCAAACTCCTGCGCGCGCTGGCGGTCCTGCGGATATTCTCCCGAGAGGACTACTTCCTCTCCGCCGACGCCGAAAATCTTCACCAGGGCGCCCACGTCGAACTTTTCGGCTGCGTCAATCAGAGCGGCGGCCGCCTGCTCCGGGGTCGCAAAACTTTCGGTAGCATGCACGGCAACGGCGGGCGCCGCTTTTTTCGCGGCCTCCCGCTCTGCTGCAAGAGAATCGGAGGCTGCGAGAGATACCGAGGCAAATGGGATGAGGATCCCGAGAAGCCGGCAAACTCGTGTATTCACGGATACTGATTTCATCTGTGTGCTCCTGCCGTACGTTCGCCTCGACGCTGACTAGCGGCGTCGGCCGCCGCCGCCGCGAGATCCGCCGCCGCCGCGAGATCCCATGCTCCCAGCCCCGCGGTTACTCGATGCACGGGCGCTCGAACCGTTGTATCCGCCCCCGCCGCCGAAGGCATTACGGCCGCCGCCCCCGCCGGCACCATTGCGCGACAAGTCTCTGCTGCCGACGCGATCGGCGCCTCCTGCGCCGGCGCCGGCGCGAGGGCCGTTACCGGCGCCGGCGCGAGGGCCGTTACCGGCGCCGCCACGAGGGCCGTTAGCAGCGCCGCCACGAGGGCCGTTAGCAGCGCCCGCACCGGGCCCGCCACCAAAACGACCATCCCCGCCGCCGGCCGGACGCTGGCTTGCGACGTTGCCGCCTTGCCTGCCAATCTCATTGCGGGCGTTGGATTGCCGGTTTGCGATTGAGTCGCCGCGTGCCCCGCCGCCGAATCGGTCGGCTGTCGCTCGGTCACGATAGGGGGCACCGCCGCGATGCTCTGGGCGGTGCTGCCAGCGGTTACCGCCGCCGATATTGTTGCCGCCGTTACGGATGTTCCCGTTGCGAACGAAAGCATTGTTGTTGTTGATGTTGATGCTGCCTCCATTATTACCCCAGCCGCATCCCCAGCCTCCTCCTCCGTTTCCCCACCACGCGCCCATGGCCATTCCGACACCGAAGGCAAGGGCCAGGGATCCCGGAGGTGGATAGTAAATCGGTGGGTAGGGATAAACAGGTGCGCCCCAAACCACCTCCGGGCTGTACGTGGGCACATAGATGACCTGCGGATTCGCCGGCTCGATCACGACTACCGTCTCGCTTTCGACGACCTTCGTTACCACCAGCTGTTGCTCGGTGGTTTTCAGCACATTCTTGTCCTTCGCTGACTTGCGCATGCGCTGAACGGCCGCCATTACGTCGGCCTCCTGAGCCAGGAAAGCATTGCCAAGGTCTGTGGTCCACTGAATGTCATCTGCCAAACGCTTCCCTACTTCCGGAGTCCCGGCGAGCGCTTGGACGCTTGGATCCCAGGGTTCCCTCTGCACAGCATCGGCGAGTGCTTTGTCTTTCAATTCCGCGTTTCTTGCCAGGAACTGCTGCAGCTGGATGATCTCGAGAGGATAGGTGGAAGCTGCGAGCGTTTGTGCAAGCAGCGAGTCGGGATACAGCGCAATGGGTGCGACGAGCGAGGAGAGTTGGTCGGGCGGAATCTGCGCCGCTGTGGTACCCGCAGGTGACTGCGCACTCGCAAGCGGCGCAAAGCCTGGTTCTGTCGACATGCCGACTGTCGCCAGCACCGCGGAACAAAGAATCGCGACCGCACGTCGCATGCTTGCGTGAATACGTTGTCCTGTCGGCCTCGTGATCATGTCATTCTCCGATCGACTGCCGCCGTTCAGCGTAGCAATAGTGGGTTCATGCGATCTCCGGCACTCTCTTGTAGGTCCGATCCGCCGGCTCCTCGTAACCTTTTGCTTTCTGGCGGCCGGGCAACTTGATCTTGTCGCGCTTTATTTCGCGATAAGGAATGACGCTCAGCAGGTGCGAGATACAGTTGAGCCGCGCGCGGCGTTTGTCGTCCGCATTGACGATGTACCACGGTGCGGCCTCGGTGTCGGTGGCCTGCAGCATCGCGTCCCTGGCGCGCGAGAAGTCATACCAGCGGCGGTGCGACTCCAGGTCCATGGGACTCAACTTCCAAATCTTGCGTCCGTCGTTGATCCGTGATTCAAAACGCCGGGTCTGCTCTTCCTGGCTCACCTCGAACCAGTATTTGATAAGGATAATTCCCGACTCCACCACGACTCGCTCCCACGCGGGGCATAGCGATAAGAATCGCTTGGTTTCACGCTCGGAGCAGAATCCCATCACTCGCTCCACTCCCGCTCGGTTGTACCAGCTCCGATCGAAAACGATCACTTCGCCCGCCGCCGGAAAGTGCGCAACGTAGCGTTGCAGATAGAGCTGAGATCTTTCGCGTTCGGTTGGAGCTGGTAACGCGACGACACGGAACACCCTGGGGTTCACCCGCTCGGCGATGCGCTTGATGACACCGCCCTTGCCCGCGGCATCGCGTCCTTCGAACACGACGATTACCCTCAAGCCCTTCTTCTGCACCCAGAGTTGCAATTTCACGAGCTCGCGCTCGAGCTTCTCCAGCGCGCTCTCGAATTCCTTCCGAGTGAGCTTTTCGGGATTCTTCGCGGACGCGCGGGCGGCCCGCTTGGCGACCTTGGTCGCGCCGCTTGACGATGATTTTTCATGGGATCCGTCGCTCATTCGTTGGCCCCTCAGCGCGGCTGCGCCCACTGGTTATCCTCGAGACTCCACCCGCCGCCGAGCGACTTGTAGAGATTGACCACCGCGAGGAGCTGATCCCGTTGCGTCTGAGCCAGAGCACTTTCGGCCGGAAACAGCTGCTGCTGCGCCTCGAGCACCTCGAAGTAGTTCGCCCGACCGGCGCTATAACGCTCAGTGGCGATGCCTGCGGCCTCTCGCAGCGCCACGACTTGACTTTGTATAGCCGCACGCTGATCGACGAGCGTTTGGCGCGCGATCAGCGCATCGGAGGTCTCGCGGAAAGCGACTACTATCGTCTGCTTATACTGCGCGATGGTCTGGTCCCAGTACGCCTCTTGTGCGTGATAGGCGGATTTCAGCCGGCCGCCCTGAAAAATCGGGCCTGCGATCGAGCCGCCGATGCTCCAGATGTTGAATTCGCTCTTGAACATGTCGTCGATCTTCGGGCTTTGGCCGCCGAACAACGCGCCAAGTCCGATCCTGGGATAGAAGTTGGCCACCGCGACGCCAAGCTCGGCGTTGGCGCCGATCATGCCCTGCTCAGCCTGCAGGATGTCCGGTCGGCGCTTGAGCAGGTCAGTTGTCAGGCCGACCGGCGTTTGCGGTGTGACTTGTGCGGTGAGCGCTATCCCGCGATCGATCGGTTGGGGGAACCCGCCCAAGAGCACACTCAGAGCGTTCTCTTGCTGTCCGATCGCTCGATTCAAATTCGCGATGCTCGCACTGCTCGAGTCGTACGCTGCCTGAGCGCGCACCACCCCGAGCTTCGAATCCCTGCCCGCCCGGAAGCGCGATGTAAAGAGATTCAGCGTCTGCCGATAGGCGTCGCTGCTCTCCTTCGCAATCATGAGTTCCCGGTCGAACTCGATCAGGGAAAAGTAACTTTCTGCGACGCTGCTGACGAGCGTCAGCATCACACCGCGGCGCACATATTCCTGGGAATAGAGGCTCGCGCGGGCGGCTTCGGTGGTGTGACGGATCCGTCCCCACACATCGAGTTCCCAGGCGGCGCTGAGCAAGTTGCCAAACGCGTTGAAGGTGACATTGCCCGCGGAGCTTTCGAGCGGAACGAATGCCTTCTCACGGCCCGCAATTCCCTGATAGCCGATTTGGGGGTAGAAGTCGGCTTGCGCGACGCCGACCAACGCTCGAGCTTGCTCGATGCGGGTAACGGTCACTCGCAGATCGTAGTTATTGGTGAGGGCCTCCACAATCAAAGACTGAAGAGTCTTGTCGTTGAAAACGCCCCACCACGGCAAATCCGCGATCGAAGTCGCCTCCGATGGACCTACCTGGGACCTAAAGTGCGCGGCGAGCTGCACATCGGGCCGTTTGTAAACGGGTCCCACCGCGCAACCCGCGATCGCGCATACCGCCAGCAGCGCGGCGAGCGATCGCGGGACCATCAATATCTTAGAAAAGTGCGTACACACGGCGTACCCCATTTACTGAATCGCGGTCAGCATTTTTCGGAACCTGGACAGCGTCAGAAGCGTGTATGCGCATCCAATCAACAACATCTTCGTCAGATCCGGCCATACCATCCTCGGGCTTGCAGCCCGGAACAGCACCGCTTGGGAAAAGCTGACGAAGTGCGTCGACGGCACGAATTGCATGATCTTCTGCAGAGCTACCGGCATACTCTCGAGAGGCGTCTGACCGCCCGACAACAAACTCATCACGATGAACACGGGAAATGCCAAGAGTCCGAACTGTGGCATCGAGCGAACCAGCGTAGCGAGCATGATTCCAAGCGCGGTGACCGAGAAGAGGTACACCAGGAGCCCCGAAACAAAGAGCACCATCGAGCCCGCCACGGGCACTCCGATCGCTCCCTTCACCACCAGGAACAGCGAACCTATTGCCGCTACCACGACAACCAGTCCGTTCGCCCAGATCTTGGCGAACATGAGCTCGAACGGGCGCAACGGCATCACCAACAGGTGCTCGAGCGTTCCATGCTCACGCTCTCGCAGTACGGCCGCGCCGGTCAGGAAGATGGCCAGAACGGAAATATTGTTGATGATCTGGTTGACCGCGACGAACCAACTTTGCTGCATATTCGGATTGAACCGGGCGCGGGTGTTGAGTTTGACTATCTCGGAATTCCAGGGATTTCCCCGGTCGCTGAAAAAAGGTTTCGACTCCTGCAGGATGATTTTCTTGAGGTACTCCGGCCCGCGGCCTGCCTGACTCATCGCAGTGGCATCCGCGATGAGTTCGACCGTCGGCGAGACGCCCCTCGAAAGATCGGACTGAAATCTGGGCGGAATGTCGACGATGAAGGTGTAGCGCCCTTCGTTCATCGCCCGATTGATCTCGCTGTACTGCAGCTTCGCAGGGGGCAGAAACAGCGGCAGCAGCAGCGAATGGTGTATCCGCCGCGAGGCCTCCGAGTCATCCTCATCGACGATCGCCACCGATGCGTTGACCACGTCCATGACGGCACTCTTCGCCGGCGTATAGACGGAAAACGTGAACGAGTAGAGGATCAGGAACAGCAGCACCGGATCTCGCGCAAGACTCAACAATTCCTTGATGCCGAGTTGAATGATGTGGCGAAGATTCTGCATCACTAATTTTCCTGCTTCTTGAGCAGAAGCACGGAAAGGGAAAAATAGACGAGCGCTATGGCTCCGAGCGCGGCGACATTAGTCCACAGCGAGGCGAATCCGAGCGCTTTCGTAAAAGTACCCACGCTGATTGCCTGGAAGTAGGTACTTGGAAATATCTTTGCGCCTATCCAGGCGCCGCCCGAGAGCGAAGACACGGGCACGAACATTCCCGAGAATTGCACGGCAGGCAGAATGGTAATGATGGCAGCGGCGAATATCGCAGCCGTTTGCGTGCTCGCGAACACCGAAATGAGCAGACCGAACCCGGTGCTCGCCATGACATAGACGAGCCCGCCGATCACCAGCGTGACCCAGCTGCCCTTCAGCGGTACTTGGAACAGGACAACAGCAAGTATCACGAGAGTCGCGAATTGAATGAGCGCGACGCCGAGATATGGAAGCTGCTTACCGAATAGAAACTCGAGCCGAGTCGCCGGTGCGGCGTAGAAGTTGGCAATGGAACCCAACTCTTTCTCCCGAACCACGCTCAAGGCCGTCAGCATGCTCGGAATCAAAATGAGCAGGAGCATGATATCGCCAGGAACCATGGCGTAGATGCTCTTGAAATCCTGATTGAAAAGCGCGCGCACCTCGAAGTTGATCGGATTGGAAACCGGCGGAAGCCCCTTCTGATCGCGCAAGTGCTTCTCATAGAGGTTTTGGATTCCATCGAGATATCCACGAGAGGTCTCAGCGCGGAAGGGCACTGCGGCATCGATGAATGCGTTGACCTCCGGCTGACGCCCGCGCTGCAGGTCCTTCTCGAATCCCGGGGGAATCTCCATTGCAATACGCAGCTCTCCGTTGCGGAGGCGGCGGTCGAGCTCATCGTAGCCGGATATGGGCACTTGCTCGTCGAAGTAGTAGGAGCCCCGGAAGCTGTCGATATACAAACGGCTGGCGGCAGTGCCATCGGAATCCAGCACTGCAAATGGCAAATGGTCCACGTCGAGGGAAATGCCGTAACCGAATACGATCATCAACAGAATGGGCCCGAACACCGAGAACGCGAGCCGTACTCGGTCATGCTGCAGCTCGACTGCCTCGCGGCGCGCGAATGCCCAAATGCGGCCGATGCTGAACTTGCTGGATGTCTCCTCGGCGCGGCTCGGCGAACCCGCCGCCTGCGCCTCAGCAGCCTGCGCAGGCTCACTCGCCAGAGGTTCAGCCGCCTGCGAGGCCGCGGCCGCCGGTGCAGCCCCCGAAGTAGCCGTCTTGCCGCCGGCCTCTTCGAGATACCCGATGAACGCCGCTTCGAGATTCTTCGCCTTGCGCTCGGCAACCAATTGCGCCGGCGGTCCCTGCGCAAGTACCTTGCCGGCGTGCATCATCGACATGCGGTCGCAGCGTTCTGCCTCGTTCATGAAGTGCGTGGAAAGAAAGATCGTGACGCCGTTCACGCGCGACAGGCGAATGAGCAATTCCCAGAATCCATCGCGGGCGACCGGATCGACGCCCGATGTCGGCTCATCGAGAATGAGCATCTCCGGTTCGTGTATGACTGCGACCGCTAGCGAGAGCCGTTGCCGAATTCCAAGCGGCAGGCTTTCTGTCAACGTGTCGGCGACCGACTCCAGGCCGAAGCTGTTCAGTAGTTCATCGACGCGCTTGCGCCCTGCGACATCGGGTAGATCGAAGAGCCGCGCGTGCAGCATCATGTTCTGCCGAACCGTGAGTTCGGTATATAGCGAGAAAGCCTGCGTCATGAAACCGACGCGTCGGCGCGATTCCACATCGCCGCCTTTGACCGCCTTGCCGAACAGCAAAGCTGTTCCTTCGGTGGGTGGCAGCAGGCCGGTCAACATCTTCATCGTGGTTGTCTTGCCGCAGCCATTGGAGCCGAGAAATCCAAAAATCTCTCCGCGCTCGATGCGAAAACTCACGTGATCGACTGCGGTGAAGGCGCCGAACCGCTGCGTCAAACCCTCGGCTTCGATCGCTGGAGCGCTTCCGCTCGACTTCCAAGGCAGGATCACAGGTTCCTTGTGCCCGCGGCGCACCTCCTCCGGCAAGAGTTTGATGAACGTGCGTTCGAGCGTCGTCTCATTCGAATTGCGCTTGAGCTCCTCCGTAGATCCCGTCGCTAGAACCTTGCCGGCGTTCATCGCCACGAGCCAGTCGAAACCCTCGGCTTCATCCATATACGCGGTCGCGACCAATACGCTCATCTGTGGCCGTCGGATGCGGATTCGCGCGATGAGTTCCCAGAATTGCCGGCGCGCAAGCGGATCGACCCCGGTCGTGGGCTCATCGAGTATGAGAAGGTCCGGGTCGTGAATCAGCGAGCAGCACAAACCGAGCTTCTGTTTCATGCCGCCGGAGAGCTTTCCCGCGGGGCGATCTCGGAACGAGATTAGGTCAGTGCTTGCCAGAAGATCGCTGATCCGCGATTCGCGCTCCTCGCGCGATTGCCCGAAGAGGCGGCCGAAGAAATCAACGTTTTCGAAGATCGAGAGCGTCGGATATAGATTCTTGCCGAGGCCCTGGGGCAGATACGCCACGCGAGAAGAAACCGCCGTACGAAAACGTGCATCCGAGATGTTTCCACCGAGCACCTGTACATGCCCGCTCTGAAGCCGTCTGACGCCGGCGATGATGCCGAGCAGAGTGGATTTCCCGACGCCGTCGGGTCCGATCAGGCCGATCATCTTGCGTCCCGGAATGTCCAAGTTGATGGCGTCGAGCGCAATGGCCTTTCCGTACCGTTGACTCACGCCCTTGACGCTGACAACCGGGTCGCTGCTAATGCTCTGCATTACCGTGTGCCGGTGGGGCCTGTCGCGTCGCCGGTGGATCCCGTGCTGTTCCAGGGTATCTGGGCGTTCGGATTTACGTGTAGCATCGGCGGCCACGCGGCATTGTTGTCGAAGCGCACGTAGCCCATGCCCGGAATCCCGACCTTCACCAGAGCCTCGTATTGGCGCAGCCGCTCCTTGTCGATCTGCAGCTTCACGCGAAACGAAAGGTTATGGCGTTCCTCAGCGGTTTCTACTGTTTTGGGTGTGAACTGTGCGCTGGGCGACACAAAGGAGACCACCGCTCTAATTGGATATTCCGGAATGGCATCAAGCACGATCCGAGCTTCCGAACCCAAGCCCACCTTGCCTGAGACGTTCGCGGGCAAGAAGACGTACATATAGACGTCGCTGAGATCCGTCGTCGATAGTACCTTGCCGCCGGCAGGGAGAACTTCTCCGGGTTCAGCCATTCGCGTTTGAATTCTTGCCCTTATGGGGGTCTTCAGGGTGTTGTCTTTTATTTCCGCCGCGATCTGCTCGGATTCCGCCGTGGCAGCATCAATGGAGGACCGCGTTCTCACTGCCTGCGCTTTGGCGCCAACCAAGGCGGCTCGAGCCGCCTCGGCGCGGGCAAGATCGATATCCCGCTCCTGCTCGCTGACGGCACCACGGCCGACCAGATCTTTTGAGCGCTTGTATTGTTTGTCAGCGTATTCAAATTCGGTCTGCTTGACGTTCACCTCGGCGAGTGCGGTGTTGCGATTGTCTTGAGCCTCGCGAATCTTGGCGTTGGCCGCGCGCAATTGCGCCTCGAGAGGCTCGGTGTCCATTGTCGCAACCACCTGGTCCGCGTTGACCGTGTCCCCTTCGTTGGCGAGCACTTCTTTTATGCGGCCCGAATACTTGGTCGAGATGTCGACCTGTTTCGCTTCGAGCCTGCCGTTGCCGCCGGCAAATCCCGGCGGCAGCGCGGGTTTGGACAGTACCCACCATGCAACGGCTCCACCGCCGATGGCTACAATTGCAAGGGAGACGAGGATAATTTTTTTGGGCATGGGTATTTACCCCGCTGACTTCGACGGCAGATGGACACAGAGGAACATCGAGGCACACGGGAGCAGGGCCTGCCCAACTCGATCGGCGGGTACGCTGGCCGCAAACGCGAGTTTTCTCACCTCCGACTCAATCTGCCCGGATTTCGTTGCGATCACGTCGCGCTCCTCGCTTCGAGTCGGTGAGAAGATCGACGACCTTGGGCAAGCAGAGTCTGCCGGCGGGTCGTACACCCTTTGCTGCCAGATCAGGGCGCGCCTTCCAACGCGCCGCTTGCTACCGAACTCCGCTGCACGCCGGATCCATTCACCATCCGACAAGACACACGGGACGGTGGGGGTGCTCGAGCGTTTAGTTCGAGAGAGGCGGCAGCACAGTCCAGTGATCATGTTGCGAACCCGGCAACTCGTAGGCTTCCAGGCGCTTCTCGGATACCCAGATGGTGATCTTCTCGCCGACGTGCAGATCGTGGAAGAGCGTTTCCTTTCCATTCGAGAGCACGTGCTGGGTCGGTGACGGCTTGAAGCTGAAGGTCGTCACTGTGTCGCCCGCGACGTTCAGCATCTGAACGGTCATGAACGCAGGGTCGGAGATATACACCTTGGCCTCGAACTTTGCATAACGCTTACCCTTGTATATGCGGCCATCCTGGCAGGCTTGGGGTGCTTGCGGGAACTTGGCGAGAAACGCAGCGCCGAACTTCAGCTCGCTGCATGACACTTGGGGAAGCTCATCGGGATCGACGACTGCGTGCGCAATACCAATCATGAGCGGTAGCGCGAGCGCCGAGAGAAACAGCACGTGGATCTTGTTCATCTGGAAAACCTCCTAATTAGCGCTGATTGTCCTTGTCTCGCGATCACAGAGACGCCTTGCCGCGATACGATTCATCTCGGGCCGCCGGTGCCGCTGAAGTCTGAACACTCGTGCACTAGCCACACAGACGCCTTCGGATCGACCGTTACTTCGATACCGACTTCTTGAACATGCGATCAATCTTTTCGTTAATCTGTGCGATTGCCCCAGAATTCTGCTGGGCCGCCGCCAGGGCTTGATTCGCCGTGCTTTGCGCCCCCGCAGCGGCAGATCCAGCACTTTGCGCCGCGCTCATCGCGGCGTTGGCGTCGCTTTGTGCCTTCGCAGTGTCATTCTGGAGCTTGCTCACCTGTGATTTGAGCTCGTCAATCTGAGCTTGGATCGGTTTCAAGTCAGCGCATCCCGCGAAGGCAACGATGCAGACCGCTGCGGCAGACGTTTTTAGTATCGTGGAACGTGTCATGGATAAGCTCCTCAAGTAAACGCGTCGGGTTCGACGAACTGGTGGTCCTTACCTTCGCTCATTGCAACCAGGGTGTTCGTGTGGCCGCGATCAAGATGTGTGGCCTCGATCAAAATCGATAGTTGATTCCCACCCGGAAAAGGCTTGCCGTTACGCTGTTATGGATGTTGTCCAGCTCTAGATTGCCGAACCTTGCACAAGTCGTTGCGGAGCCGGTGCAGTGCGTCACGTCGTTATTGCCCTTTCCGAGATTGACATACGTGTACTCCGCCCTGAGCGACCACCGATCGACCAACGCATATTCCACACCGACTCCGGCTCCAAAGCCGCTGGAGCTATAGTTCTTGCCCCCTTGGAAAGTCGCGGTTCCGGAGGCGTCTGTGTAAGAAGCGGTAAAGTGCCGTGATCCGCTGGTGAAAACGCCGCCGATGCGAACGTAGGGCAGCCACTGATCAATCGCGTAACCTATTCTGGGGCCGAGGACGAGAAAGCCGTCTGGTTCGCCTTTGCCAGAGAAGGAATATGTGCCGTCAGGAGGCGGTGATGCGCCGTTGTAGGCGAACGCGCGGTGGCGGTCCTTGCCGCCATAGAATTCGTAATCAAGCCCGAAGCCCCAGACCCAGGCGTCGTATTGGAAGTTGTAGCCGATCTGGATGCCGCCGATGAATGTGCCGTTGCTGGGACAATCGCGGTTGTAAAAGGCATTGGCGAGTACGGGAGTAGATTTAATAATATTTCCCGGCTCCCAGGTGGAGCAGGTGTGATTCCAGCCTCCGCCAATGTTTCCGCCGATATAAAAACCCTCCCAATGAGTGCCCGATGTGGTAATGACATCGTCTTGCGCCTGTGCAGTGCCTGCGAAGGCGAGCGCAAGCAAAACCGCAGTGATCTTGAATGGCTTCATGGCTGACTTCCTTGCAAAAAGGTTTGTAGAGGGCGCCGCGCTTCCTTCACCGCGACTAGGCCAAGGCATCGACTAGGCCAAGGCATCGTTGGTGCGATGATTGTCATGTGTGAAATGATCCCGGCATATAGTTAGTTGATGAGCTGTTTCGCTTTGCGTTCGCGTGATGCATCGTGCCTACGGAAGCAAGACCAGACAATTGGACAATCAGGCAGAGTGCTCTGCCCAGAAGGGCAGGACTTGAGCTGCGAAGAACTCGCCGCGGAAGATTAAGGTGGTTTCATTGTTCCGGCAGGTTGCGCAGCTGCTCGGCTAGCGCGCCGAGTTCAGCCGAGGAGCGCACGCCAAGCTTTACCAACATTTGTGCGCGGTACACCTTGACCGTGCGCTCTGCCAGTCCAATTTCGTGGGCGATCACCTTGTTGGCCTTGCCTTCGATCACGCGAATGAACACGTCCCACTCGCGCGAAGTAAGATGGCCGAAACGCGAGTGTAGTTCGTGTGAGTAACGGCGTGCTCTTCGTGAGATCATGTCATTTGCAAGTGCACGAGAGATCGCTCCCAGCAGCGTCTCACGTTCGACAGGTTTCTGCAGGAAATCGACGGCGCCTGCTTTCATTGCGCGCACACTTATAAGCACATCGGCATGGCCTGATATAAATATGACCGGCAAATAGATCATATGAGCCCGCAGCGCCTCTTGTAAATCGAGGCCGGAAGGGCCGGGCATCTGCACGTCCAAGAGCACACAGCCGGGCCCGGCGGGTGGATGCAACAGGAACTCGCCGCTCGAAGAGTATCCGCGCACCGCGTAGCCTTCAATCGTCAGCATGCGCAGAAGCGCCTCGCGAAACGAGTCGTCGTCGTCAACGACGTGAATCGTTGGTAAGGCGTTCACGAAGCCTCCGCGGTGTGCAGGTCCCGCGCTGCCGATTCCATGGCAGGAAACGAGGCGTGAAACTCAGCGCCGTGGCCCGCTCGACTCTTGACCCAAAGGCGACCGCCATGAGCCTCGACGATGGCACGCGCGATCGATAGCCCGAGTCCCATCCCCGTATGCTTTGTGCTATAGAAGGAATTGAAGACCTTGTGCAATTCACTACTGCGGATTCCGTGACCGAGGTCGGATACCGTTACCGTAGAGTGTTGTTCAGAACGCGTTACTGATATACAAATTGTGCGTCGCTCCTCACTCACATTCGCCACTGCATCCATGGCGTTCATCATTAGATTGATCAGCACTTGCTGAATCTGAATACGGTCTCCCATCATTTGGGCGACCGAATCTTGGACGATCTCAATTCTCACCTTGCGGCGATCCGCCTCGCTGCGCAGCAGCGCGCAAACGTCCGCGACAATCGCGTTGAGGTCGGTCGGATGATGCTCGACCTCGTGTTTGGCCAAAAGCGCGCGCAGGCGTCGGATCACCTCGCTTGCGCGAATGTCATCACGGCGTATGTCGGCCAAAATGGGACGCAGCGAATTACGCAAGTTCTGATCGGAATGCAGAATAACCTCTGCTGTTTCGGCATTGCTGAGGATCGCGGCCAGGGGCTGTTTGATCTCGTGCGCAATCGAGGCGGTGAGCTCGCCTGCGAGGGCGAGCCGCGACGCGTGCGTAGTTTCGATCAAATGACGCTGCAGCGTCCGTTCGGCCAAGCGACGCCGCCAAAGCTCAATGAACAACGCCGTGATCAGAGCGGCCTCACTGAGTATTATCGCCAATATGGCTGCAAATCGGCCCGGATGTTCGCGCCAATACGGGCGCTCGGCGAAGCGAATCTCGCAACCGGCAGGCAGGCGGCTCGCGTCCAACGACCAGTGCCGCAGTGCCCTCGCGTCCGCAATACAGCGACTCGGCGCAGCGAGCAGGACGCGGCTCGGGTCAATGGACTTGCCTGTGATCGCTGCTTGCACCTGTTCGGCAACCATGCGGCCGCGCCGCGCATAAGATTCCATGGTGCCGCCCAAAATTCCAGAACCAACATAGGTCTCGATCGTGCCGTAAACGGGTGCGCGAGATATCCGGCTGATTTCGCTCAAGTCCTCTTGCGGCATGTAGGGACGGCCGTCTCGGTCACGAAACTGCGCCAGGTAGATAACGATAGAGTCTGTCGGCTCCGCGGCGATTCGCGCAATCAGCTCTGGCGAAGGGAGACCGGAAAGAAATTCGACCTCGGGCGTGGCAACCGTCGCCAAGCGCTTGCGCGCCAGCTGCTCGCTTCTCTTGTCGATGTCTGACGCACCGGAGACGACAAGTATGCGCCGGGCGTTGGGCTGCATGCGCCACGCCATATCGATGGTTGCGCCAACATCATTGAGTGGCGCAATTTCGATTGAGTTGGGCGGCAACTCGGTCCGATCGACGGCCTCACCCATGAATCCCTGATAGACGATCCGCGCACCTGGCCACAGCCGACTCCCGTGCCGCTGATAGAATTCAAGCGCCGCCCGCGAGACCACATCGACCACGTTGATACGCAGACCCTTGTACTTCTTCGCCAGCAGCGCGAAGTTCTCGGTGTCCAGTGCATCCTCTGTGAAGAGTTGAGCATCGAGCGACTCGGAAAATAGGACGATCCGCTCCGCGCCGTGATTGGCAAGGCTCGCGCGCATAGCGCTGTCGACAGCTAGATACTGCGGGAGATAAGGATCCGTACCGTTGAGAATCAGCACGTGCGTTTCCCGGTCGCCGCCGTTCGCGGGTGCACCCGCGAGACACAGCCGCACGATCGAAGCGAGCAACCAGGTCGCGACGAACACACGTTTCATCGGACTTGAGCGCACATTATCCCTCTGCGAATATCAGTAGAATCCCTTCACTCCATCCGACTCTCAGGTCCCCCTTGTCGGCCCTCACGCCTTCTACTTATTACTCTACTTAACATAAGAATGCCAGTCGTGCCGAGAGTTTGCAACGGTATAACGCCTGCCCTTTCGGGCAAGAGTTGTGCCTGTTGGCCGGATTGTCTCGCTCTCATTTCACACAGACGATGCGGGGAGAAAGCGCCGCAAAAAAAGGACCTTGCTGATTGGGCCTGCAGAATCGATGGACGCCGGCATAGTACTCGTGATTGAGGATGACGAAGGCGTACGAAGCGCAATCCAACGGCTTCTGAACGCATTGGGCGTGTCGACGGCAACCTATGCGTCCGCAGAGGCACTGCTAGCAGAGGGTCCCTCTGGCGGCGATACATGTGTGATCTCGGACCTGAAACTGCCGGGCTTGTCGGGCCTCGAGCTTCTAGCCGAGTTGCGGAGACGTGGCTACACGCAGCCCCTGATTCTAATCACGGCGCACGATTCGACGAGTGTGCGTGAAGAGGCTGAACGTTGTGGAGTTGCAGCGTTTTTGGCGAAGCCGTTTCATGGAGTTGCGTTGCTGGCGGCTATCGAGGCCGCGATCGCGCCGAGTCATTGATGAGAATCCGGCCGATACGCGCACTAATTCTGATGCTTGCGCTTGCGCTCGCCACCGGTTGCGCGACGCGGATCGGCGTCAGGAAAGAGAGTGTGGCGGAGGGCAACAGCTTCCGCACTCAGAGTGCCCTGACCAATGGCCGCCCGAGCCAGACATCGATGCAGTATCTGTATCGTCTCGATCTCGTCGAGCGCGCCAAGGAGGATCCCCAAGCCGCGCTCACGGAATTGCACGCCGGGCTTGGCCAGGTGGACGAGCCCGCTCGACTAATGACGCTCGCCGAGCTGTCCTTCATCTACGCCGCGCATAGCGGAGATCGCTCCTATGATCTGGCTGCGGCAGCCTACGCTTGGGCGTTCCTGTTCCCCGCTGATCGTACCAAGCGTCCGGGTCGCTACGATCTCAGGGTTGCGCTCGCGCTGGGCATCTATGGCCAGGCCATCACAAAAGGTTTAAGCGAAGGGGAGGGCGAGGCAGAAGTTCTCGACCTGTCCGCCCGGTCAGTCGACTTACCGTTCAGTACACTGGAACTTTCGCTCGCCCCCGGCGGGTTCCACGACGGTGCGAGCAAGCTGACGGATTTTGTGGCACTCGCCGATTTTAAGGTGCATGGGCTGCGCAACCGCTACCGGCAGCCGGGTATAGGTGCGGCGGTCGTCGCGAACGCCTGCGCCACCGGCGACGATCGAGTAGACCGATGGCTGCCGCCGCGGGGAAAGGTTCCCGTCACGCTTCTGCTGCGATTCGACGCTCCGCGGCAAGGCATGGCCGTAGGTACTTTGCGGGCCACCATCGAGGTGCACGATGCGGTGGCCGAACCCGTCATTGAAATCGATGATCAAAAGATACCGCTCGAATCCGATTACAGTGCGGCGCTGGCCTATCGGCTCGAGGGCTCGCCGCTCTGGGATTTTGGACTCGCGGGCTTCCGACGCCGCGATTCGGGCACATTTTTTCAGACGAGAAGCCCGGATGTCAAAGAAGGGAAAGGTCTCTTCATGCTGCGTCCCTACACAGCGGGGCGAACGCCCATTGTTTTCGTGCATGGCACCGCCTCGAGCCCCGCTCGATGGGCGGAGATGGTGAACGAAATCCTCGGCGATCCCGAGCTGGCGCGGAAATATCAGTCCTGGTTCTTCATTTACAACACCGGTGACCCGATTCCCTACTCGGCCCTTAGGCTGCGCGAGGCACTCGAGGAGGTCGTCAAGGATGTCGATCCGGAGGAGAAGAACAGCGAACTCCGAAGAATGGTGGTGATCGGTCACAGCCAAGGCGGCCTCTTGGCAAAAATGCTCGTGGTAAACAGCGGCGACAAATTGTGGAACAACATCAGCAAAGTGCCGTTCGATCGGGCCAGCTTACGTCCCGAGACCCGGGATCTTTTGCGGCGGGCACTGTTCGTTGAGCCCCTGCCTTTCGTCAAGCGCGTCGTCTTTATTGCGACACCGCATCGAGGCAGTCTTCTCGCGAACAACTGGCTGGGGAGCATCGCGAGCCGGTTCGTCAGACTACCGGGAAACCTCCTGAGTATCGGAGCCGATCTGATCACGCTGAAGGGGGCAGATTCCCTTGGCAGGCGACTGCCGACCAGCGTCGATAATATGAAGTCCTCTAATCCGTTCCTAAAGACGTTGGCCGCGATGCCCGTCGCGTCCGGCGTCTACGTCAACTCCATCATTGCCGTCAAGGGCGACGGTCCGCCCGCTGCGGGCAATGACGGAGTCGTCGCTTACCAGAGCGCGCACATCGAGCCGGTCGAGTCAGAACTCGTTGTTAATTCGGGGCACTCGACGCAGGGCACACCGCGTACTATTGAAGAAGTCCGTCGCATTCTGCAACTGAGTCTCGAAGAGCCGTGAGCCCGCCGGCGAACGCGCGGCCTACAGAAAACTGGACGGCGACTCACTGGTGATCTGTGGAACTCCGTTCGCAGATTCGGATGAAACCAAGTAGTTCAAGCTAGGCGGCGTCGCCGGAAGCGGAGAGTCCGCGCGATCCGGGCGCGCGTGAATTCGGCGCCATGCACCCGGCGGTTGACCGACAACCTTTCGGAACATGTTGCGGAGGTGAAATTGATCGACGAAGCCGCATTTGGCTGATATCCGAATAAGCGACTCGTTGGAAATCGTCATTAGCCTTTGAGAACGTGCGATACGCCGGCGTATTACATACTGGTGCGGTGTGCAACCAAAACTCCTTTTGAAGGAGCGATGAAAGCGAGAGGCGGTGCATTGCGCCACCCTGGCAAGCTCCGCAATTCTAATCGTAGTGTGAAGCTTTGCCGCAATGTACGCCTCAACGCTGCGCTGTTGCCACGGTGCCATGAATTTCGAGGTCATCGGCGCCATTTTCGGGCGCGGTTGATCCGCAGCGGGGAACGCGGCGGGCTGCATCACAGTTGATCTCTTTTGCGAAGCCGCGATTTCGCCTGTGGAGACAGCTGCTGCCGCAATACCGCGCGTGATTTCAGCATTTTCGCTTGGTAGGTCGACCATCGCTTGCTCCTGCTACATAAGTGCGTATCTGAACAATCAAAATGAGGAATCGCTTTAGAAGATCTCTCGCCTGAGCGATGCAGCAGCAACAGGGTCCCTCTATGACGACGGAAATGACATTAGACAAACAGGCAGAACCTACTGCCCGAAAGAGCGGCAGTACACGTGATGTCGTTTGAATAGAGAGCTGCAGCCGTTGTGCCGGATGTTCGCAGCTCGATTGCCCTTTAAGGAAAAAATCCATGTCTATTAGTCCAATTGTCTTGTCTTCTTTTCGCCGGCAACCTTTTATAGGCCGGCGATGTCCGATTCGCCGCTGTCAATTCTCGAACTGGAGAGCGCCTCTAATGGCCAACTTCCCGATCCTGTGCGCAACAGGTGCCGCAGTGCTGCTGGCGGCATGTGTATCGCAGCAGAAGTATGATGCGTCAGTACAAAAAAATGTTGAACTGGAGCAGGAATACCAACAGCTCAACCAGGCAATGAGCGCCGAAGTCGCGTCCAAGAACATGCACATTGCGAGGCTGCAAGACGCGATCAAGGTTACGGTGAATAGCGAGCTGCTGTTCCCGTCGGGCGGCTGGGAGATGCCGGTCGCAGCGAAAGCGAGCATCACCAAAATAGCCACGATTCTGGCACCTCATCAGACGATGAAGATAAGAGTGGGCGGCTATACGGACAGCACGCCGATCGGACCGGGACTGCTGAAAAATGGCGTCACAACCAATCTCATTCTTTCGCAGAAACGAGCCGACAATGTGATGCAGTTCATGATCTGGCAGGGCGTCAAGCCGCATCTCGTGTCGGCTCTCGGATTCGGCGAGGCTGATCCGGTCGCTTCCAACGATTCGCCGGCAGGCCGAGCGCAGAACCGCCGCGTGGAACTCACCGTCATGAAACTCGGCCAGTAAGGCCTGAGTTTACTGTACGCATAAATCAATGAGGTCGTGAGGCAGTAAACTGCTGCATCGTCTTTTTCATGGGACCCACGACCGGAGACAAAAAGCCGAAGGCGTCGAATCAATATTGACAGATCGATCCATAACTAATAACCTCAAGCCATGGTTAGGCCTAGAGAGTTCGACCGAGACGAAGCACTGGACCGCGCTACGCGCGCGTTCTGGGCGAAAGGCTACGCCTCGACTTCTACCGAGGACCTGCTCGCTGCCATGAACATCGGACGACAGAGCCTCTA
>Ga0137409_10000364_pt1 | contig 49069 bp, 42 predicted proteins | sample CZODoug1_16funga_FD_122059 | JGI IMG/M metagenome (GOLD analysis project Ga0137409, IMG submission 122059) | Vadose zone soil fungal communities from Angelo Coast Range Reserve, California, USA - CZODoug1_16fungal (Hybrid Assembly) | ecosystem: Environmental > Terrestrial > Soil > Vadose zone...
GACGACAGCGCCGGTCATCGACGCGAGCGAGCCGACGCCCAGCCCCTTCCGCAGCCACGATTCCGCGAAGCAGCCGGCCAGCCCCGCGTGCGCCGCCGCGGTCAGCGTCCAGAAGAGCCCGACCGGGAGGACAATGCAGAGCCATGTCGGCGGATAGAACACCGCCGCCTGCGCGCCCGCCAGCAGGGGAAACCCGCACATCTGCGTGGAGTCCCACAAGGGAAGGCGCCCTTCCCGGAAGGCCTGGGCGACGGCGGCCCGCTGGAAGCCGAAGACGCTGACCACGTCGGCCCCGTAAAGCATGTCGCCCGCCCACAGGAAAGGCAGGATGAGGGCGAACGGAATGGCGATCAGGACGCCGACGCGGATCCAGCGAAGGCGCGCTTCCGTCATCCGCCCATCTTACCCCATGAGGTAGGATAGGGGCCATGAGCCGGGCATTCATGAAAGAGGGCGAGCAGCCCGAGCCGCGCTGCCCCAGCTGCGGGACGCTCGGCGACGCCGTCGGCCCCGCCACCCTGGCGGCCCACGTCGCGCCGGAGCTCCGCGCCCCGCTGGGCGACAAAGCGTATTACTGCGTCAACTCCGCCTGCGCGACCGCGTACTTCAACGGCTGGGGAACGACGGTCGGCGTCGCCCGGATGAGCGGCCCCTCCTACCCGAAAGACCCCGACGCGCCGCTCTGCCCCTGCTTCGGCGTCGGCGTGGAGGAGATCGTCGACGAGGCCCGCGCCGGGAAGAAGGACCGGATCCGCAGCCTGAAGGAGCGGGCGGAAGGGCCGGAAGCGCGCTGCTCCGAGCGGAGTCCCGACGGCCGCTGCTGTCTCCCGCGGGCGCTGCAGCTCTTCCGCGAGAACTTCGTGCAATAAACCACTCAGATTCACTTATTGCAGCGGGCTAGATCAGCTCGACGACGGGATCGCGGTCGTCGAGGACATACTGCGGACGCCCGTTGTGGTCGGGGATCGTCGCCGACGGGTCGATCCCGAGGACGTGGTAGAGCGTCGAGAGGATGTTCTGAGGGTTGTACGCGCGGGTCGTCGGATACTCGCCGCCGGTGCTCGTGGCCCCGACGACCTGGCCCATCTTGAGCCCGCCGCCGGAGAAGAGCACGGTGCCGGCGCCCGGCCAGTGATCGCGGCCGCCGAACTGGTTGATGCGCGGCGTCCGGCCGAACTCGCCCCAGACGACGATGCAGACGTCCTTCTCGAGGCCCCGCTCGTGCAGGTCCGTGATCAGCGCGGAGATGCAGGCGTCATAGAGGGGCAGCATCGTGCGGTAGCCTTCGAAAATCGAGCCGGAGTTCGCGTCGCAGTGATGGTCCCAGGTCCCGACCTGCAACGACACGAAGGTGACCCCGGCCTCGACGAGGCGGCGCGCCCGGACGAAGGCCTCCCAATCCCAGTGCGCCGGCCCGCGGTAGTATTGGAACCGGCTCCCGGTGGCGCTGTAGCGGGACAGCACGTCCGGCTTCTCGTCGGACAGGTCGAAGGCCTTCCGCGCACGGCCGCTGGTCAGCATGTCCAGGGCCTGGCTCGAGAACGCGTCGGCCGCGCCCATTTCCCCGGTCGCATCCGACTCGCGGCGCAGCGTATCCAGCGTGTCGAGCAGATCTTTCCGGCTTTTCAGGCGGCTGAGGTCGACCTGTTTGGTCACTTCGAGGCTCTTCAGGCCGCGGTCGGCCGGCGTGAAGGCCCGGTGGCGGCCGCCCACATAGAGCGGCTGCTCCGCATCGGCGATCTCCGGGTTGTCGCCGTTCAGGCTGACGAACTTGGGGAGGGCCAGGTCGTGGTCCGGCGTCATGCGGCTGACGAAAGAGCCGAACGAGGGCCTCCGGATGTTCTTCGGGAACCCCGTGAAGATCTCGACGCGCTGGTGGTCGGGCTCGACCCAGGTGGCGCTGCGGACGACCGAGAACTTGTCGGCGATCCAGGCCTGCTTCGGGAAGAGCTCGTTCATCTCCATTCCCGGCACCTTGCTGCGGATCGGCCGGAACTCCCCGCGGATCTCGGCGGGGGCGGCGGGCTTCATGTCGTAGGTGTCGACGTGGCTGGGGCCGCCGCCCAGAACGATCATGATGACGGACTTGGCCCTCGCTTCGGAGGAGACGGCGCCCGCCGCCTTCATGCGGAGGAGGTCGGGCAGCGCCAGGCCGCCCAGCGCGAGGCTGCCCGCCCTGAGGAAGTTGCGGCGCGAGACGCCGTCGCAGGTGCGCAGCCCGCCGCCGTTGAAGAAAGTCAGCATTCGCCCGGTCCCCTGAAGTAATACACAGGAAGGGCCGGGTTATTTGCGTTTGAAAAGAACTACAGCTGCGAGTAAGGGAGGCTGAAGAGCTGGTCCTTGAGCCGGACGTCTCCGGTCTCGAAGCCCTTCTTGAACCAGCGGATGCGCTGGACCGAGGTGCCGTGGGTGAAGGAGTCGGGCACGACGACGCCGCGCGCCTGCTTCTGGAGCCGGTCGTCGCCGATCGCGTTGGCGGCCCGAAGGGCCTCGTCCAGGTCGCCCGGCTCGAGGATCTTCTTCATCTGCTGGGCGTGATAGGCCCACACGCCCGCCAGGAAGTCGGCCTGCAGCTCGAGGCGCACCGAGAGCTGGTTGGATTCCTTTTCGGACAGCCGCGTCCGCTGCGCATGGACCTTGTCGCTGAGGCCGAGCAGCTTCTGGACGTGGTGTCCGACTTCGTGGGCGACGACGTAGGCCTGGGCGAAGTCGCCCGGCGCGTGGAAGCGGTCTCGCAGTTCCTGGAAGAACTGCAGATCGATGTAAACCTTCTGGTCCCCCGGACAGTAGAAGGGCCCGGTCGCGGAGTCGGCCATGCCGCAGGCCGAGGACACGCTGCCCCGGAAGAGCACGAGCTTGGGCTCGCGGTAGGTCTCGCCCATCTTCACGAACTGCGCGTGCCAGACGTCCTCCGTGTCGGCGAGGACGACGGAGACGAAATGCTTGAGCGGCTCCTCGGCCGGGTCGGCCGGGCGGGTCTGCGTCTGCGCATGGTCGACGAGCCCGGAGTTGAGGAGGAGGCGGGGATCAATGCCCAGGGCCCAGCAGGCCAGGAAGACGAGGACGGTCGCGCCGCCGCCGAGGGCGATGCGGCCGCCCCCGCCCCCGCCGCCGCTGCCGCGCTGATCCTCGACGTTGTCGCTTTCGCGACGGCCCGACCATTGCATGGGGTCAGTCTATCCGGAATAGGCGATCCGCCGAAGATTTCCTTCGCTATCCCGAATCGGCGCAGCGTCGGGTGTAGCATCACTAGATGCTGCTCCCGCTGCTCGCCGCCCTGCTGCTGGCGCAGGACGACCTGGCCGCGCGCCTGCGCGAGCTGGAGTCGAAGGTACTTCCCGAGCCGCTCCCGCGCATGCTGTCGCAGGATGTTCAGAGCCGGATCAGGGAGGCCAATCGGCGGGAGTCGGAGGCCTGGGCCGGTATTCAGACGCGCGAGGACTGGGAACGCTATAAGGACCCGAGGATCCAGGCCCTCCGGGAATCGCTCGGCTCGCCGGGTCCGAACCCGGCCGTCATGACCCTCAAGGTCACCCGAACGCTCGAGGGTCGCGGACATCGCATCGAGAATCTCCTCTATGAAAGCCGGGCCGGATTCCGGGTCTCCGCAAACCTCTACCTCCCGGAGCCCCCGAGACCCTCGATGCCCGGGATCGTCATCGTCCACAGCCACCACAATCCGAAGACCCAGGGCGAGTTGCAGGATATGGGCGTGATGTGGGCCCGCGCCGGCTGCTGCGTCCTGATCCCCGACCTGATCGGCCATGGCGAGCGGCGGCAGCACCCGTTCGTCGACGCCTCGAGTTATCCGGCACCCTACCGCGTCGGCAGACAGGACTACTTCTTCCGATACGTCACCGGCCTGCAACTGCACCTCGGCGGCGAAAGCCTGATCGGCTGGATGGCGTGGGACCTGATGCGCGGAGTCGACGTGCTCCTGGCAAGGCCGGGGATCGACCCGAAGCGCATCATCCTGCTTGGCTCGGTCGCCGGCGGAGGCGATCCGGCGGCCGTGACGGGGGCGCTCGATCCGCGGATCGCCGCCGTCGCCCCGTTCAACTTCGGCGGGCCGCAGCCGGAGACCCGGTATCCCCTGCCCGACGACGCCGAGGCCTGGTTCAATTACGCGGGCGACGGGAGCTGGGAATCCACGCGCAACCTCCGGCTCTCCTGTCGCGACGGATTCCTGCCCTGGGTCATCGTCGGCTCGATCGCCCCGCGCCGCCTCATCTACGGCCACGAGTTCTCCTGGGACCGCGACCGCGATCCCGTCTGGAAGCGCTTCGAGAAGATCTACGGACTGTATGGCACGCCCGACCGCCTCTTCGCGGCGACTGGCAAGGGGACCCTCAAGGGCCAGCCGCCCGAGGCGTCGCACTGCAACAACATCGGACCCGAGCAGCGCCGGGACATCCATGCGGCCCTGTTGAAGGCCTTCGAGATCCCCGAGTGGGAGAAGGAGCCCCCGGAAAAGCGATCCTCCGCCGACCTGGCCTGCTTCGCCGCGAAGCCGCGCCTCGTCCACCAGCTCCTGCGCGAACGGATCTTCGAGCCGAAGCCGGAACGCTGGGATGCCCTCTTGGGAGGAACTGCCCCGGTCCAAGAGCCCAAACTGACCCGGACTTCGAGCCGGGCCTCGGGCGACATCTCCGTCGAATCGATCGCGCTCGAGGTCGACGCGGGCGTCATGGTCCCCCTGATCCTCCTTCTCCCGCCGCATCCCGCGGATGCCCGGCTGCCGCTCGTCGTCGGTCTTGCGCAGGCCGGCAAGCAGGGCTTCCTCAAGGAGCGCAGCTCCGATCTCGCCGCGCTCCTGAAGGCGGGCGTCGCCGTCGGCCTCCCCGATCTCCGGGGCAGCGGGGAGACGAAGCCCGACAGCTCCCGCGGCCGCGGGAGCGAGAGCACGGACCTCGCGGCCTCCGAGCAGATGCTGGGGCGGACGCTGCTGGGGCTGCGGATCCGCGACCTGCGCTCGGTGCTTCGCCACCTGCGCGGCCGCGTCGACGTAGACCCCGCCCGGATCGCCTTATGGGGCGATTCCTTTGCGCCGGCGAACGAGCCCGAGCGCCGCTTCGAGGTTCCGCTGGAGGCCGACGGTCAGCCGGCGCTCGCGGAGCCGCTGGGCGGCCTGGCCGCGCTGTTCGGCGGCTTCTTCGAGAAGGACGTGCGCGCGGTCTATGTCCGGGGCGGACTGGTCGGCTATCGCTCGATCCTCGACAGCCCGTTTGTCGAGGTCCCCTATGACGTCATTGTCCCCGGGGCATTGACCGCGGGCGATCTGCACGACCTGCCGGTCGCGTCGCTGCGCGTCGAAGACCTCGTCGACGGCCTCAATCGACTCGTGCCGCCGGAGACGGTGCGGAAGCTGTATGGGGACAAGGGGACGGGGACCGGCGACGGCCCCGCGGCCTGGCTGCTGAAAGCGCTGAATCCCCGCTAGTTCACCGGCAGGATCCAGATGTTCCGGTAGCGCACCGGATTGCCATGATCCTGCCAGTTCAGTCCGCCCTTCTTCGCGTCGTTCTTCAGCTCGGCGTTGTCGTGGATCTTGATCCCGTTGTGCAGCACCGTGATCTTCGGCTTCCCCGCGAGCTTGCCGTCCTTCTTCTCCACGCGGTACTCGATGTCGTAGGTCTGCCATTCGAGCGGCGGCAGCGACGCGAGCGAGAAGACGTCGAACGCGTCCGGGTCCTTGTAGTTGTACAGCCCGCCGCAGCCGCCGCCCTTATAGGTGGTCATGCCGAAGGAGTCGAGGACCTGGACCTCGTCGCCGTTGGCCTGGTAGCAGCCGCTGTTGCCGCGACCCTGGCCGGTGGCCGACGGCATCAGCGGGCAGAGGAACTCGACGTGCAGGTCGTAACTGCCGTCGAACTGCTGCCTGGTGTTCATGCCGCCCTTCGGGACCTGGATCGACCCGTCGCCGGCCGGCTTCCAATCCTCCTCGGCCTTGCCCTTGGTGAGCTGGTCGAAATTCTTTCCGTCGAGAAGCACGATCGCGCCCGCGGGCGGGGCCTTGCCCATGCTGGGCGCCTTGCGCTGGACGCGCTTCGCCTCGAACGCGGTCCCGCCGGCCGATCCCTTGAGGGCCGCGGCGGACCACGTCGCGGTCCACTCGACGTCCCCGCCCTTGGACTTGAACACGACCGCGTCGCCGTCGACCTTGCCGTCGAGTTCGACCTTGCCGACCTTGCCGTCGGCGAGGGCCTGGCGGACGTAGACCTTATAGGCGTCCTTTCCCTGGGCGACGACGCGGGCTTCGAACTTGACATCCCGCAGGGCGCCCTCGTAGAGTCCCTGGACGTCGGCTTCGGGGGGCGCCGCTGCCGCGAGGAGGAGGAGGGTCAGGCCGGGGATACCCTTCATGGCGGTCTCCTAAAGTGGGGGCCTCCGGCCCTGTATAGCGCGGGAAGGGCCGCGAGTGCCAGCGGAATGCAGATCGCTTCACCCGCCGGGGGGCCGCAGTCGTATTGATCTTAGCGAATATCTGAACCCCGCTGTGGGGGTTCCGACAATATAGGGATAACAGGAGGCGCGGATGATCAAGGTTGGAGTGGTGATGGCGGCCCTCGCGGCCGCCGGGATGGCCCTCGCCGGGATGGCCGATCCCGTGGTGAAGATTGAAGTGAAGAACATGCACCTTTGCTGCGGCGGCTGCGAAGGCGCCGCGACGAAGGCGGTCGAGGACGGCGGCGGCAAGGAAGCCAAGGCCGACAAGGCGTCCAAGACCCTGACGTTCACCGCGAAGGACGAGAAGGTCGCCCAGGCCGCCCTCGACAAGCTGGCCGCGGCCGGCTTCTGGGGCGAGGTCGAGAAGCCCTTCTCGATGAAGGACGACAGCGGCACGCTCCTGCCCCCGAAGGCGAAGGCCGTCAAGCTGTCGAGCGGCACCTTCAAGGGCGCGCACAACTGCTGCGAGTCCTGCAGCAAGGCCCTCAAAGAGGCGATCAAGGGCGTGGAAGGGGTCGAGTCCGACGACGCGAAGGCCAAGGAGGCCTCGTTCACGGTCAAGGGCGCGTTCGACCCCGCCGCGCTGGTGAAGGCCGTCAACGCGGCCGGCTATCACGTCAAGCTGGACAAGGCGGACGTGATCAAGCCCGCGAAGTAGTTCAGAAGCAGGCTTCAAGAAAGGCCCCGTGACGCAGGGAACGGGGCCTTTTTTCTTACTCCCAAAAAATCAACCTGGTTGATTTTGGCGCTCAGGCGATGCCGACGGATTTGAGGGCAGCCAGGCAGATGGCCACCGCCGGCACATCGGCGCGCTCCTCGATGAAGCCGCCGTCGCGGTTGATCTTGCAGATCCAGGGCTGCACGCCCTGCGGTCCCAGCCCGGAGATCACCGCGACGAACTGCGAGCGGCCCCGCAATTCGTCCGCGACCTTCCAGGCCTCCTGGATCATCGTGCTGTAGCGGGGCACCAGCTGGGGGATCGTCGACGTCGACGTCGGCAACCCCACATAGTCGTCCATCACGTGCTGGCCCATGGCGTTGGCGATCGACTGCTTGTGGACGGAGAGCCAGCCCATCACCTTCTCGGCGACCAGGGCGTCGAGCTCGCGTCCCGGGGACAGGGCGAAGTCCCTCATTCGCTCTTCGCCGGCCCGGCTGCAAACAGCACGGGAAAGTTCTTCTTCAGCAGCTCGATCATCGCGGTTGCCTCCGCCGCCCGGTCCTTCGGGACCTGGACCACCCCCTCCTGCGGCTTGGCCGCGACGAGGCCCAGGCGCCGGGCGTCGCGCGACGGGATGCTCGCGTCCGTCAGCACCCGGATGACGATGTGCCCCCGCCGGCGCGCGCCCCGATACACCTCGACCCAGTCCTCCGCCGGCACCGGCGCGGCCGCCTCGGCGCTCACTTCGCGGCTTCTCCGACGCAGACCAGGCTCTTCGCCGTCCGCAGGTAGATCCGGCCGCCCGACAGCGCGGGCGACGCGTAGACGTCCTCGCCCAGCTCGTTTTTCGCCACCAGCTCAAACTCGGGGCCCGCCTTCACGACGTGCGTCACGCCCTTGTCGTCGGGGAAATAGAGATACCCGCCCGCGGCGACCGGCGACGCGCTGTGGTGCTTCCCGAGCTTCTCCTTCCACATCCGCTTCCCCGTCTTCGCCTCGAAGCAGGTCGCGGTGCCGACGTCGGAGACGATGAAGAAATGCGAGCCCCAGGCGACCGGCGACGGGACGTACGAGCAGATTTCCTGGCCCTTGTCCCGCCAGAGGATATGCGACTTCGTGACGTTCCCCTCCCCGTCCGGCTTGATTCCCAGCACGTGGTACTGGGGGAAGCCGCCCGAGATGAAGAAGACGCCGTCCGCGTAGACCATGCTCGCGACGAACTGTTCCGTCGGGCCGTCGATGATCCAGATCTGCTTCCCCGTGTCCGGGTCGTAGGAGGCGACACACTTGCTGCCGCTCAGCACGAGCTGGGTCCTCCCGCCGGCCTCGAAGATGACCGGCGGCACGTACGACCGCGTCCGGTTCGGCCGGTCCGTCCGCCAGCGCTCCTCGCCCGTGGCCTGGTCCAGCGCGACGATGTACGCGACCGCATCCTGGTCGCCGTTGAAGATGATCAGGTCTTTGTAGAGCACCGGCGAGCTGCAGAAGCCGTGGACCGAGTGGAACTCGCCGGGCGACTTCTTCCAGAGCAGCTTGCCGTCCAGGTCGTAGCAGAAGACATCGAAGCGCGGCTCCTCCAGGAACGCCACCCAGATCCGCTTGCCGTCGGTGACGGGGGTCGAGCTCGCGAAGCTGTTCAGGCCGTGCTTGCGCTCCAGGGGCACGGTCAGGATCACCTGTTCCCAGAGCAGGCGGCCGTCCTTGCGGTCGAGGCAGAGCAGCTTGCGGTCGCCGCCGTCCTCCATGCAGGTGGTGAGAAAGATCCGGTCGCCCCAGACGACGGGCGACGAGTGGCCCTTGCCCGGAATCGCGACCTTCCACACGATGTTCTCCGTGGCGCTCCAGCGGAGGGGGAAGCCCTTCTCGAGCGAGGTGCCGTCGTGGCGCGGTCCGCGCCAGCCGGACCATTCCTCGTTTCCGGCGTCGGCAAAGGAGGCCAGGAGCCCCAGGGCGACGGCGGTCCGGATCAGGTTGTGTCTCACGGAGGTATTACACCGGCTGGACGGCAGGAGAGTCAACAGACCGGCTCAGTGCGGGGGCATCACGGGAGCGCCGGCCGAACGGAGCATCGGGCGGGGCGACGGCGGAGTCGGACCGCAATCCGACGTCACGACGATGCCGTCGTCGCGCTTCCAGAGCTGCACGCAGGAAAACCGGCCGAAGGTGCTGTCGAGAAAGGCCTGGGCCTCCTCCCGGGTCATCGCGGAAAGGTTGTAGACGTCGCGGTCGCAGGTCGGGCAATGCCGGACCTGGCTCCCGCCGCCCTTCATGACCTCCCACGACACCGTACAGGGGGTTTTGAAGGTGATGTCTTCCAGGCGCATACCCCAATCGTAGCACACGTCCCCGGCGGCAGGCGTATCATCCTCAGGAATGCTGAGCCTCCTGCTGCTGCTCGCCGTCCAGTCCGTCGAGACCGTCGACGTCCCGGGCACCAAGCTCAAGTTCGATCTGGTCGCCCTCCCCGGCGGCAAGGCGACGATCGGCAGCCCGGACGCGGAGACGGGCCGCCGGGAGGACGAGAAACGCCGCGAGGTGACGCTGCAGCCCTTCCGCCTCGGCGCCCGCGAGGTGACCTGGAAGGAATTCAACGCGTTCCGCAACTCGAAGAATCTGGACGGGGTGACGCGCCCGACGAACGCCGATTCGTTCTTCATCGAGAACATCCCCGACGACTTCCGGACGGATCCCCGGCCGATGACGAACGCCCGCTGGCATTCCGCCGTGATGTATTGCGAGTGGCTCTCGCAGAAGACGGGCCGATACTTCCGGCTGCCCACGGAAACGGAATGGGAATACGCGGCACGGGCGGGCTCGGACGGCGCGGCGCCCGATCCTCCGGACGAGACGGCCTGGCATAAGGGCAACAGCAAGGGGCGGACCCACAACGTGGGGGAACTGAAGTCCAACGCGTTCGGCCTCCAGGACCTGATCGGCAACGTCTGGGAGTACGGGCTGGAGCCGTTTGCTCCCCCCGACTACGGCCCCGTCGTGCGGGGCGGCTGCTGGAGCTCCGTGCCCCGCGAGCTGCGCTTCGCGAACCGCCAGAGCATCCCTCTCAAGTGGTATGACGACGACTCGAACCCGCCGCGCAGCGTCTGGTGGCTGACCGCGCATACGGTGTCGGTGGGATTCCGCATCGCCTGCGTCACCGACGCGTCGGACCTCCAGGACCGCGAGGCCTACGCGGCGAAGCTCGAGGTGAAGATCACCGGCAGCGAGGAGAAGACCCTCATGACGCAGAATTCGCCCGCACCGTATCGGGCCGTGAAGGGCGAGATCCGCAACGCGGGCGATCGATCCCTCGACGAGGTCGAACTCAAGGTCTACTACATGGAGGCCGACGGAACGACCCCGCACTGGATCGACCAGAGCAGCGCCAAGCCCGGACGCGCCACGTTCAGCAAAACCTGGCCGGTCCTCGTCAACAGCGCCTGGGGAGCGGCGATCGCGCAGCCGCTGAAGCCGGGGGAGACCCGGCCGTTTTCCGTGGACCTGCCGCTCAGCTTCGACGTCGAGAACGTCAAGGATCCCAAGATCGACCTGCGCGGCCAGGTCACTGCGCTGCGCTTCTCGAAGTAAGCGTCACTTCGAAAACTGGAGAGCGCTGACCCTCGCGCCCACCTTCGTCGGCTCGGTGTCCACGTCGAAGGGCTGGGGCACGTCGAGCAGGAAGGCTCGCGTCTCGCCGGGCTTGAGCGGGCGGGCGTGGTCGCCGGGATGGTCGCTGTTGACGAGGACCGGCCAGGCCTTGCTGAAGGACGGCCGAGCCTTGTTGTCTTCGAAGATCGGCTTGCCGTCGTCGTCGACGTAGTACACCGTCAACTCGACCTCGTCGAGGGCCTTGTCGCCGGCGTTCTTCAGGGTCCCGCTCACGCGGCCGTTGCCCTTCGTGCCTTCCTTCACCTTGAGCTCCGTCACCTTGACCTTCGCGACGTACGCGTCCTGGTCCTTTTTCGGCGCGGCGGCGAAGCAGACGAGGCGGAAGCCGACGAAGGTCCCGTCGGTGAGCCACCACACGCTGCGCGGCCGGTTCGGGTCCCGGTCGTACCACTCCGGCTTGATCTGCATCCGGGCTGCGAAGCGGAGCTCCTCACGGGGGCTGGCCCAGCTGCCGCCGCGCAGCACCGGATCGTAGTCCGGGCCCGAGTGGTATTCGAGGGCGTACTCCCACACGTTGCCCGACAGGTCCTGCAGGCCGAAGGCGTTGGGCTTCTTCGTGCCGGTGAGCTGGGTCTTTTTCTGGGCGTTCGCGTCGTACCAGGCGACGTCGTCGGGGTTCGCGGGAGCGGCCGCCGTGGATCCGGCCCGCGTCGCATATTCGAATTCGGCCTCCGTCGGAAGCCGGAAGCGCCGGCCGGTCAGCGTCGACACCCACTCGCAGTACCCCATCGCCCCGTGCCAGCGCATGCTGACCGCCGGATGCGCACCGACGCCCATCTTGCCGTGGGGCGGTTCATAGGGGGGAGAGGGGCGCGTGACGCCGTCGACCTTGAAGGCCTTGCGGTTCTCGAAGTACTTCACGAAGGCTTCCCAGGTCACTTCGGTGCGGCTCATCCAGTACGGCTGCAGGGCCGCCTCGTGCGGGGGAAGCTCGTCGGAGGTTCGGCCGGTCTCGCCGGGCGGGCTCCCGAGCGTCGCCTTGCCGCCCGGGACATAGACCATGTCGAACTTGAGGTCCGTCCCGGGAATCGCGATCGTCTCGGTCTTCGGCTCCTGGACCGCCAGCGCCAGGATCAGGGCCAACGCATGCATCGGGCTTCCGGATCTAGTATTCGCGGTCCTGCTTCTGTCCCGGCTCGGGGATCGGATACTTTCCGTGCTCGTCGGCCTTGACGGGCGGCGCGCTGTCGGGGCCTGTGAACTCGTTGATTCCCGCGCCCGCTTCCCAGTTCGACGCGAAGAGCTTGTCGTACGTGATGATCTGGCCCGTGTGCGCCGCCATGCGGCCCATCGAGGTCACGAGGCTCGCCTTCACGCCGCGCGGGACTTCGTTGTAGGGCGTGTTGTTGCGGATCGCGTCCATGAGGTCCTGCCACTCCGTGCGATACGGATTCGGCTCCCGCGGCTTCTGGGGGAAGGCCCAGATCAGGTCCTTGTCCTCCATCGCCTGGGACTTGAACGTGCGCACCTCGCCGGGGGTATGGCCGTGCAGGGAGACGACCGCCGAGCCCTTCGTGCCGTGCACGCCGCTGAAGAACTTGCTCGGCGCGCCGATGATGTGGCGGCCGTAGTAGTGGAACTTCGTCCCGTCCTCGAAGCTGTACTCGACGCCGTAGCTGTCGAAATTCTGATCCACCATGTCGCCCCGGTTCTGCCGGCCGCCCACGCCCTCCGCCGACACCGGCCAGGCATCCTTCATCCAGCAGCACTCGTCGATCTGGTGGATGTAGTAGTCGCTGAAGAGGCCGCCGCTGGCCCAGATGAAGCTGTGGAAGCGCTTGATCTGCCAGATGAGTTCGCTCTTTTCGGTCTCCGGCCGCGGCGTCGAGAACGGCGATCCGGCGGGCGGATGCATGCGGTACGCGCGCATCGACGTGATGTCGCCGATCTCGCCGTCGCGGATGCGCTTGTAGAGCTCCTGGCGGCCCTTGCAGTGGCGCACCATGAGGCCGACGCCGACCTTAATGCCCTTCGCGTCCCCCTCCTTCGAGAGCTCCAGCATGCGCCGGCTCGAGGGGCCGTCGACCGAGATCGGCTTCTCCATGAAGACGTTCACGCCCTTCTCGATCGCGTACTTGAACATCAGCGGGCGGAAACCGCAGGGCGTCGTGAGGATGACGACGTCACCCTTGCCGAGCAGATCGATCGCCTTCTTGTAGGCGTCGAAGCCCAGGAAGCGCGCGTCCTCCGGGACTTTGACCTGCTCCTTGAAGTCGTTCGCGAGCCCCTTATAGCTGTTGGTGAGCTTGTTCTGGACGACATCGGCCATCGCGACCAGCTTGACGTCGCCGCCCTTGGCGGACAGCGCGTCGGCCGCCGCGCCCGTGCCGCGGCCGCCGCAGCCGACCAGGGCGACCTGGACCGTGTCGCCGCCCGCGGCGTGGACGTTGGGGATGGCTGAGGCGGACAGGGCCGCCGCGGCCGCCGTCGTTTTCAGGAAATCCCGGCGAGAAAGGCTCATGGAATTGATCCTCACTATATGGGGGTCCCGAGTCCCGCTGCTGAAGTTCCCTAAGCTACGATTAATACGGACTTTCGTCCAGCAAGTGCCATGGAACCGGAATCCGGGATGAAAAAATCCGCCGGGGGCCCTACAATACACGGAGCCCCATGACGACAGAGGCCTATTTCGACTACGCCGCGTCCGCGCCTCCCTTCCCCGAGGCGCTCCGGTACTTCGAGGAGGCGAGCGTCCTGCTCTTCGGAAACCCGTCCTCCACCCATGGCCGGGGAAGGCAGGTCCGCGAGGCCCTGGACCGCGCACGGCACGCCGTCCTCGCGAAGCTGGGCTTCGAAGGCGGCCGCCTCGTGCTGACCTCCGGCGCCACCGAGGCGAACAACCTCGTGATCCGCGGCGCCCTCGACGCCGACCCGTCCGCCCGTCTGCTGCTCGCCGCGGACGCCCACGCCTCCGCGTGGTTCGCGAAGGAGCTCTTCGGGAAGCGCGTCGACGTCCTCGACGTCGGCAACGACGGGAGGATCTCCCCGGCGCGGCTCGACGCCCAGCTGTCGCGAAAGACCGGGCTCGTCAGCATCCTCCACGCGAACAACGAGACCGGCGTGCTCAACGACGTGAAGGCGCTGGGCGAGGCCTGCGCCGCCGCCGGGGTCCCGCTGCACGTCGACGGCGTCCAGTCGGTGGGCCACCTCCCGCTGACCCTGTCGGAGCTGCCGTTCGCGTACTACACTTTCTCGGCGCACAAGTTCGGCGGCCCTCCCGGCGTGGGCGGCCTGATCGCGCGGAACGTCGACCTCCCGCCGCTCATCGCGGGCGGCGGCCAGGAGTCGGGGATCCGCGGCGGCACCGAGAACGTCACCGGCCTCTTGGCCGCGGCGGTGGCCCTGGACCTGAGCGTCCGCGCCCTCGACGAGGAGGCGCCCCGGCTCCGCACGCTGGCCCGGTCGCTGGTCGTCGATCTGAAGGCCGCGTTTCCGGACGCCATCGTGAACTCCGACGCCGAGGCGGGGCTGCCGGGACTGGTCTCCATCTCCTTCCCCGGCCTGATCGGGGAGGAGCTGGTGCTCGAGATGGACCTGCGCGGCTACGAGATCTCCGCGGGATCGGCCTGCGGGTCCGGGAAGCGCGAGCCGTCGCGCCCGCTGATGGCGATGGGTCGGACGCGCGAACAGGCCCTGGGCACGGTGCGGATCTCGATGGGACGGCACACGACGCCGGCGGCGGTGGCCGGCCTCGGCGCCGCGCTGCGGGCCGCGGTGGAGAAGCAGAAGGCGCTCGCCTGACATGGACCCTCAAGGCGTCGGCATCCTGGCGCGCGAAAAGACCCTGGTCTCCCCGCCGCCCGAGCTCGTCGTGGAGGCGCACCGCAGCCTCTCCGGCCAGGGGACGCTGACCATCCAGTGCCGGCCGACGGAAGTCTCGGCGCTGCTGCTCGCCGCGGAGCGGGCGGGCTTCCGCGGGATGCGCGTCGACCGCACCGAGGGCCTGAAGATCCTGGCGCACAAGACGGGACCGCAGGGGACCGGCTACAGCGGTCCCGCAGCCGCGGCCCTCGACGACGAGGGCCGCCTGCTCCTGAACGGGGCGGATGCGACGCCGCCGGGACGCGATCCGTTCCTGGCGGACGCGAAGCGGCTGGTCGCGTGGCTGGGGCTGTCGGCCGGCACCCGCAACCGCGTGGTCGTGTTCTATCCGGGCCCCTTCAAGCTGCTCGTCCTCAAGGACGGCTCGATCCTGCGACGCGGCCAGCCGCTGCGGCTTCCCGCCGAGCAGGCCGGCGACCTCGAGCGCTTCGAGGGCGTCTGGGTCAATCCGAAGATCTGGTCCGCGGCGACGGACCCGAAGAACTATGCCGAGCTCTATAAGGAGCGGGGCGCGATCTGCCTGCTGGAGAACGACAAGCCGGAGGACCTGGACGCGATCCACGACGTCTCTTCGGCGATGAGGAAGCGCCTGAAAACCGTCCTCGAGCGCGGCGAGGACTACTTCATCCTGACGGGAAGCGACCCGGCCCAGAAGGACGGCTGCTGCCCCAGCAACGAGGTCGGCGAGGCGAACCGGCTGGTGCAGGCGGGGGTGCTGTCCTCGAGCGCGGACAACTCCAATCCCGAGTGCCCGGCGACGATCTACGCGTTCGCGGCGGAGACCCGCAGGCTGACCTCGAAACCGACGTTCGTCCGCAACGAGCCGCTGCGCGCGGCGGTGAAGGACCGCATCGAGCAGGGCCCGAGGTTGAGCAAGAAGCTGATGCTCCGCTTCGGGCTCGTCGTCCTGATGGCGGCGGCGCTCGCCGTGCTCGCCGTCGCGCTCTTCCGCCAGCTGCGGGGGCGTTGAACCCTTATTCCGACCGGAGCGCCGGCACCAGCGCCGCGCGCAGGGCGGCGCCTGCCGCGATGCGGATCCACAGCAGCGAGAGCGCGGCCGTCCCGATCAGGAATCCCGCCAGGAGCCCGAACGGGATCGAGTTCCCGGGCTGCAGCGCCGCCGGGGCCACCGCCAGCGCGGCCGCCAGCGTCCCCGCCGCCAGGCCCGCGGAGAGCAGGAAGCGCTGCTCGGCCATCACCACGCGCGCAGCGTCGTTCTTCGTATAGCCCACCGCGCGCAGCAGCGCCAGCTCGCCGCGCCGCTCGATCACGTGCCGCAGCACGAGGATGCCCATCCCCGCGCTGCCCAGCAGCAGCCCCAGGCCGCCCAGCACCATGAAGAGCCGCAGGTAGGAGCTCTCGACGACATAGAATTCCTTCAGGCGCTCGACGGACGGAACGACGTCGAACCCGGCCGTCTCCAGCCGCTGCGAAAGGTACTGCCGGACCTTCTCCTCCGCTCCGGCCGGCGCGTCGACGAGAAACGTCTTGAACCCGCCCTCGGAAGGATAGTGCGCGGTGAAGTCCCGGTTCGAGATCAGCAGGCGCCCCTGCAGCACCGTGAGCCGCGGCGGGAGCGCCCCGACGAGCTTGATCTTGAAGGGGTGGCCGTGCTCGTCGATATAGTCCAGCAGCGCGCCGTCCTTCTCTCCCACGCCGACCTTCAGCTTCCACATCGCCGTGGCCGAGTCGCCCACCAGCGCGAGCACGACGCCGTCCGCCGGCGGACTCTCGAGCAGGTTCCACAGCTCCGCGCCGGCGAACGCTCCGAGCTTCGCCATCCGGGCCGGATCAACGCCCAGGAGCGGCGGCGTCAGCGACTGGTTCAGGTTCAGGCAGCTGGCGTCGTCTCCCTCGCGCACGCGGAGCGGCAGGATCGACACGTCCTTGAGGAGGTCGCGGTCGGTCAGGCGGTAATTCGCCCGGCCGCGGTCGTCGTCCAGGTCCTGCGGGATCGCGATGCTGGACTCCGCATAGAGGCGGAAGCCGCCGGTGCCGGAGAGACGCTCGCCGGACTGCGTCGACAGATCCTCCTTCATCGCCGAGACGGCGAAGACCACGAAGCAGCCCGACGCCAGCATGCCCGCCGCCACCAGGCTCCGTCCCGGCCGCCGGGCGGCGTTGCGCATGCCGAGGCCGGCCATCGAGAGCCGCGAGGCCGACGTCGCCGACAGCCGCGCAAGCAGGATGCGGACGCCGGCAAGGGCGCCGATCAGCAGGAGCGCGCCGGCGCCGAAGAAGCCCTCCGCAGGCCGCGGGGATTTCGAGGCGAGGGTTCCGATCGAGATCGCCGCCGCGCCGGCGAAACCCAAGACGAACATCACGGCCCGCCCTGTTCCCCTGCCCGACTTCGGCCGCTCCAGCGACAGGGAGAAATCCTCCGCCACCAGCTCGCGCACGGGCCGCTTCGACTGGCGGCGAAGGGCGAGGGCCATCGCGCCCAGCGAGATGACGGCCGCAGCGGCGGCGCCCGCCAGGCCCGTCACGGCCCGCGCGTGGAACTCGATCGCCGTCTCCGCCACGGCGCCGCTCCAGGCGGATCCGAGCCCCCAGACCAGCGCGTTGGCAAAGACCCAGCCGAGCGGGATCCCTGCGAGCGAACCGGCGACCGCCAGGACGAGCCCCTCCCCGAGGAAGAGCCGGCGGACCCTCGAGCGCGGATAGCCCACCGCCAGCAGCACGCCCATCTCCTTCGCGCGCTGCTCCACGGTGAAGACGAAGAACATCGCGGTCAGGATCAGCGACGCGGCCACCAGGAAAATGCTCATGCCGAGGAAGAGCTGGCCCAGGTCCATGGACTCGTTCGCCGCCTTCAGGGCCGCGCTGCGGACGTCGCGGAACATCAGGCCCGTCTCCTCGGGATGGAGGTGCTCGCGCAGCGAATCCCGCAGCTCCCGGGCGTTCGTCAGCGCCGCGGGATAACGCACCGCCATCAGATCGCCGTAGCGGTTGCCCCACATCCCCCGGCCGGCGGCCAGCGTCACGAACGCCTTCGGCGTCTGCTTCCAGGTGTTCCAGTACGCCTCGTTCGCCGGATCCTTGAGCTGCTTCTCCTCGAGCGGCAGGCCGATGTCCCAGTCCTTGCAGCCCTCGACGTCCGTCAACCCGGGGAAATGCGGGACCAGGTCCTTCTCCGCCACGAGCGACTCCATCGGCGCCACGCCACGCACCGTGAACGGCCTGCGCTTCTCGACGAATTCGTTCTGGGGCGTCAGCTCCGAATAGGCGATCTCGACGCGGTCGCCCTCTTTGACCGCGAGCTGGTCGGCCAGCCAGCGGTTCACGAGGATCTCGTCGTCCTTCATCCCCGGCGGAACCGGCCCCAGCGCGGCGCCGGCCGCGGGGGCGATCGCCGTGACGAAGGAATATGGCGTCGACTTCCCCGACCCGGTGGAGATCGAATTGACGAGGTAGTAGAGCACGCCGACCGCGTCCGCCCGCAGCGCAAGCGCCGGAGTCGAGACCGGGGATTCCAGATAAACGCGGTCGCTCTGCAGCTGCACGACCCTGCCGCCCTCGGGCTGCTGGAAGCCGAGGCCCAGGTCCTCCAGCGTCCAGGCGCTGCGCAGCCACTCGCGCGGATCCTTCGCGCTCTCCCCCGCGACAAGCAAGTTCGCCCGCTCCTTCAGGTCCAGCGTCTCCTGCAGCCAGGCGATGTCGACGAAGGCGGTATAAGGGCCGGCCTGATCGGACTTGAGGCTGAAGCGCCCCATCTGGGCGTCCGTGAGGACCGCCGCGACGGTGACGAGGCTGCGGCGCGTATCCTTCTCCTTGCGCGACGCGAGCGGCGCCTCGCGCGACAGGAAGCCCGGCTTGAACATGCGCAGCGCGACCTCGTCGCCCGCCTTTGCCCCGAGGGCGTCGCCCAGCTTCCGGTTGAGGGCGACCTGGCCCGCCTTCAGCTTCATCGCGGGCGGTGTTTCCGCCAGCGAAAAGAAGGTCGCGTCGACCCCGGCGATCTCGACGCGGTTGATCTGCCGGTGCCCGCCTTTGGGGTCGTCGTTCAGCGCCATGCCCTGCACGTGGAGGACCGCCGAGACGTCGGTCTTGAGCCCGTCCCGCATCCGCGCCGACAGGCCCTGCCGGAAGTAGCGGCCGCCGCTGTCGAGGGCGTGATGGACGCGGCCGAGCCGCGCCAGGGCGATGCGCTCCAGGGTGCCGCGGACGGAGTCGCCGACGAAGAGCGCGCCGACCAGGACGGCGGCGGAGACCGCGCAGCCGGCGATCACGCCCAGGTGGGTGCGGCGGTAGAAGGCGAGCCCGCGCCGGACCAGCGTGGCGCCGTTCACGTCGCGGCCGGCCCGAGCCGGCCGTCCCTCATCTGCACGACGCGGCCCGCGCGGGCGGCCAGGTCGGCGGCATGGGTCACTGTGATCAGCGCGACGCCCTCCTCCTGATTGAGCTCGCCCAGCAGCTGCGCCAGCGCCTCGGCGCTCGCCCGGTCGAGCGAGCCCGTCGGCTCGTCCGCCAGAAGGAGCCTCGGCCTGTTGATCAGGGCGCGGACGACCGCGGCCCGCTGGCACTCGCCGCCCGACAGCTGTCCCGGACGGTGGGACAGCCGCGCGCCGAGCCCGACGCGGTCCAGGAGCTTCCGCGCGCGGCCTTCGACGTCGTCGGCCCCCTTCGCGACCAGCGTGGGAACCAGCACGTTCTCAAGGATGCTGCATTGCGGCAGGAGGTGATGAAATTGAAAGACGAAGCCGATGACGGTCGAGCGGACTTCGGCCAGCTGCGTCTCGGACAGGGCCGAGACGTCGCGGCCGGACAGCGCCACGCGTCCGGCGTCGGGGCGGTCGAGCGTGCCGATGATATTGAGCAGCGTGCTCTTGCCGCAGCCGGACGGGCCGGAGACGGCGAGGGATTCGCCCGCCGCCAGAGTCAGGTCGACGCCGCGCAGCACCGGCGTCTCCGCGCCTTCGGGCGAGACATAGGACTTCGTCACCCCGGCCAGCTCGAGAATCGGTCCGGAGTCGGGCATGTCTTATTTGCGGCCGTAGGCGGTCACGGTGCCGTCGTCGCCGCCCACCAGGATCATGCCCCCGACGACGGCGGGGGACGTGGTATCGTCGCTCACGGGGGTCGACCAGAGCTTCTTGCCCCCGGCCAGGTCCAGCAGGAACAGGGACCCGCCGGAGGAGACCACGACCTTGTCGCGGGCGATGACCGGCGACAGAGGGCGGTTGCCCGTGTCGAACGCCCAGACTTTCGTCCCCTTCGCGCGGTCGACGGCGTAAAGCTTGCCGTCGTCCGCTCCGTAAATCACGAGCTTGTCGTTGACGGCCGGAGTGGCGAACGCCTCGCCCTGTCCGTCCGCGAAGGTCCAGAGGAGCCTGCCCTCGGCGATGTCGGCCGCGCAGAGCTTGCCGCTCCGCGTGCCGGCGTAGGCCTGGGTGCCCGAGAGGGCGACGCCGCCGGCGACCTGGTTGTCTCCGCCGAGCGGCACGTCGGTGACCTTCGCGGCCTTGCTCACCGAGTAGATGTGGAACGCGGAGGCGCAGCTGCCCATCACGATATGGTCGCCGCCGACGCCCGCGGAGCCGTCGCAGCGGTCCACCGCGGGCATCTTCCAGACGCCCTTGCCGGTGGCCAGGTCGATGCCGTGCAGCGAGCCGTCGCTCTGGGAGATGGCGACCACCCCCTTCTTCCCCGCCTCGAGGTCAATGCGGTTGGGCGTGCCTTGCACGCTGCCGCCGACATCGTAGGTCCACTGCTCCTTGCCGTCGGCCGCGGCATACGAGCGCAGGACGCCCTTCCCCGTGCCGAGGATCAGACGGCCGTCCGCGAAGAGGGGCGGCGACGTGAACCAGTCCGGAGCGATCGACTGCTTCCAGATTTCCTGCCCCTTGAAGTCGACGGCGAAGAGCCCGCCCTTGGCGGTGGTGAAGTAGATCCGCCCGTCGGCGGCGACCGGGGTGGTGTCGACGCGATTGCCGGCCTTGAACTTCCAGAGGCGCTCCGGAACCTCGGGGAGGGACGAGTTCGAGACCCCGGTCAGCGAGTACGAGCCGTGATAGGTCGGCCAGTCGGACGCATCCGACCCGTCGGGTCCACGATCCGCTCCTTTCGCCGCCGGGACGGGGTTTCCGGAGGGTGGCGTCACGGTCTTGCCGAAGACGATGAAAGCCCCGATGCCCAGGGCGACGACGCAGGCCCCCGCCACGAGCCACTTCACTTGCGACTCCTCTCCGCCACGGCCGATGGAACCACTGTCCTGTAAACGTCGATCAGCTTGCGCGCCATCGTATCAAGACTGAAATGGGCCGTCACCGATTCGCGCCCCTTGCGGCCGAGTTCGGCGCGCCGGGTCGCGTCGCCCAGAAGCCCGTCGAGGACGCGGGCGAGCGTGTCGACGTCGTTGGGCTCGTAGAGCACGCCGCCGCCCGTCGCCCCCACGAGCTCGGGATACGACCCGATCTTCGGCAGCACCACCGGCACGCCCCGCGCGCCCGCCTCCAGGATGTACGTCCCGAACGCAACCCCGTGGGGCGACGGCACCGAGAGCAGGGTCAGCGAGGACAGGAAGCGGATCCGGCTCTTCGGATCGAACTCGTCGTAGAAAGCGACGTCGGCCGCCACACCCTCGTCGGCGATCTTCTTCCGGAAGCGCTCCAGGAACGGCGCGTCGTCGCCCGTCTTTCCGCCCGACAGATGCAGCCGGAGCTTCTTCCAGCGGTCGGTCTTCTTCAGTCTCAGGAACGCCTCGAGCAGCAGCGGCAGTCCCATGGACTCGGCCATGCGGGCCAGGTATCCGAGGGCCGGAGTCTCCGGCGCCGGGCCCTCCGGCGGATCCCCCGCATCGATCCCGATGGGGACGACATGGAGCTTGCCGGGATCGATGCGGAGCCGTTCTGCCATCACGTCGCCGAAGTAGCGGCTGACGGCGATGAACGCGGCGACGTCCTTGCCGCCCTCCGCCATCGTCTCCCAGCACTGCGTACGCCAGGGCTCGTCCATCGCGTCGATCCAGACGTCCTCGTCCTGCATGGTGCAGACGATCGGGATGCCGAAGCGCTTGCGGATGGCCAGGCCGATGCCGATCAGGAGCGGAGTGGAGAGGTGGACAAGATCGGGACGCTCGACGCCGTCGAGCCACTCCAGCAGACGGTCGAGCTCCTTGACCTGCTTCCCGTGCTCGCCCTTCATGACGGACAGGGTGAGGTCCCCGAGGTTTCGGGCGCGGACGGACCCCGCGCGCTTCGCGGCGATGCCGAGCATGAAGCGCGTGTCGAAGAGGCGGTCGATCCAGCGCGGCGTCCAGCGGAAGATGCCCGAGACCTGCTGGAGGTACGCGTTGATGCCTCCGTAGAAGACGGGGGCGTTGACGATGGCGTCGACCCGCTCGATGACCTGCGGGAGGTACATGGGGACGGTGACGACCTCTTCGCCCGCTTTCAGCAGCGCGCGGACGGTGGCGTTGTCGCGGACGCAGTTTTCGCAGTAGAAGTTGTCGCCGGACCCGGGCAGGATCTGGATGCTCTTCACCCGGCCTCCGGGCTATTTCCCGCAGCCGCAGTTGCCGCCGTTGCCGCAGCCGCCGGCCTTCTTGGCGCCCGGCAGCAGGGGCTGGACCGCGACGGCCTGCAGCGCCGTGGAGCCCCAGGACACGGGGATGTTCGGCGCGCCCACGACCGCCTTGCCCATCTTCGCGATGCGGCCCCTCAGCTCGTTCGCCTTCATCTCCGAGTGGTGGTCGCGGTACGAGAGCGCGGCCGTCGGGCAGGCATCCACGCAGTCCGCGGCGGTGGTCGTCACCGCCGTCGAGATCTCGGCGTTGAACGGGGTCGCCACGGTCACGTCGAAGCCGCGGCCGATCCACGTGAGGCCGAGCGTCTCCTTCTGGAGTTCGGTGATGCGGATGCAGAGCCCGCACTTGATGCACTTCTCGGGCTCGTACATGATGTCGCCGTGCTGGCGCACCTGCGCGTGCCGGCTGCGGTCGTCCGGCTGGTACTCGCGCTGCTTGACGCCGTAGAGGTCCGCGTAGTCGCGGAGCGAGCAGGTTTCCGCCTTGCGGCAGTCGCAGTGCATGCACCGCGACCCCTCCTTCTTCGCCTCCTCGATCGTGAAGCCCTTGACGGGGTCCGACGGCTCGATGCGGCCCATCAGGACCGGATCGTAGGCGTCGGCCACGAAGAGGTCGATCTCGCCCTCCTTCAGCTTCCCGATGGCGCAGTTGAAGCGCTTCTCCAGCTTCGTGCCCGCGGCCTCTTCGGGCTTGAACATCTGCTTTTCTTCGCCGTACTTGTGCACGAACGTGACGAGGTCGCGGATCGCGATCGGGGCTTCGGCCTTGCCGCGGCGGCAGCCGGGCTCGCAGGTGCCTTCGCAGCCGTGGCAGGGCAGGTTCGTCGCGCCCGCCGCCTCGCGGAGCACCTCGACCGCGCCGTCCAGGTCGTCCTCGATGATGTGCCGGATCATGCTGGGGATGTTGATGTGCGACTTGCAGACGCGGTGGCACGGCGCCTCGCAGTCGCCCACGTGGTCGCTGAAGAGGAGCTCGAGGGTGAATTTCCGCGCCTTCTTCACCTCGTCGCTGAGCGTGACGATCTTCATCCCCTCCTCGACGAGGGCGGAGCATCCGGGGACCATCTTCCCGTTGGCGTCGTTCTTCACCTGGCAGATCATGCACGACGTGAACGGCTCCAGCCCCTCGAGGTAGCACATCGTGGGGATGGCGATGCCGAGCTGGCGCGCCGCCTGGATGACCCGGGTGCCGTCCGGGACCTCGATCGGCCGTCCGTCGATCGTGAGCTTGGGCAAATGGGTCTCCCTTACTTGGCGGCCGCCACCGGCGTCGCCTTCACGAGCGAGGGCGGCTTGGCGACAATCTGGACCGCGTCCACCGGGCAGGCCTGGTTGCACATGTCGCACGACACGCACTTGGCCAGGTCGATATGGTGCTGCACGTAGGGCGTGATCTGGATCGCGTCCGTGGGACAGGCCTGCGCGCAGCGCGTGCAGCCGATGCAGTCCTCGTTGATCGTGTACTGGATGAACGCGGTGCACTTCCTCGCCGGGCAGCGGCCCGCGATGTGGGCCTCGTACTCGTCGCGGAAATACTTGATGGTCGACAGGACCGGGTTGGGCGCCGTGGTGCCCAGGCCGCAGAGGCTGCCGGTCTTGATGAAGCCGGACATGTCCTCGAGCCTCTGGAGGTCGCCCGCGCGGCTCTTGCCGACGACGAGGCGCTCCATGATGTCGAGCATGCGTTTCGTGCCGACCCGGCAGGGCGTGCACTTGCCGCACGACTCGTCCTGCATGAACTTCAGGAAGTAGAGGGCCATGTTGACCATGCAGTCCGTGTCGTCCATGACGACGAGGCCGCCGGAACCCATCATCGCGCCGACCTTGAGGAGCGCCTCGTAGTCGACGGGCGTGTCGGCCAGCTGGTCGGGGATGCAGCCGCCCGAGGGGCCGCCGATCTGGACCGCCTTGAAGGTCCGCCCCTCCTCGCAGCCGCCGCCGATCTCGTTCACGATCTGGCGGATCGTGATGCCCATCGGCACTTCGATGAGGCCGCCCTGCTTCACCTTGCCCGACAGCGAGAACACCTTCGTGCCCTTGCTCTTCTCGGTGCCCATCGAGGCGAAGGCCGCGGGGCCGTTGCGGAGGATCCAGGACACGCAGGCGAACGTCTCGACGTTGTTGATCAGCGTGGGCATGTCCCAGAGGCCCTTCACGGCGGGATACGGCGGCCGGAAGTGCGGCATGCCGCGCTCGCCCTGGATGGAGGCCAGGAGCGCCGTCTCCTCGCCGCACACGAAGGCGCCGGCGCCTTCCATGACCCGGACGTCGAGGTCGAAGCCCGTGCCCAGGATGTTCTTCCCGAGGAGGTTCTGCTCCGTCATGATCTTGACGGCGGCTTCCATGCGCTCCATCGCCAGAGGATACTCGGCGCGGATATACAGGTAGCCCTTGCTGGCGCCCACCGTGTGCGCGCCGATCGCGATGCCTTCCAGCACGCGGAACGGATAACACTCCATCACCACGCGGTCCATGAACGCGCCGGGGTCGCCCTCGTCGCCGTTCATCACCACGGCCTTCGGCGATCCCTTCGCGGCCCGCACCAGGGTCCATTTGCGGCCCGTCGGGAAGCCGCCGCCGCCGCGCCCGCGCAGGCCCGACGCCAGGATGTCCTGGATGACCTTGTCCGGGTTGTTCTGGGCCAGCACTTCCTTCAGGGCCTTGAACCCGTCCTTCTTGATGTATTCGTCGATGTCCAGGGGATGCATCTCGCCGTAGTGCTCGGTGACCACGTGCTTCTGCGGCCCCAGGAACTGGCTCACCCGCGGATCTCGCGTGTCGAGCGAGTACTTCGTCACCGGCTCCCAGGCCGTATCCGTCAGCATCGAGCCCAGGATCGACGAGACCCAGGACTTCGCCCGGCCCGCCAGCCCCTGCGGCCGGAAGTGGCGCTTGATGATGCGATCGGCCTCGTCGGGATGCACCTTCGCGTAGCGCGAGGACTGCCCCTTGGCGTCCACGACCTCGACCAGCGGGCTCTGATCGCAGAAGCCCGAGCAGCCGACCGGCTTGATCCGGACGTCCGCCTGCAGCTCGTTCACCGCCCGCTCGAGGGACTCGCGTACGTCCTGGCTGCCGCTCGCGATGCAGCAGGACCCCTGGCCGATACGGATCTCCGCGACCCCGGCCTCGCTCGCCATCCGCGGCGCGCCGTTGGATCGCGGCCCCGTCTTCTTGGTCTTCTGCCGCGCCAGGAAGTCCCGGATCGCCCGGTCGACGGTCCCCGACGTCAGATACCCGTGGATCGCGTCGTCGATCTGGACGACCGGCGCCAGCGTGCAGCAGCCGACACAGGCGACCTTGTTGATCGTGATCTCGCCCTGCGCGTCCGTGTCCTGGTCCGCGGGGATGCCGCGGTTCAGCTTGATGCCGTCGATCACCAGCTCGGCGCCCTTGACGTGGCAGGCGGTGCCGACGCAGACGTTGACCGAATGCTTCCCGGCCGGTTTGTGGCGGAACTTCGAGTAGAAGGTCGACACGCCGGCGATGCCCGACGGCGTGATCTCCGTGGTCTCGCACACGCGCTTGAGCGCGCTCTCCGGCAGCCAGTTGTACTTCTGCTGGATCTTGCGCAGGATCGGGATCACCGCGTCCGGAGTCTTACCGGTCTCCGCGACGATGGCGTCCACGTCCGCGATGCTGAACCCAGTTGTGCTCATTTCCCGTCCTTGGCGATGCAGTAGAGATTCTTTTCGCTCCGGAGATAGATTCTACCCTCGGGAATGGCCGGCGTGCTCGTCGCCGGCTCTCCCAGCGGATTCAGCGCCAGCTGCTCGTACTTGTCGGAGAGCCTGAACACCACCATATTGCCCTTCTTGTCCATGAGATAAACGCGGTCGTCGACGATCACGGGGGAGGAATAGAACCCGTCGTCGAAATCGTGCGTCCAGATCATCTTGCCGGTCGCCGCGTTCAGGCAGGTCACCGTCCCGCCGCTCGCGCCCAGGATCACGTACTTTTCCGTCGCGACGGGGCTGGAGACGTCCGGCAGCTCGCCCTCGTACTCCCAGAGCTTCTTGACGTCCGAGGGGCCGGGCTGCAGCGCGACCAGGGGCGCGCCGGAGGTCCCGACGAAGAGCCGGCCGCCGGCGAACGCGGGCGAGGGCGCGACCTCCCCGTTCTCGAGCCAGACGTGCTGCCAGAGGATGTTGCCCGTCTCCGGATCGTGGCCGGTCACCAGGGGATGGCCGCACACCACGATCTGCGTCTTGCCGGCCACCTCGATCAGAATGGGGCTGGCCCAGGACGACTTCACCTCGCGGGCCTTCTCCCAGACCGTTTTCCCCGACTTCGCCTCCATCGCGATCAGCCTGCCGCCGCCTTCGTGGTCGAACTGGACGAACAGCTTCCCCTTCAGCATGATCAGCGAGGACGAATGGCCGTAGCCGTTCTTGAACGTGCCGAGGTTGCGCCCCCAGGCCTTCTTCCCGTCCATGCCGAACGCGACGACGTCGCCCGTGGCGAAGACGCCGTAGACTCGCTCGCCGTCCGTCGTCAGCGTGGCGGGGCAATACGTCGTTCCCTCCATCACTTTCGGAAGCGTGCCGGTGACGAGCGTGGTCGCCGCCTTCCAGACCTCCGCGCCCGTCTTCGCGTCATAGGCGAAGATGTCGCGGCTCGCGTCGTCCGCGCCCGCGAGGAACACGAGGTCGCCCCAGACGATCGGCGAGTTCGTCCCCGGCTTCGGGATCGGCGTCTTCCAGGCGATCGTCTCGGGAGTCCAGGTCACGGGGGCGTTCTTGTGGGTCGCGACGGCGTGGCCGTTCGGCCCGCGGAAGCCCGGCCAGGCGCCGGCAGGGATCGTCGCCGTCGGAGCCGGAGCGTTCGCGCCCGGGGCGGGCGTCGGGGCTTCCGGCGCTTTCGCCTCCGGCGCCTTCACCTCGGGGGCCTTCGCTTCAGGAGCCTTCGCCTCCGGGGCCTTGGCCTCGGGAGCGGCGGCCGTCTCGGCGGGTTTCTCGGTGGCGAGCAGGTCGAAGTCCGGCGGGGACACGAACACCAGGAAGAGCGTGAGGACGACGATCACGCCCGCGCCGGCGCCGACGGCCCAGCGGTGCGCGGCCCGTTCGGCGGTGCCGCCTTCCTTCGGGGCCTGGCCCAGGGGCATGGGCAGCTTGAGCCGGAGCTCGACGTAGGTCTTCATGCTGGCCAGGAACACGGCCACGCCGAAGAGCAGCATCAGGCCCGTGGCCCGCATCATCTCCTGGTTCGTGAAGAACGAGCGGCGGGTCATGAACGACAGGTTGCGCACGCTCTCCCGGAGCTGCTGGTTGTTCAGGTCCTTGGGGATCTGCGCCTTGAGCGCCTTGAGGGTCGCGTCATGCAGCGGATCCACCTGCAGGATCTGGATCTGGTTGATGATCAGGGAAATGCAGGCCACGAGCGAGAAGACCCCGGAGACCCACGCGACGGCTTTCGCCACCTGGGCCCCGATGGCCGCGCCCTCGGAGGGGTGCTTCAGGCTAGCCGGACTGCTCACTTCCGCCCACCTGCGCGATCTGGGACTGGAACTTCAGGACGACCGGCGACGTCCTCATCGTCCCCACCGGCACTCCGGGAACCCGGCCCACCGAGCACGCGTCCGAGCACCGGGCGCAGCTGTAGCAGTCGCCCCGGTTGGGTTCGTAATCCGTGCGCTTGCGGCGGATCGAGAGCGCCAGGAGCTTGCAGAAGACCACGAGGCCGATGAACGCGCCCAGGATGCCTGAGCCGTTGCGCACCTTCTGCTTGATGCGGTCCGCCTGCGCCATCAGGGACTCGTAGGTCGTGCTCGTCTCGTAGAAGGCGCGGCTTTCCTCGGTCGTGCCCTCCACGGCCTTGTGCTTCTCCAGGAAGATGCGTTCGGCCAGGCGGACCGTGAAGTGCGCCCGCGCCATCACCGGGGACGCCAGGAGGCCCAGGCCGATGCCGGCGCCGATGATGACCGGGGCGGCGGCGATCAGGATCGCCACGCGGCGGATGCCCGTGCTGCGCGACTCGGGCTCCTTCTCGACCGTCGGCTTGTTCAGGTGGTCGAAGGGGCAGGAATCCTCGCAGAGACGGCACTGGATGCACTCGGTCGGGGTCGTCTTCAGGTGCCACTTCGACAGCACCGAACTCCACTTCAGCAGGATGCTGTACGGGCACATGAAGCGGCAATACGGGCGCGCGACGACGGTCCCGACCAGCAGCACCGCGCCGCTGAACAGGAAGATGCCGAAGTTCGCGCCCATCCGGAAGAACCCGATGAACGGGTCGTACTTGCAGATGATGAAGTCGGCGCCGATATAGGCGAACAGCACGCCCGTCCCCAGGTAGATGTACGGGACCAGGCTGAGGAAATGCTTCACGCCCTTGTTGACCTTGATGGGCTTGATGATGACCATCTCCTGCGCCGCGCCCAGCGGACAAACGGACGCGCAGAAGACGCGGCCGACGAAGAGGGCGAAGAGCAGCGGGATCAGGAACAGCAGGATCACGCCGAGCGGGACCGCATACCCCGTGCCGGCGAGGCCCAGGGCGACGTTCTGGATGGAGCCGATCGGGCAGACGCAGCCTTCACGGTAGAAGCCGAAGTAAAGCACGGCGCCGACCGAGAGGATGAAGATCGCCTTCCGCGAGACGCGCTTGAGGGAGTAATACGTGGCCGCGCTGAGCGCGGCGATGAGGACGACGATGTCCATCCATTCCATGAAGAGGGCACGCGGACCCGGCTGACCCTTCATGGAAGGTTCCTGGTAGCCGGTGGTGAACTCGGGGCGGGGGAAGCGGTCGGCGCTCTGGGCGATCGCCGGGCCGGCGACGAGGAGGAAGAGGAATCCGGCGACGGCCGCGGCGGCAACCAGGCGTTTCATGACGGCCACCCCAGAATCAACCCGTTGCATCACGTGGACTATCCTCCGGCGGTGGAACCCGCCGGCCACCCTGACCCGCCATCGGGCCGTCGGGCGGCCCGAGGATCTAGGTTCCTTCCTTGCCCGAACCCATCGCCTTGATCTTGTAGGGGGTCGCCGCATCGCGCCGCGAGAAGGCGCGGGTCGGACAGGCCCGGGCGATGGTGCATTCGTTGCAGTTCACGCACACGTCGTGCCGGATCTGGAGGTGCATGGCCCCGTTTCCGAAGGTGGTGCAGCCCTTCACGCACTTCGCGCAGCCGACGCACAGGGATTCGTCGATCCGGTATTCGTAGTACGGCCCCTCGACGAGCGTCCGCTTGATCGCCGACGTGGGGCACATCTGGTTCTCGACCGCCGTATTCTGCTCGGTCTGGTTGGGCTGGAGATATCCGAAGCAGAGGTTGCAGTACCCGCAGATCCCATAGGAATGAACGCACTTCACGGCCGACGGCAGGAGCACGCACTCCGTCTCGCAAAGGCCGCAGGAGACGCAGAGGCCGGGATCGATCTGCCAGACGGTGTCGTCGGCATGCAGCTTGAGCGCGGTCGCGCCCGCCGCCGCCGTCAGGGCCACCGCCGCACCGACCCGCAGGCCCGTCTGCATGAAGGACCGGCGGTCGATGAATCCGACCGACCCGGACTTGCTGTGGTCGTCGACTCTACGCAGGTCTACCATGCGATTCCCGTTCTCTGTGCTCTTCGGCCTTGGGAAGTTCACAGCCCTGCTTCAGGGCGACGCAGCTGTTGCAGGGGCTCGATTCGTTGATGCAGGTGTTGATCTGGCCGCGCTTGATCATCAGGGCGATGCCGCCGCCGGCGAGGCCCAGCGCGAGGTTGCGGCCCATGGTCCGGAAGAACGCCCGACGGTCCTCCGGGAAGCCCTCTGTAGCCATGTCGCTCATAACAATGATACGCCCAAGTCTATTCCGAGATTACGTCGGGGACGAAATCCAACCCCGTTGCTTCTATATGTGTAGCCTACCACGCCCCACCCCCAATGCAAGGGGGTCAGGGATGGGAGACCCCGTTGTTCAGCGAGTAGATCCGAACCGACGACGTCCCGGGGTCCGCCACCAGGATATGGTCCTTGGAGTCCACCGCCACGTCCAAGCCGTGGATGCCCTTTTCGAAGTCCTTCGCCGCCGCCACCACGCCGATCAGGTCGCCGTTGGGCGCGTGCACCTTCACCCGCACCAGGCCCTTCTCGGCCGTGACGAACGAGCCGTCCTTCCGCATCGTGAAATGGCTGGGATTGCAGCAGCCGGAGAATTTCTCGATCTGCGGCCCCGACTTCCCCCAGGAGGTCGCCATCGTGTCGTCCTCCCGGTAGTTCTCCAGGAGCCGGCGGCCCGTATGCGCCACCCACGGCGTACCGTTCTGGTCCACCGCGACGTCGAAGTAGGGGCTCGGGATCTCGTACTTTCCCGTCCCCGCCACCTTGCCCGCCTCGCCCAGGCGCCCCACGATCTTTCCCGACTTGTCGAAATGGATCACCGTCTTGTCGCCGAAATCGGCGGCGTAGACGGCCTTCTCGGAGACCGCCACCGACGTCATCCAGGCCGTCGGCCCCGGCTTCTCCCAGACCGCCTTCCTGCCGCCCTTCGTGTCGTAGACCTCGAGATGATCCCAGACGCCGACATAGACGGTGCCGTCCGCGTCGACCGCCATGCAGTTGGGAACGTTCCCCAGATCGACGCGGGACTCGACCTTCCCGTCCCTGCCCAGGATCACGTAGCACTTGTCGCCGGCGGCGTAGATCCGGTCGTCCGGGCCGACGGCGATCGCGCGCAGCTGCTTCAGGCCGGTGGCCAGGCGCGCGTCTTCCTTCGCGATGATGAGCTTGGGATCGACCACCAGCATGGACTCGATGATATCGTCGACGTCCGCCGCTTCCGGGCGGGCCTTGCCGCTGCCCTGCGTGCTCATTCCGGACTGATAGACCGGCTTGCGATTGGCGAGGAGATACCCCAGCACGCCGCAGGCGCCGGCGCAGAGGACGGCGATCAGGATCCAGAAGATCTTCATTCGATGCCCTTCCCGACGTCCAGGCACACGAGAACCTTGGAGTCGCGGATCAGGAGGCGGTCCCCGACAAGGGCGATCGGCGCCCACGCGTCATGGCCCTGCAGAATCTTGCACTGGCCCAGCTCCTCGTATTTCTGCGTGCTGGCTTTCACCAGCGTCAGGGCGCAGTCCTTGCCGAGAACGAAGAACTTCCCGTCCGCGAGCAGGATCGGCTCATACTGGCCGAAGCGCTTCTCCTTGCCGCTTTCCCAGATGATCTTGCCCTTGTCATAGGGGTTCATGCAGACCAGCTGCTGCTTCCGCCCGCCCGAGGAGTCCGGCAGCAGGGCGTAGATGTGCTTGTTGTAGTACACGGGCGTCTGCTGCTCGCAGGAAAGCCCTTCTTTCTCGTCCAGCTTCCAGAGCACCTTGGCCTCGAACTTCCCGCCGGCCTCCGTCAGCTGCACCAGCGAGCTGCCGCCCTGGTAGCCCGCGGTCATGAAGATATAGCCGTCGTCCAGGATCAGCGGCGACGGCGCGATGACCTGCTTGTCGAGGCAGACGACCTCCCAGAGCAGCGTCCCCGCATCCGCCGGCTCAGCCGAGACGCCGACCATCTTCCCCCACTCGGCGCAGTAGGCGTACATCTTCTTGCCCTTGAACGTGATCGGCGTGACCGAAGAGTGGGACATGTCCAGCTTGCCGGGGTTGGGCGTCTTCCACACGATCTTGCCGGACTCGAGATCCACGCCCATGATGAGGACTTCCTTGCCGCCGGGCGCGATGATCGCATTCGTTCCGTCGATGATCGGACACTGGGCGGTGTACCAGTCCGGCATCTTGCTGCCGTAGTCCTTCATCAGGTCGAGGCCCCACTTCAGCGCGCCCGTCTGCGCGTCGACGCACATCACGTGGCACTTCGAGCCCATCGAGACCGCATACTTCTCGTTGATCGCGGGCACCGTCCGGGTGAAGCCGTGGTTGTTGACGATCTTCAGCGGGTAGGAGCGCCGCCAGATTTCCTTTCCATCCTCCATGGAGAAGCAGCGGAGCGACTCCTCCTTGTTCTTCGGGTCGTAGTCCTGGAGGTACATCCGTCCCCCAAGCGCGGCGGCGCCGGAGTATCCTTCGCCCAGCTCCGGGATGGTCCACTTCACCGGCGGGCCCGCCTTGGGCCACTTGTTGGCGAGCGGGACGTCGGTGGCGATGTTGTCGTACTTCGGTCCCCGAAAGGCCGGCCAGGATCCCGTCGGCCCTCCCGCCTTGCCGCCCAGGTTCTCCTTGAAGTTCAAGCCGATGTCGACTTTCTCGGGCGCCTCGGCGGCGGGTTTTTCGGCGGCTGCAGTGGCCGGTGTCTCCGCGGAGGCGTGGCCCGCTCCGGCGGCGCCGGCCGCTCCCGGATTGGCGGCGGCGAATCCCTTCCCCTCCTGCCCGGGCCCCTGCCACGCCACCCGCTCGAGCGGATGACGGTCCGTCAGCCGGACCAGCAGGAAGACCGTCGTCCCGCCCAGCAGGACGACCAGCATCAGCAGGCCACCCATCATCATCATCGCGGCCTTCGCCGTGATCGTGATGTTGACGGCACCTTCCTGAGTCTTCGGGGCAGGCGCGCGCACGCCCACGCTTCCGGGCTTCGGTCCCTCGGGCGCTTTCGCTTCCGCGGGTTTGGACTCGGGAGTCTTTGCCGCCGCCGCTGCGGGTGCGGGGGCCGGTTTCGCGGCTGCGGGCTTGGCTTCTGCCGCTTTGACTTCGGCAGGTTTGGCCTCTGCCGGCTTGGCCACCTCGACGGGCTTCGCTTCGGCGGGCTTGTGCTCCGCGGGCTTCGGCTCCGGCGGCTTGACGTCGGACGCCTTCGATTCCGTCGAAGGCGCCTCCGCTTTTGCATCGCTCATATCAGCCCTGCCCCTGGACCCGGAAGTTGCGACCCGTTCCCATTTTGACGTGCGTCTTCTCTCATTACAAGCCCGGGTTCCGTCAATGGACGTCGACGCAGACCAGGTCGCCGTCGCTGTTCCGGCAATAGATGAATCCGTTCGCGAGGACGGGCGCCGTCCAGTTCTTGGCCTTGGCGTTGAGGACGGTGGCCTTGGCCGCCTCCTTGAACACGTTCGGGTTCGCGTCGCCCGTCACGAGGGTGCCGTTCTTGTCGATCGCCAGGATCATGCCCGACGCGATCATCAGGTTTTCGAACCCGCCTTTGTGGGTCCACTTGACCTTGCCCGATTTCGCCTCGAGGCAGCGCAGCTGGCCCTGCCCCGTATTCCCGTCGACCCCGTAAAGGTGGCCGTCCAGGTAGATCGGGCTCGCGAAATGCCCCCGCAGATTCTGGTTCTCCCAGACCTGCTTGACGTTCTTGCCCGAGAGATCCAGCAGCGTGCAGCCGTGCTCGTATCCCGAGGTGATGAACAGCTTTCCGTCGAAGAAGACCGGGTCCGCCGCGTTGACGTCGTACTGCGTCTGCCACGGGTGCGACATCTGTTTTTCACCGGTCAGGGCGTCGACGACGATGACATCCTTGAAGCTGAAGAAGGCGAGGCTGTCCTTCCCCTTGAGGGAAAAACGCACGGCCGAGGCATAGCCGCTCTGGCCTCCGCCGCTTTCCCAGATCTTCTCGCCCGTGAGCTTGTCGAGCGCCAGGCCGCTCGCCCGGGCGTTGTACACCACCGCCTTGTCGACGATCACCGGCGACGAGGCGAAGCCCCAGGTGATGTTGGCGGCGCCGAAATCCTTGATGAGATTCTTCTGCCACTTCACTTTTCCCGTCGCCGCCTCGAGGCAGAACGCGTGGCCTTCGCGGCTCAGGCTGTAGACGCAGTCGCCGTCGACCACCGGCGTGGACCGCGGGCCCTCGAAGTTGCCCTGGTCGCAGGGATAGGAATGCTTCCAGATCTCCTTGCCCGTCTCGGAGTCGAGGCAATAGACGATGTCGCTCCCGCCCGGGTTGCCCATCGTGTAGAGGCGGTTCCCCGCCACCGACAGGCAGGAATGCCCCTTCCCCAGCGAGGCCTTCCACTTGATCTTTCCCGCGGCGAGGGCCTGGGGCTTCCATCCCTTCTCGGAGCTGATGCCCGTCCCCTCCGGACCGCGCCAGCGGGCCCAGTCGCTGGCCTGGGAGCGGAGCGCCCCGCCGAGGGCGGCGATGAGCGTCAGGCCGGCGAGCCGGATTCCGATCCCCCGGGAACAATTCAGCCTCACGCGCGGTTCCTTGTCATATAGCGTAGACGGGCCGCGGGCCTTCGACGTTGGCGGCCGCCTTGCTATACTAAACACCGGGTACGGACCGGAATATTTCCGCCTCCAGAACCGGGAGACGAATGGGAGCCGAGGACCTTCACTATAAGCGTTCGAGGTTCTCGACCCGTCTCTTCACGGACCGGCTCTATACCGGAGGCCATTCCTGGCTGCGGCGGGGCGAGGGAGACCGGTGGCAGGTTGGATTCACGAAGTTCGCGGTCCGGATGCTGGGCGAGGCGGTGGAGTTGGGCTTCGAAGTGCCCCCCGGTTCGGAGGTTCAGACGGGGCAGCCGATCGGATGGATCGAGGGCTTCAAGGCCGTGACGGATCTTTATGCCCCGTTCTCCGGGATTTTCGTGGAAGGAAACCCGGCCCTGAGCAAAGAAATAGAGCTTGTCCAGAAGGACCCTTCCGGGAGAGGATGGTTGTATACCATCCAGGGGACTCCGGGAGACGGCTGTCTCGACGTCCCGGGCTACGTCGCCGTCCTGGACGCCACGATCGACAAGATGCTGGGAAAACGCCATGACGCTTCCTGAGCCGCGCGAGGACCGGGCTCGATACATCATGATCGGCGGATTCCTCGGCGCGGGGAAGACCACCGCGATGGCGCGCCTGGCCCGCCGCTTCACCGACCGCGGCCAGCGGGTCGGACTCATCAGCAACGACCAGAGCAGCGGACTCGTCGACACCGCCCTGCTCCGTTCCAAGGGCTTCCCCGTCGAGGAGATCCCCGGCGGCTGCTTCTGCTGCCGCTTCAACTCGCTCGTCGAAGCCGCCGACAACCTGGACAGGACCACGCGGCCCGACGTCTTCGTGGCGGAACCCGTCGGCAGCTGCACCGACCTCGTCGCCACGGTGTCCTATCCCCTGCGCCGCATCTATGGCCAGCGCTTCGAGGTCGCGCCGATGAGCGTCCTGGTCGATCCCGTGCGCGCGGCCCGCGTCCTCGGCATCGAAAAGGGACCTCAGTTCTCCGGGAAGGTCATCTACGTCTACCGCAAGCAGCTCGAGGAGGCGGACATCATCGTCGTGAACAAGTGCGACTCGATCACCGAGGCGTTCCGCGAGAAGCTCGTGGCGACGCTCCAGGTCGCGTTTCCGCGCGCGAAGGTCGTCTGCGTCTCCGCGAAGGAAGGCTCCGGCCTCGACGCCTGGTTCGACCTCATCGACCGCTCCCGCCCGGGCGACGCGCCCTCCATGGAGCTGGACTACGACCTCTATGCCGAGGGCGAGGCGCTGCTCGGCTGGCTCAACTGCACGGTCCGCCTGGACTCGGACTCCTCCTTCGACGCGAACCAGACCCTGCTCTGGCTTGCGCGCGACCTCCGGACCCGGCTTTCCGCGAAGAGCGCCGAGATCGCGCATCTCAAGATGACCCTGGACTCCGGCGACGGCACGGGGTCGCTGTCCGTGGTCAGCATCGTCCGAAACGACAGCGAACCCGATCTCCGCGAGTCGCTGATGGACCGCGTCAGGGGCGGCTCGCTCATCCTCAATCTCCGGGCCGAGGCGGATCCCGAATTCCTGCTCGACTCCGTCCGCCAGTCGCTGGCCTCCCTGGGCGGCGGCATCCGGTCGACCGTCGAACACTCCGAGCATTTCCGTCCGGCGCGGCCCCAGCCGATCCACCGGATGAGCGGCCCGGACGAAGGAACCGTATCGTGAACGCGCCGGCCGCCCCGCGCATCCTCTACTGCAACTGCAGCTACGCCCAGGTCGTGCCCAGGGAAGTGAAGGAGGAAGTGCTGCGGAGGCTCTGCGAATCCGGGGCCGCCTTCGACGCCGTCGCGGATCTCTGCGACATGTCGGCGCGGAAGGACCCCGCCCTGCAGAAGCTCGTGGAAGGCGGGGCGGTCCGCATCGCGGCCTGTTATCCGCGCGCGGTGCGCTGGCTCTTCCATGCCGCCGGCGCTCCGCTCCCCAAGGAGGGCGTCGAGGTCCTCAACATGCGCGAGCAGTCCGCGGCCGAGATCACGGGCGCGCTGTTCGCGGGACCGCGGGAGCAGGCACCGACGTGAACAAGACCGAAGGAAAGAACCTGCGCGTGGTCTTCTACGAAGGCCCCGGGAGCGCGCCGCTCGCGGCGCAGGATCGTTATCAGGCGATCTCCTCCCTGCTCCAGAACGGCTTCGAGGTGTCGCGGCCGGTCCAGGGCGGATCCGTCGCGCCCGCGGACGGCGCGCCGATGCTGATGCTCGGCCTCTTCGACGGCGGGCGGCCGCCCGCCTTCGACGGGGCCGGCGAGGTCCACGCCCGCGACCTGCACGGCCTGGCCCCGGAGGCCGTGCTCGTCGCCGCACGCGACGTCCGCGAGAAGTCCGGCGCCCGCAAGCTCGAGGCCTGGAAACCCTGGTTTCCCGTCATCGACTACGACCGCTGCACGAACTGCATGCAGTGCCTGACGTTCTGCCTCTTCGAGGTGTACGGCGTCGACCGGAACGACAAGATCACCGTGCAGACCCAGAGCAACTGCAAGACCGACTGCCCCGCCTGCTCGCGCGTCTGCCCCGAAGTCGCCATCCTCTTCCCCAAGTACAAGAAGGGGCCGATCAACGGCGACATCGTCAAGGCCGACGACGTCAAGCGCGAGGCGATGAAGATCGACATCTCCGCGCTGCTGGGCGGCGACCTCTACGCGTCCCTGCGCGACCGCCAGCAGGACGCGCGCAAGCGCTTCTCCACGGAGCGCGACGAGTCGCGCGCGCTGCTGGAGCGCAAGCGCTGCCTCAAGGAGCTGGGCAAGACCCTCGACATCCCCGACGAGGTGCTGATGAGCCTGCCCTCGGTGGGCGATATCCAGGAACGCGCGGAGCGGGCCAAGGCGAAGATGGCGTCGCGCCAGGCGCGATCGCAGACCGTGAAGGACACCAAGCCAGCCCCGACCGAGCGGGAGTGGGGGATCTGATGACGATGGCGGCGATGGGCGGCTTCGCGCTCCGGATGGTCCGGTCCACCGATCTCCGGCTGCTCTGGAAGATCGCCTACAATTTCGGCTACAAGGGCATGCGCTCGGTCGAGAAGTTCAAGGCCCGGCTCAAACAGGGCATCACCTTCCCGCCCTTCCTGTACATCTCAATCACCAACGGCTGCAATCTGCGCTGCCAGGGCTGCTGGGTCGACGTCGACAAGCCCGCCCAGCTGATCACCTTCGAGCATATGGACCGGCTGATCCGGAACGCCAAGAAGCACGGCAACAGCTTCTTCGGGATCCTGGGCGGCGAGCCCTTCATCCACCCGGACCTGATCCGCATCCTGAAGGCGCACCCGGACTGCTACTTCCAGATCTTCACGAACGGACAGCTCATCACCGACGAGATCGCGCAGCAGCTGCACGAGGCCGGCAACGCCACGCCGCTGATCAGCGTCGAGGGTTCGGCCACGGTCAGCGACGAACGCCGCGGGAGGAAGAACGTCCTCAGCAAGACCCTCGCGGGCCTCGAGACCTGCGTCCGCCACGGTCTGATCACCGGAGTCGCGACGAGCGCGTGCCAGAGCAACTTCGACGATCTCGTCCGCGAGGAATGGATCGACGAGCTCATCCGGAAAGGCGTGCACTATACGTGGTTCCACACCTACCGCCCCGTCGGTCCCGTCGCCAACGCCCAGCTCGCGCTGACACCCGACCAGGTCAACCGGCTGCGCCGCTTCGTCGTCGACATGCGCAACCGCAAGCCGATCGCGATCGTCGACGCGTACTACGACGACGAGGGCAAAGCGCTCTGCCCCGCCGCGACGGGGATCAGCCACCATATCGGGCCCTTCGGCGACGTCGAGCCCTGCCCGATCATCCAGTTCGCCCGCGAGTCGATCCACGACAACGACGGCGACCTCTACAAGACCATGACCGAGTCGCCGCTCCTGAAGGACTTCCGCAAAACGGCGGCGAAGGCGACCCGCGGCTGCATCGTGCTGGAGCGTCCGGATCTCCTCAAGGAGGTCGTGGAGCGGCACAGCTGTCGCGATACCACGCTCCGGAAGACGGCGGCCGTCGAGCTGGCCTGGATGAAGTCGCGCCCCAGCCAGCACCAGCCCGGCAGCGAGGTGCCCGAGGGGAATTTCTTCTACCGATTCGCCAAAAAGAATTGGTTCTTCGGATTCGGGGCGTATACCTAGATGAGCGACATGAGCGGGAACGGGACGGGTCAGGGGAACGGCGATATTCCGGCCGCGCCGGTGCTGCTCCGCTTCGGGGCGAAGCCGGCGCTCGCCCTGCCGCCGCAGGTGCCGGTCCAGAAGTACCGCGCCGCACAGTCCAACATCCCCGACGACAAACGCGTCCGCGCCCAGCTCAAGAAGGCCGCGGCCGATCACGTCCGGCAGGTGAACGCGGTCCCGCCCCTCACCCTGGGCGAACTGCGCGAGCACACCTCGGCCGTGCTCGCGTTGACGGGCGTCGATCTCAAGTTCAAGGACTACGTCGCGATCCTCGTCAGCAACGCCGCCTGGCACGACACGGTGGCGAAGATCCCGTACGAGCGGCGCCTGCTGCTGCTGCCGAAGTGCCTCCGCGTGGAGGACAAGTGCCCGGCCCCGTTCGACGAGTTCGGGCTCCTCTGCAAGGAGTGCGGCCTCTGCTCCATCCAGGACCTCACCGTCGAGGCCGAACGGCTGGGCTACGCCGTCCTGGTCGCGGAAGGCTCCGCGATCGTGCGTTCCATGATCGAGACCGGCAAGATCGAGGCCGTCGTCGGCGTCAGCTGCCTCAACGTCCTCGAGAAGAGCTTCCCCCATATGGAGGCCGCCGCCATCCCCGGCGTCGCGATCCCCCTGCTCCAGGACGACTGCATCAACACCACGGTCGACCTGGACTGGGTCTGGGACCTGATCCATCTCACCTCGAAGGACAAGACGTACCGGCTCGACCTCGACTCGCTCAAGAACGACGTCCAATCCTGGTTCGCGCCCGCCTCGCTCGACGGGATCCTGGGCCCCGCGGAGGACGAGACGTCGGCCCTCGCGCGGCGCTGGCTGGCCAAGGACGGCAAGCGCTGGCGTCCCTATCTCGCCGCCTGCGCAACGATGGCCCTGCTCAGCGACCAGAAGGACGAGGCGCCCGCCGTCACTCCCGACCTGAAGAAGCTGGCGGTCGCCGTCGAGTGTTTCCACAAGGCGTCGCTCATCCACGACGACATCGAGGACGGCGACGCGCAGCGCTACGGCGACAAGACGCTGCACGAGGAAGTCGGCGTGCCGGTGGCGCTGAACGCCGGAGACTTCCTGCTGGGCGAAGGCTACCGCCTGATCGGGGAGCTGACCGTCGATCCCTCGGTGCGCATCGAGATGCTGAAGCTGGCGTCGGCGGGCCATCTCTCGCTGAGCCGCGGCCAGGGGCGCGAGCTGCTCTGGATCCGCAATCCGGCGCCGCTCGGCTCGGTCGAGGTGCTCGACCTGTTCCGCCTCAAGACCGCCCCCGCGTTCGAGGTGGCGCTCCGGCTGGGCGCCTGTCTCGGCGGCGCCGACGAGGGGACGCACGAGGTCCTGCGCAGATACAGCGAGTCGCTCGGCATCGCGTACCAAATCCAGGACGACCTCGAAGACTGTCGCGAGGGCGGCGAGTCGGACGATCTTTCCAAGGGCCGGCCTTCCGTCATCGTGGCCATCGCCTATAAGAGGTCCGAAGAAGGCGCGGAGAAGGAGCTGATGCGCTCGCTCTTCAAGCCGGCGGCGGCGCCGGTCAACGGGGCCGTGCACGCCGTCTTCAAGTCGAGCAAGGCGGTCGAGAAGGCGGAGGAACTCCTTGAAGCCTACAAGGAGGACGCGATACGATCCCTGCGGTTCCTCTCGGGTCCGACGCTGAAGGGGCTGCTCCGTCGGGTCGTGGGCAAGATCTTCGGCGAACACCTCATCGAAGGATACTGCAGTGAGTTTGAGGCTCGAAATGCTGCAAGTCGCGCGGCTGGCGCCCAAACTCCTTCAAGAGGCCGCTGAACCCGTCGCCGCCTTCTTCCGCGCGCAGTTCAACGACGACGGCGGCGCCCGCGACCGCGCCGGCAACAGCGACCTCTATTACACCGTCTTCGCGCTCGAGGGTCTCATCGCCCTCCAGCAGGAGCCGCCCGCCGACAGGGTCCGAGGCTACCTTCAGCGCTTCGGCATCGGCGACGACCTCGACTTCGTCCACCAGGCCTGCCTCGCCCGGTGCTGGGCCGCGCTCGGCAGGGATGCGCTGGCCGAGGAGATCAGCGGCCCGCTCGCGCTGCGCCTCCTCCAGGGCGGAAACGATTCCGTGTACCACCAGTTCCTCAAGTTCGGCGCCCTCGAGGATCTCGGCGGGACGGTCGACGATCCCCCGGCCGTGGCCCAGCAGGTCCTCGAGCTGCAGTCGGCGGACGGCTCCTTCCGCGGGACCACGCCGACGACCGCGGGCGCCGTCACGCTGCTCCACCACCTCGGCGCCGAGGTGCCGCGCTCCTCGGTCGACTGGCTCTACGAGCGCGCCCGCATCGAGGGCGGCTTCTACCCCGCGCCCGAGGCCTCCGTCCCCGATCTCCTCTCGACGGCGACGGCGCTCCACGCCCTCACCGCCGCCCACGCCCCCATCAGCGCCTTCCGCGAGTCCATGCTGGACTTCGTCGATTCCCTCTGGACCGGCAGGGGCTTCTGCGGCAGCTGGGCGGACGACGTAGTCGACAGCGAATACACCTTCTATGCCCTCCTCGCGCTGGGGCACCTGAGCCTCTCGTGAGCGGGGAACTCGCCCTCGAGGCCGACGCGGTGACCCGGACGCGCGCGGCGGCGCGGCGCCTGCTGCTGGAAGCTCGCCTCCCCGCCGGCCACTGGGAGGGACACCTCTCGTCCAGCGCGCTCTCGACCGCGACGGCCGTCTGCGCCCTCGAGCTGGTCCGGCGCCACCGGCCCGACGCGCCGGAGTCCCTGGGCGGGCTCGTCGCGCGCGGCCTCGCGTGGCTCGCCTCGCACCAGAACGCCGACGGCGGATACGGCGACACCACCGACAGCCCGAGCAACATCAGCACGACGACGCTCTGCTGGGCCGCGCTCGGGATGGTCCCGGGTCAGGAGGCCGCGGCGGGACGCGCCGGAGGCTGGCTGAAGAAGGACGCCGGCGACCTCTCGCCGGGGCCGCTCGCCCGGACCATCGCCGACCGCTACGGGAAGGACCGGACCTTCTCGACGCCCATCCTGACGATGTGCGCGCTCTCGGGACGCTTCGGCGCGGGACGCGAGGCGTGGAGCTCGGTCCCCGGCCTTCCCTTCGAGCTCGCGATGCTGCCCCGCTCGTGGTTCGGAGCGCTCGGCCTCCGCGTCGTCAGCTACGCGCTGCCCGCGCTGATCGCGATCGGCCAGGCGATCCACCACCATCATCCGCCGGGCAATCCGCTCACGAGACTGCTCCGCAATCGGGCGCGGGCCGGGACGCTGCGCCTGCTCGAAGCCATCCAGCCGGCTTCGGGCGGTTTTCTCGAGGCGACGCCCCTCACGAGCTTCGTCACGATGAGCCTCGCCGGCAGCGGACTCGCGGACCATGCCGTCGCCCGCAAGGCGGTGGGATTCCTGATCGCTTCGGCGCGCGAGGACGGGAGCTGGGCGATCGACAGCAACCTCGCCACCTGGATCACGACGCTGTCGGTCCACGCCGTCGGCGACGCTCTCTCCGCAGGCGAGCGCCGACGGATCCGCGACTGGCTGCTCCGGCAGCAGCACAAGGAGGTTCATCCTTATACCGGCGCGGCGCCCGGAGGCTGGGCGTGGACCGATCTCAGCGGCGGCGTGCCCGACGCCGACGACACGCCGGGCGCGATGCTGGCTTTGTCGCGGCTGGCCGATCCCGACGACCTCGAAGTGAAGGCCGCCGCGAGCTCCGGCGTGCGCTGGCTGATCGATCTGCAGAACTCCGACGGCGGAGTCCCGACATTCTGCCGCGGATGGGGGAAGCTTCCCTTCGACCAGAGCTGTCCCGATCTGACGGCCCACGCGATCCGCGCCTGGTCCGTCTGGGCGCCCGGCCCGGCCGCTCCGGCGATCCGCCGCGCCTTCGATTATCTGGTCCGCGTCCAGCAGTCCGACGGCTCGTGGATCCCGTTGTGGTTCGGCAACCAGCGCGCGCCGGAGCAGGCCAATCCGGTCTATGGAACCTCCAGGGTCCTCCTCTGCGCCGGGCTGGACTCCGGGCCCGCATGGACGGGCGCGGTCCGACGCGCCAAGGACTGGCTGGTCCGCGCCCAGCGCGACGACGGCGGCTTCGGCGGCGCCCCGGGGCTGGAGGCGACCATCGAAGAGACCGCCCTGGCGGTCGAGGGCCTCGCCGTCGCGGGAGGCTGCGACGAGGCCGTCGTCCGGGGCCGACGCTGGCTCGTCCAGCGTACCGCGGAGGGCACGCGCTTTGAGCCGTCCCCCATCGGCCTCTACTTCGCCAGACTCTGGTACTGGGACCGCCTGTATCCCCTGATCTTCACCGTCGCGGCGCTCGGACGCGGACCCGCATGATCTACCTCGACAACAACGCGACGACACCGCTCGACTCGCGGGTCCTCGAGGCGATGAAGCCGTACTTCAGCGAGCGCTTCGGGAACGCGTCCAGCCGTCCGCACCTCTTCGGGGCCGAGGCGCGCGACGCCGTCGAGGCCGCCCGAACGGAAGCGGCCGCCGTCATCGGCGCGCGGCCGGACGAGATCGTCTGGACGAGCGGCGCGACCGAGTCCGACAACCTGGCCCTCAAGGGCGTCTTCGCCGAGGGAAAGGATCATATCGTCACCGTCGCGACGGAGCACCGCGCCGTCCTCGACCCCTGCGAGCGGCGGGAGCGCGACGGGTTCAAGGTCACCGTCCTCGGCGTCGGTCCCGACGGATCGCTCGACCTGGGCCGCCTGGAACGCGCGATCACGGACCGCACGCTCCTGGTCTCCGTCATGCACGCCAACAACGAGACGGGCCTGCTCCATCCTCTGGGCGAGATCGGCCTGATCTGCCGCTCGAAGGGGGCGCTCTTCCACACCGACGCGACGCAGACCTACGGCAAGGAGGCGCTTGACGTGAACGCGGACGCGATCGACCTCCTGAGCGCGAGCGCGCACAAGTTCTGCGGGCCCAAGGGGGTCGGGCTTCTGTACGTCCGCAAGCGCGGACCGCGCGTCCGCTGCGCGCCGATGTTCCAGGGCGGCGGCCACGAGGACGGGCTGCGTCCCGGGACGCTGAACGTCCCGGGCATCGTCGGCTTCGGCGCCGCGGCCGCGATCTGCCGCGGGGAGCATAATGAGGACCAGCGGAGGATCCGCGCGCTGCGGGACTCGCTGGAGGCCGGACTGAAGTCCGCGCTCGACGGCGTCGAGGTGAACGGCGACCCGAAGCGGCGGCTCGCGAACACCACGAACCTGGCGTTCGCCGGGATCGACGCCGATGCGCTCATGAAGAGCGTGCCGGAGATCGCCGTCTCTTCGAGCGCCGCGTGCACGAGCGCGCGGATGCAGCCCAGCTACGTGCTGGGCGCGATGGGATGCAGCGAGGAGCGGATCCGGGGATCGCTGCGGTTTTCCCTCGGACGCTTCACGACCGCGGCCGAGATCGCCGCGGCCGGGGATGCCGTGGCCCGGGCCGTCCGCCATCAGCGCTGAGCTACTCGCGCTTCCTCTGCGCGTCGGCGAGCCACTCCGACCAGAACGCGCGCGCCTGCTCCGGGGTCAGGATGCGTAGGCGGTCCGAGTCCAGGACGAAGTCGGCGTCCAGCAGATCGAGCGACTCCAGCACGCTGCGCTTCCGGGCTCCTGTATAGATGCGGCGGAAGGTCTGCAGCGCGGGCAGATCGGCGCACTCCGGGGCCACCTCGGGACACATCACCGCGCGCTCGCCGAGGTCGTTGACGAGCTCCAGGGAGGTCCCCTCGAGATCGCGGTCGAGCAGCGTCCGGTTCAGGTGGTCCCAGAGCGCGGGCGTGCGGAGCGCGTTGAGCGCGTTCGTCCCCGGCGCGATCAGCGGCAGGCCGTCCCGGAAGCCGAGGGCGCAGAGCGCTTCCGCGGCGGCGCGCGCGACGAGGGGGTCGTCCTTCAACAGGGGTTTCAGGTCGCCCACCGCCTTCTCCCGCTGGATCTCGCCGACCGCCAGGGCCGCCTCCCCGCGCACGCCGGGATCCGGATCCTTGAGCGCCTCGGCCAGGGGGGCGGCGGCGCTGCGGGCGGCCGGGCCGATCAGGCGCAGCGTCCGCGCCGCGCGGCGCCGCGTCGCGGGATCGCGGTCCGCCAGCGCTTCCGTCACCCCGGGGATCGACGCGGGCGCAAGCTCGATCATCGCCTGCACCGGCGCATCGTCCTTGCGGAAGCGCTCCAGCAGCAGCGAGAGGGCCGGCCGCGCCCGGGGACCGACATACCCCAGCGCGCGCGTGGCGCGTTCCGCCTCGTCGGCGCTGGCGCGATCGTCCTCCAGCGCGCCGATCAGGACGGGGATGACGCCCTCCGAGGTCGGATCGAAGCGCGCGAGGCCGCAGGCTCCGGCGAGCCGAACGCGGCGGTCGCTGTCCTTCAGCGCCCGGGTAAAGACCGGCACGGCCACGCGGGCGTTGCGGCCGGCCGCCTCCATGGAGACGAGCGCTGCAATGCGGATTTTTGGATCCGCCTCTCGCGCGCCCCAGAGCAGCCGCTGGACATCCTTCACGTGGAGGTAGTCCGCCGCCAGCGCGGACATCCGCAGGTAGATGTGAGCCTCCACGGCCGCGGGGGCCGCCAGTCCGATGACGGCGGCGATGGACAGCGTGGTCACGGCGAGAAACCCGGCGCGGCTGATCCTGCCCCAGAGCGCCAGCACCCAGAGGCCGCCCAGGACGCCCAGCGGCGCCCACGTCCAGTTGTCCCGGAAGAACGCGTTCGTCCGCGCCCCCAGGTCCAGCAGGGGCGACAGAGGGTCGTTCCACCCGGCGGCGGCGCGGACGGCGTCCGCCACGAGAATCCCCTGCAGCCCGGCGGCGATGCCGATGACGACGATCAGCCAGGCGATCATCGGGTGCCGCAGGCGGTCGGGGACGGGATCCGGCTTGTGTCCGAAATACCGCAGCGCCTCGGGCCTCGTGAAGAGGGCGAAGAGGACGGCCAGGAAGAGGGCGGGAACGAAATAGACGGGGACGAGGATGGAAAGCCCCGCGGCGAAACGCGCGAGGCTGTCGGCGTTGCGCCAGTCGGTGAGCAGCGCGAGGCCCGCGACGGCCTGCAGCAGGGCCAGCGCGACGCAGGGGACGACGAGCCCGGAGCGTCCGACCAGCAGGCCCGCGCCGAGATAGAAGGCGGCGCTGGCGAAGAGGCCGATTCCGGCGCCCTTCAGAAACGCCGGCCGGGGAGGCGGCGGCTCCGGGGGACGCGGCAGCGGCCGGGTTGCGGCGAAGGCGGCCACGCGGCAGCGGCGGACCCACTCCTCGTGGTCCTCGGATTCCCGGCTGCAGGACGGGCAATGGAGGAGCCCCTCGACGGGAGGCGCGGCGATGACGGCGCTGCAGGAGGGGCAGCGCTTGGGCGGGAGCGTCTCGAACGGCGCGGGCGCCGGATCCATCGCGCGCTCGCAGCGGGTGCAGGCCGCCTCTTCGGGGGCCATCGGCTCTCCGCAACGCTGGCAGGTGGACATCCGGGCCCATTGTAGCGCGGGGCGCGGGGACGGCCCCAGAAAATTCGAGGGCCGGACGCGGACGCCCGCGATTCCGCTTGCGCCGGCCCTCCCGGCAACTATAATCGCCTAAGCGAATATATGACGACCGCCGCCGCGCCCCGCCCGCCCGCGCTGTTCCGGGCCTTCTCCGATCCCACCCGGCTGAGGATCCTTCATCTGCTGCGGGACGGGGAGCTCTGCGTCTGCGATCTGATGCGGATCCTCCGCGTCCCCCAGGCCAAGACCTCGCGGCACCTGGCCTACCTGCGCCGGTCCGGCCTCGTCATCGCGAGGCAGGACGGCCTCTGGAGTTACTACTCGCTGTCCCCGGCCCGGGGTCCGGTGCATCGGCGGCTGCTCTCCTGCCTCGACGTCTGCTGCCGCGAGCTGCCGGCCATCCTGGCGGATTCCCGGCGCGCGAGCAGCATCCGAAAGGGAGCCGCATGCTGCCTCCCGTGACGCTGCCCCGCCGGCTGGCCGCGGAAGCCCTGGGCTCGGCCCTGCTCCTGGCGGCCGTCGTGGGATCGGGCATCATGGGGGAGCGCCTCGCCGGCGGCAATGCCGCCGTGGCGCTGCTCGCCAACTCCATCGCCACCGGCGCCACCCTGGCCGCGCTCATCCTGGTCCTGGGCCCGGTTTCTGGCGCGCATTTCAACCCGCTGGTGACCGTCGCGTCCGCAGTCGGGCGGCGCACCTCGTGGCGGGACGTCCCGCCCTACGTCGCGGCGCAGTTCGTCGGCGCGTTCTTCGGCGTCGCCACGGCGCACGGCATGTTCGGAGAACCCGTGTTTTCGGCCTCGCGGCACGTCCGCCAGGGACCGGGACAGCTCCTGGGCGAAGGGGTCGCCACCCTCGGACTCCTGGCCGTGGTCGCGGGGACCCCGTCCCGGCGCCCGACGGCGGCCGCCGTCGGGATCGCCGCCTATATCACGGCCGCGTACTGGTTCAGCTCCTCCACCGCCTTTGCGAATCCGGCGGTCACGCTGGCCCGCTGCGCCACCGACACCTTTGCCGGCATCCGCCCCGTCGACGTCCCCCTCTTCATCGTCGCCCAGGCCGTCGGCGCGGCCGCCGCCATCCCCCTGTTCCGCTGGCTCCTGCCGGAGGAATTGCCGGGATGAAGACGGTCCTCTTCGCCTGCGTCCATAACGCCGGCCGCTCGCAGATGGCGGCCGCGCTCTTCAACCTCGCCGCCGATCCGGCGAAGGCGGTCGCGGTCTCCGCCGGCACCGAGCCCGGCCCGCGGGTTCATCCGGAAGTGGTCGAGGTCATGAAGGAACACGGAGTCGACCTGGGCGGCTTCCTGCCGCGAAAGCTCACCGACCACCTCGCGAGAGGCGCCTCCCTCCTGATCACGATGGGCTGCGGCGAGGCCTGCCCCCATGTTCCCGGAATCCGACGGGACGACTGGCCGCTCGAGGATCCGAAGGGAAAGGCGATGGAGCGCGTGCGCGAAATCCGCGACGACGTCGAGCGACGCGTCCGCGCCCTGATCCTCCGGGAAGGCTGGAGCCGCTAGGCTCCCTACTTTCCGATGCAGTACAGGTGCGTCGACGTCCTGAGGAAGAGCCGGCTGCCCGACACCGCGATCGAGGACAGCGTACACTCGTCGTCGAGCGGATTCTCGGAAAGCACCTTGAACTCGGGGCCGGTCGCGATGACCGTGGTCTTCGCCTTCTCGTTGGTCAGGTAGATCTTCCCGTCGGCCAGTAGCGGCGACGAGTCATAGGTCCCGCCCGCGATGCGCTGGCGCTCGTAGAACGCCTTCCCCGTCGCAGGGTCGTAGCAGCTCACCATCCCGCCGTCGTTGAGGACGTAGAGATACTTCCCGTCCGAGACGGGCGTCGGGACGTCGCAGCCGAACTTGTTCGTCCAGGCGATGTGCGTGTCGGTCACCAGCCCCTTGCCGCCGCCCTTGACGCCGACGAAGGGCCCCTGCTTGATGCAGGCGAAGACATACTCGCCCACGACCGCCGGCGAGCAGACCGCGCGGTAGAACTTGTCCTGCTTCAGGTTCAGGCCGCCGCAGCGCCAGATCTCCCTGCCCGTCTTCGGGTCGTGGCCGGTGAAGTAGTCGCCGCCCACCACGATGATCTCGGTATGGTCGGCGTACTTCATCGGGATCGGCGTCGTGTACGCGTCGGGCCCTTCCTTCTGCGCGTCGGTCGGCCGCTCGACCTTCCAGACCTCCTTGCCCGTCCTGCCGTCGAAGGCGATCAGGTACGAGGGGCCCGTATTGTCCCAGCCATGCAGGATCGGGACGATCAGCATCCCCTCGTAGAGCAGCGGCGAGGAGCCGTAGCCCCAGTTGAGGCCGAACTTGACGTAGGCCTTCTGCAGGTCGATCTGCCAGATCTGTTTGCCGTCGAGGTCGAATCCCGTGAGGATCCCCGTGCCCGTGAGCGCCCAGACCATCGTCCCGTCGGTGACCGGCGACGGACTCGACATGTTCTGCTTCGCATAGTGCACGTTGCCGCCGCTCAGCTTCGCGCGCCAGAGCTGCGAGCCGTCCTTCTTCGAGAAGCAGAGCAGCAGCAGGTCCGCCCCCTCGGCCCTCGGCTTGCCCGGGCCCTTCTTGGCGAGCGTCGCGGCGTCGCCGCCGGCTTCGCTGCCCGAAGCCAGGAAGATCCGGTCGCCCCAGATCGCCGGCGTCGAGCCGCTCCACGACGGGAGCTTCACCTTCCACTTGATGTTCTCGGTCTCCGACCACTTCTCGGGCAGCCCGGTCGACGTCGACGTCCCGTTCAGCGACGGCCCGCGCCACTGCGGCCAGTTGTCGTCGGCTGACGCGGACCCCAGCGGCAGGGCCGTCAGCGCCAGGATGAACGCGAAGGATTTCATGGCTCGCTCCCTGCTTACTTTCCGGCCAGCGCGTACAGCATCTTCTTCCCCGTGAAGTAAAGGACGCCGTTGGCGACGGCAATTCCAGACGCGACCGGATCGCCGACATCGGTAAATATGGGCTTGGGCGCCGGACCACCCATTGAGGCGACCTTGGGTCGTTCATGTCGCCAGAATTCAGTATTCGTGTCGGTGCTGAAGGCCACGACCCGCCCGGCCGACGGCGGCGCACTATCCTCTCGCTTCTCTTGCGTTCCCAGCTGAAGACAGTCGATGCCATTGGTGAAAATCATCCGGCCATCGGTCGCGCAGCCCGTCTGCAACCCGCCGATGATGCCGGGCAGAGTGATCATCCGCTTATCCGGCTCAGGGGAGAGTGGGTATTTTGGCGGGCCGGTGAACACCGGCGTGTGAGCCA
>Ga0137409_10000365_pt1 | contig 49063 bp, 35 predicted proteins | sample CZODoug1_16funga_FD_122059 | JGI IMG/M metagenome (GOLD analysis project Ga0137409, IMG submission 122059) | Vadose zone soil fungal communities from Angelo Coast Range Reserve, California, USA - CZODoug1_16fungal (Hybrid Assembly) | ecosystem: Environmental > Terrestrial > Soil > Vadose zone...
TTCCGGCGGAGCGCTTCAATTTCAAGGTAGCCAAGATCACACCGGTAAACACCGCCAAAGAAGGGCGCAACTTTTTCCGCGTGGAAGCGCAGCTTGAGAATAGCGGCGATCGTCTGCGTCCGGGAATGGAGGGGATCGGCAAGATTTATGTCGACGAGCGCAAGCTTGTCTGGATATGGACCCACAGCCTCACGGACTGGCTGCAGTTGTGGGTATGGTCGTGGATGCCGTGACCCGCTAGACCGTCAGCCCCATGTCCGACCTGCACAGCCCATCCTGGTACCGGATTGCGGAGCTCAGGCCGCGGCTGAGAAGCCATGTGCGCATACATCGGCATCACTATCGCGGTGAGCTGTGGTATGTCCTCGAAGATCGCGTTTCCCGGCGGATGCATCGCTTCAATCCCGCTGCGCATTACGTGATCGGCCTGATGAATGGCCACCGCACCGTCAACTCGATCTGGGAAAGCGCAATAGCGAAATTCGCCGATGACGCGCCCACCCAGGAAGAAGTCATCCGTCTTCTCGGACAGTTGCATACGGCTGAAGTGCTGCAATCCGAGGTGACGCCGGATATCGCCGAACTGTTACGGCGTGCAAGCAAAAGCAAGCGCAAGACCTGGTATCAGAATTTGCTTTCGCCTCTGGCGATCCGCATTCCGCTGTTCGATCCGGATCGTTGGCTCGAGCGTTGGCTGCCCTGGTTCCGGCCCTATTTCGGTTTCACTGGCGCGATCGTGTGGTGCCTCGTTGTCGGTTTTGCATTGTTTACCGCCGCGGCGCACTGGCAGGAACTGACCCAGGATCTCGGTGACCGCGTCCTCGCGCCGCAAAACCTGTTGCTGCTGTGGCTCACGTTTCCGGTGCTCAAGCTGTTTCACGAATTCGGGCATGCTTGCGCGACCAAGGCGTGGGACGGTGAGGTCCACGAAATGGGAATCATGTTGCTGGTGCTGATGCCGGTCCCTTACGTCGACGCGTCGTCCGCGTCGGCATTCCGGGAAACCCATCGTCGAGTCATCGTCGGGGCTGCTGGAATGATCGTCGAGGTTTTTATTGCTTCGCTGGCCTTATTTCTATGGCTGGAAGTCGAACCAGGCATTACGCGGGCGGTGCTGTACAACATCATACTGATAGCGGGTGTGTCCACCGTGATCTTCAACGGCAATCCGCTGCTGCGATATGACGGCTACTATATTCTTTCTGATTTAACGCAGATCCCGAATTTGCGTACCCGGGCGCAGCAGTATCTCGGATATCTCCTGGAAACCCGACTCTTCGGCCTCAAGCTGCCGACATTCGAAGCTAGCCCCAGCGAGCGCTACTGGTTTGTGTTTTTCGCGATCGCTTCATTTCTCTATCGTACTTTCGTGATGGTCGCAATCGCGATATTCATTGCCAGCACGTACATGGTCGTGGGCGTCTTGGTTGCGCTATGGGCGATGGTCACTGCGGTCGTCTTTCCGATTGTCAAGGCGCTAGTTTATTTATTGCGTCATCCGCGGTTACGTCGCCACCGGGTGCGGGCCTTGTTCGCGTCAGGCACCGTTGCAGTACTGCTGGTGGCCCTGTTGTGTTTCGCGCCGCTTCCGCTATGGACCAGGGCAGAAGGGGTTATCTGGGTGCCGGACGACGCGCAGGTGCGTGCCGGTGCTGACGGATTCATCAAGGAAATCGTAGCTGTACCAGGATCGTCGGTTCGCAAGGGCAGTCCGCTGATCATTGCGGAGGACCCGGCATTGCCCCCGCGAATGCGAGTGCTCGAGTCGCAGCTTCATCTGCTGGAGGTCAGGTCCAGGGCGGAGCTTCTCGTGGATCGGGCACGGTGGCAGCGAACCGGGGACGAGATCAAAGCAACCAGCGCGGAACTGCAACAGGCTCGCACGCAAATCAAGGATTTAACCATCCTCAGCCCCACTAGCGGAACATTCGTTTTGCCGGTGGCACAGGACCTGCCCAATCGCTTTGTGCGCAAGGGGCAGGAGATCGGCTATGTGGTGCCGGATGCCGTGGTAACCGCACGCGTCCTTGTTTCACAGGACCAGGTCAATCTGGTAAGAACGCGGACCGAACGGGTGGAGGTTAAGCTCGCAGGTCGCATTTACGACACTTTCGCGGCCTCCATAACCAGGGAATCCCCCGCCGCGAGCACCAAGCTGGTGAATCTGGCGATGTCGAGTATCGGCGGCGGCCAGGCTGCGCTAGATCCGCACGAATCGAAGGCGCCGAAAACGCTTAACAGCTGGTTCGAATTCGAAATCGAGTTGCCGGCCACGCAGGCCTTTGTTCTCGGTGAGCACGTTTATGTGCGTTTCGAGCACGGTACGGAACCCGTTGCCTGGCGTCTCTACCGTTCGGTCAGACAACTCTTCATGAAGCGCTTTTCGGTTTGATGACTGTACTCTCCGGCACAATTGTTGGCGGTCCCTATCCGGAACGTGATGAAACGCGCGAGGGCAAGCTCGACCGCGTGTTTGCCACCGTGCGATATTTTGGCGGAAGCGTTCGAATCGGGAACAAGCGCTTGCAGAGTATCGTCGCCGCGACCGGCGAACAGGCAAAGGGTCTGGATATGCTGTCGGAGCAAGAACTTCGCGGTCGCGCTGCGGCCCTGCGGCCACGCCTGCGGCGCGAGGGGTTTTCCAGTATTGCGCTGGCCGCCGAGGCCTTCGCGCTGGTTCGTGAAGCCGCGACAAGGACAGTCGGGCTTCGCCACTTCGATGTCCAGCTCGTTGGAGCATGGGCCATGCTTGGGGGCATGCTGGCGGAAATGGAGACGGGCGAAGGCAAGACACTGACAGCCACGCTGACTGCAGCGACGGCTGCGCTCGCCGGGTGTGCCGTTCACATCATCACGGTCAACGACTACCTGGCCGAACGGGATTCCGACTGGATGCGGCCGATTTACGAAACGCTCGGTCTGAGCGTGGGTTGCGTTCGCCAGGGTCTTGATCCGGACGCCAGACGGGCGGCTTACAGCCGCGACGTGACCTATTGCAGCAACAAGGAAATCGCATTCGACTATTTGCGCGATCGCATGATTCTCGGCGGCAGACCCAGGGCCATTGCCATGAAAATAGATGCGCTGAGCGGTGCCGGCACGGAGCGGCGATTGTTGTTACGCGGCCTGCAATTTGCAATTGTCGATGAAGCGGACAGCGTCCTTGTAGATGAGGCGAGAACGCCGCTGATCCTTTCAGCGGAAGCAAAACACGGCCAGGAAGAACTTTTGCACCGGCAGGCTCTCGACCTGGCGAAACAATTGGACGTCGCCGACTACACGGTCGCAAACGGTGTCATCGAACTGACTCGAGACGGAGAAAAAAAACTCGAAGATCTCGCGCTTATGTTCTCCGGAGTCTGGAGAGGGCCGCACCGCCGCGAAAAACTGGTGCTGCAGGCGTTGACCGCGCTACACATTTTTTGCCGTGACAAGCATTATCTGGTGCGCGAAGGCAAGGTCGTGATCATCGATGAACATACCGGCCGTTTGATGCCTGACCGCTCGTGGGAACAGGGACTGCACCAATTGATCGAGATCAAAGAGGAATGCGAGGTGACCGGGCGCCGCGATACGCTGGCGCGAATTAGTTACCAGCGTTTCTTTCGCCGTTATGTACACTTATCGGGAATGACCGGCACGGCGAGCGAGGTCGCCGCCGAACTGTGGGCGGTCTATCGCTTGCGGGTGGCTAAGATTGCCACACACAAGCCGATGCGCAGGGCGCGCCACCCAGATCAAGTGTATGGACGGTCCGAAATGAAGTGGGAGGCCGTGATAGCAAGTATCCAAGCACATCGCATGGCAGGCCGCCCGGTGTTGGTCGGTACACGCTCGGTTGCCGCTTCCGAGCAGCTCGCGGCGTTGCTGGATGCGGCGAAGCTTCCCTACCGTCTGCTGAATGCACGCCAGGACCGGTACGAAGCTGAAATCGTAGCGCAAGCGGGCGCACCCGGCTGTATCACGGTGGCCACCAACATGGCGGGCCGCGGGACGGACATCAAGCTTGCCCCCGGCGTTGCGGAATCCGGGGGACTGCATGTCATAGCAACCGAACTAAACGATTCGGGGCGAATCGACCGGCAACTTTTTGGCCGCTGCGCGAGGCAAGGCGATCCGGGGAGTTGCGAAGCGATTCTCGCTATCGAGGAGGATCTGGTGAAATCCTTTTTCCCTCTTGCCGATGCGCGCTTTCGTCACCTGAGAAGATTGCCCGCGTCGCTCGGGAAGACCGTGTTTCGAATAGCGCAATGGCGAGCGGAGCACGCGCACTCCAGGGCGAGACGCGAGCTGCTGGACCTGGACGACTACTTGGGAGACGTGCTCGCCTTTTCCGGTAGGGGCGAGTGAGCCGACGGATCTAAATCTGCCTTTCCTTACTGCGGTCCTTGTCGGGTGGCGAAGGTTTGGCATCGGGCAGTTTGGGGGCGAGCGCACGAACGAACAGCCGCACTCCTTTCCACTTGCCTGCCGGGACCTCGACGTTGACCGTGGCTTCCACGCTCAAGGCAGGGGCGGCCGGCAGCGCAAGGCACCCGGTGACAGCCGCGATCCAGGCGAGTCTTGTCAGAGTACCCACGGTGTCACTGGAAGCGTACCCGGCAGCGTGCTCCTGCGGGGATCTCGCGGTTGCGGTTGGGCAACTCGAGCCGTATGCCGAATGTGCCGCTGGCGGCGTCGATGACCCTGTCCACCATTTTCACCGTCGCCGAATAGCTGCCACCGATCGGTTGCTCCGGGAGGACCGTCGCGCGATGGCCTATCTTGATTTTGCCGTAGAGTGCGACCGGCAGGACCACCTCGACATGCAGGGGATCCACTTCGGCAAGCTTCACGATCGGATCCTTGATGTTGGTCGAGGAAAATTCCCCGGGTTTCTGCAGGATCTGCACGACGACTCCGGAGAACGGACTCTTGATGGTACGCATGGCCAGCACCTCGCTGGAGCGCCGTACTTCGAGCTCCGCCAGTTGCTGATTCTCCTTTGCCTGGCGCAGTTGTTCGGTGGAAAACCGGTATTCGGCTACCGCCTCGTCGCGGGCATTGACCGAAACGAAGTTCTGCTTGAACAGCTCCTCGGCACGCACCATCTTCTTCTGGGCGAGGTCCATGCGTGCTTCGGCCGCCTTCAACTCGCCCTGCATGGTGGCCCGCGAGCGGGCCAGTTCGAGGGCCGCGCGCTCCGGGCCGGATTCCAGGGTGGCGATGACCTGGCCTTTCTTGACCAAATCGCCGCGCTGGACCTGTACCGATTCGATCACCGCTTCCACCGGGCTGCGGATATCTACCTGCTGGCGTGCCTCGATCAGGCAGTCGAATTCCGCAGCATTGGCGGCGCCGGCCAATAAGAAGGCAACGGCGCAAACCGGTGGGGCGAATCGATTCATCGGGAACAGGGGGATGTGCCTTGGGGGTACAACTGTTGATTGTAGCGAATTGACCTTGTTGCCGTAACACGAAATTCGTAAAAAAATCAGAGCCCGGGCGGGGTCTATAATGAATTTGGTTGAGCTGCCTCGGCAGCCCGCCCCCGGCCATTCTCAAGAGTGTGCCGGGCGCTCGAAGCCACGCTTGGAGATCCCTGGACCTGAGGGTCGGAATGGCCAAGAAGATCAAGCGCGATGTAAAAAAATGAACCTAAAATGCGCCGAATCAATAACAACGCCACCATAGTTCCAGTACTATAGGAACGGGGGAGCGCCGGTTCCCGGCCTTGCGGGAATCCTTTTCCTCGGCGAAAGCACAATTGGACAAGACGAAAAAAATAGGGGCCCGCGGCCGCGATGATTGCGGGAGCACGCTGATCAACTCCGCCGGAATGTCCGCCCGTCCCGCTTTAGGCGGGGGGGACTCGGTTGCGTTGCCTCGGCCCCGCCGTTCCGGCGTATTGGCCTAGCCGGGCTGACCATCATGCGATCCGGCCCTTTCGAACGTTCTCCGCGCGACCGCCGCAAGGCCGACGTGCTGCAGGAAAGCGAAGCACGCTTCCGCGCGCTGGTCCAGAATTCGTTCGACATCATTACCATCCACGATGAGAACGGGATGACCATCTACGAGTCACCCGCGGCATCGCGTGTGCTGGGGTATCCCCCCGGCGCGCTGATCGGCAAGACCCCGTTCGAGACCCTGCATCCCAAGGACGTGGCGCGCGCGCGCGACGCGTTCGATGCGTTGCTGCGGGGCCAGGCGCCGCGTTCGCCGTTGGTTCTGCGCTTCCGCCATGCCGACGGCTCCTGGATTCATCTTGAGGCGCTGGGCAACAACCTGCTCGAGCACCCCGGCATCCGCGGCATTGTCCTGACTTCGCGCGACATCACCGGACGCAAGCGCGCCGAAGAGCGGGCGCAATTCCTCGCCAACTACGACGTGCTCACCGGCTTGCCCAACCGCTTCCTGATGCAGGACCGCCTCACGCAGGCGGTGGCGCAGGCGCACCGCAACCGCCTGCGGGTCGCCGTCATGCACATCGATCTGGACCGCTTCAAGGTGGTGAACGAGACGCTGGGCCACTACGTCGGCGACGCGCTGCTCAAGCAGGCGGCCGAACGCATCCGCAAGTCCACCCGCGAAGGCGATACCGTGGCGCGGGTGGGCGGCGACGAGTTCACCATCGTGTTCCCGAACGTCACCAGCCTGCAGGCGCTGTCCACCACTGCCGAGAAGATCCTCAGTGATCTCGCCAAGCCGTTTCCCAGCGACGGGCAGGAATTGTTCGTTTCCGCGTCTATCGGCCTGAGCCTGTACCCGGACGACGCAGCCACTGTAGACGAGATCATCAAGCATTCCGACGCGGCGATGTACAGCGCCAAGCACCTGGGACGCAACAATTTCCAGTTCTTCACCACCGACCTGAACCAGGAAGTGCAGGAACGCATGCTGATCGAAGGCGGCTTGCGCACCGCAATACAGCGCGACGAGCTGAGCCTGCTGTATCAACCGAAGATCGATCTCGCCACGCGCCAGGTCTACGGCGCCGAGGCGCTGTTGCGCTGGGTTCATCCCAAGCTCGGCATGATCTCGCCGGCGCGTTTCGTGCCGGTGGCGGAGGAGGCGGGCCTGGTAGGACAGATCGGCGAATGGGTGCTGCGGACCGCGTGCCGGCAGATCCGCGAGTGGCAGGACGCGGGCTTTGCGCTGCAGGTGGCGGTCAACGTCTCGGCCCGCCAGTTTCAGCAGTACGATGTCGCCGAGCTGGTAATGGGAATAATGAACGAAACCGGAGCGTTACCCGAAAACCTCGAGCTCGAACTCACCGAGAGCGCGGTCATGCACGACGCCGAGACTTCGATCGTCACGCTCGAACGGCTGGCCGCCTTGGGCGCGCAGATCGCGATCGACGATTTCGGCACCGGTTACTCGAGCCTGTCGTACCTCAAGCGGCTGCCGCTCGACGTGCTCAAGATCGACCAGTCGTTCGTGCGCGACATTTCCTCGGACCCGAACGACGCGGCGATCGTGCGCGCCATCATCACACTGGCGCGCAGCCTCGGCATCAAGGTGATCGCCGAGGGCGTCGAGAACGAGGCCCAGCTCGCCTTCCTGAACGCCTACGGCTGCCAGTACGCGCAGGGTTACCTGTTCGGGGAGCCGCTCACCACCCGGCAGCTGGAACAGATGATCATCGGGCAGTTGGAGAAAAAAGCGGTTTAGCGTACCAGCTCGGTCGCAACGATCGGGCGCACCAGTTTCTCTCCACGGCGCAGCACCACGATCGGTGCTTCCTGCCCGACCCTGGTTTCGGTCAGCAGGCGGTGCACATCGTCGATTCCGGCCACTGCCATGCCGTCATAGCTCACCACCACGTCGCCTTCCCGCAGTCCCGCCTTTTCCGCCGGGCTGCCGGACTCCACCGAGGCGATACGCACGCCGCTCTCGATCTCGAGCTCGTGATAGCGCACCATGCGCCGCGACAACGGCATGTTCTGCCCGGCGATGCCGAGCCAGCCGCGCCGGACCCGGCCGTGCCGGAGTATCTGTGCGACCACTACTTTCGCGGTGTCTATCGCGGTGGCGAAACAGATGCCCTGTGCCGCCATGATGATCGCGGTGTTCACTCCGATCACCTCGCCGCGGGAGTTGCTCAACGGCCCGCCGGAGTTACCGGGATTCAGCGCGGCGTCGGTCTGGATCACGTCGTCTATCAACCGCCCGGAATAAGCACGCATCGAACGGCCGAGCGCGCTGACCACTCCCGCGGTGACGGTGCATTCGAAGCCGTATGGGTTGCCGATGGCGATTGCGAGCTGTCCCACGCGGATGCCGCGCGAAGTTCCGAACTGCACCGTGGGCAGCTTCGAGCCGGACACCCGCACCAGCGCGAGATCGGTGTGGGGATCGTCGCCGAGGATGTCGGCGTCCAGGCTGTGCCCGTCGCGCAGACTGACCCCAACTTCAGACGCGCCGCTCACGACGTGGCTGTTGGTGAGGATCAATCCGTCCGGAGTGAACAGAAAACCGGAACCGCTGCCGCCGCTTTCGCTCCGGTGTTGCTTGGCGTTGCGACGCACGTCGATTTTCACCACCGCCGGGCTGATCCTGTCCGCAGCCGATACCACCGCGTTCGAGTAGGCGTCCAGCAGACTGCCGTCTGTTAGAATCGGCGACGGTTTTGCCGCGCCCGAAGACGGGGAGTCCTCGAGGTCTTCTACCAAAGTGAGTGCCAGTCTCATGAAATTCCTTTTCGGAAAAGAAGCGGTTTCGGCCTGGATGACTTAACTGAGGCCGCAATTCGCCAGTTCAAGAGCGCTTCAACCCGGTTTCAAGAGGGGTTATGTCCAATGTCAGGATCGTTGCGTTCGCGGGAAGCCTGCGCAGCGGCTCGTTCAACAAGAAGCTGATCAGGATCGCCGCTGCGGGTGCGCGTGCCGCCGGAGCGGCGGTGACCGAGATCGATCTGCGCGACATTCCCATGCCGCTCTACGATGGCGACATCGAGCGCGAGCACGGCCTGCCGCCGAACGCCAAGGTGTTCAAGCGTTTGCTGATCGAACACCACGGATTCCTGATCAGTTCGCCCGAATACAACAGCGCTGTTTCCGCCGTGTTGAAAAACGCCATCGACTGGGCCTCGCGGCCGGAGCCGAACGAGCCGGCGTTGGTAGCGTACAAGGGCAAGGTTGCCGGTCTGGTTTCCGCGTGCCCCGGCCATCTCGGCGGCATCCGCGGTCTGGCGGTGCTACGCTCGATCCTTTCCAACATCGGCGTCATCGTGATTCCCACCCAGATGGCGATCAGCCGCGCCAATGACGCGTTCGAGCCGAACGGCGATCTCAAGGACGAACGCCAGCAGGCCGCCGTCGAATCCGTAGGCGCCGAGGTCGTCAGCATTAGCGCGAAGCTGTTGGGGGTGATCGTATAGACACGCGCTGTCTAAAGCAGTGCGCTCCCTTGGTCCTGCGCCTTGCCATGGTGCATATTCCAGGACCTGCATTCGCCGGGATATTTGCCAGTGCAATTTTTTCTCTCCGCACCAAGCGCTTAGCTTGCCTCGTGCAGATGCACTCGAATTGGCACAGCGGTTGCTGAATCAATCCGGAGGTGAGGCTTCCCGGTTGAAAGCGCGACCATGTCTTTCGATTCCTACTACAACGAGATGTACCTGGCCGACGGAAGCGTGCGCAGCCATTACCGGCCGCTTGCCGAATGGATTGCCGGCACGCCGGCGGAGCACATCCAGCAGCTGCGCCAGGCGGCCCACCTGCTGTTCCACCGCGTTGGAATCACTTTCGCGGTGTACGGGGAGGAGGCCGGGGCCGAGCGGCTGATCCCGTTCGACATACTGCCGCACATCATTCCCGCAGCGGAGTGGCGCGACATTGCCAACGGCCTGCGCCAGCGCGCCAAGGCGCTGAACGCCTTTCTGCACGACATCTACCACGACCAGGAAATTCTCAAGGCCGGCAAGGTGCCGAGCGAGCGGGTGCTGGAAAACAAGCAGTACCGGCCGGAAATGGCCGGCATCGACCTGCCCGGCGGCATCTACGCGCATATAGCGGGGATCGATCTGGTGCGCGCGGGGGCCGGCGAGTACTACGTGCTCGAGGACAACCTGCGCACCCCGTCCGGGGTGTCGTACATGCTGGAGAACCGCAAGATGATGATGCGGCTGGTGCCCGAGCTGTTCGCACGCCAGTCGATCGCGCCGGTCGAGCACTACCCCGACATGCTGCTGGAAAACCTGCGCAGCGTGGCGCCCAACGGCGTCGAGAATCCCACCGTGGTGCTGCTCACGCCGGGCCAGTTCAACAGCGCCTACTTCGAGCACGCCTTCCTGGCGCAGCAGATGGGCATCGAACTGGTGGAGGGGGCGGACCTGCTCATCCGCGACGATACCGTTTACATGCGCACCACCGCCGGGCCGCAACGGGTGGACGTGATCTACCGCCGCATCGACGACGACTTCATCGACCCGCAGGCGTTCCGTCCCGATTCCATGCTCGGCGTGCCCGGCCTGGTGAACGCGTACCGCACGGGCAGGGTGACGCTTGCCAACGCAATCGGCACCGGCGTGGCCGACGACAAGTCCATCTATCCCTATGTACCGGAGATGATCCGCTTTTATCTCGCCGAGGAACCGCTGCTCAACAACGTGCCGACCTACCAGCTGCGCCTTGAGCAGGATCTCGCTTACGTGCTCGAACACCTCGCCGAGCTGGTGGTGAAGGAAGTGCACGGCTCGGGCGGCTACGGCATGCTGATCGGGCCGGCCTCGACGGAACACGAGCGCGCGGCGTATCGCCAGCGCATTCTCGACGCGCCCGACAAGTTCATCGCGCAGCCGACGTTGTCGCTTTCGACCTGCCCGATTTTCGTCGAGCAGGGAATTGCCCCGCGCCACATCGATCTGCGCCCCTTTGTGCTTTCCGGAAAGCAGGTGATGATGGTTCCCGGCGGGCTAACCCGCGTGGCCTTGCGCGAGGGTTCGCTGGTGGTGAATTCCTCGCAGGGCGGCGGTACCAAAGACACATGGATCGTCGAAAACTAGGGGCGAGGGACGAGGAACGAGGGGTGAGAAAAGACCGGATTCCTACTCATCCCTCATCCCTCATCCCTCATCCCTCGCGAAGCTCATGCTGAGCCGCACCGCCTCGACTCTTTACTGGATGGCGCGCTACGTCGAGCGTGCGGAGAACACTGCGCGCATCCTCGACGTGACCTATCGCATGTCGCTGCTGCCGAAGGCGGCCAAGTTTTCCGATCAGGAGTGGTTCGCGCCGCTGAACATCACCGGCACGCTTTACCCCTTCTCCGGACGCTACAGCACGGTCACCGCCAGGGACGTCATGCACTTCATGGCGCTCGACCCGGCCAATCCGTCGTCGATTTTTTCCTGCGCCAAGGCCGCGCGCGAGAGCGCCCGCGCGGTGCGCGGCAACATTACCTCGGAAATGTGGGAGGTGATCAATTCCACTTGGCTGGAGCTGCAGCACGTCACCGAGGCGCGGCTTTCCGGCGAACGGGCGCTGGCGTTCTTCGACTGGGTGAAGGATCGTTCGCACCTGTTTCGCGGCGTTACGGTGGGCACCGCGCTCAAGGACGGAGCTTTTTACTTCAATCGCCTGGGTACATTCCTGGAGCGGGCCGACAACACCGCGCGCATCCTGGACGTGAAGTACCACGTGCTGTTGCCCTCGGTGGAGGACGTCGGCGGCGCTGTGGATTATTACCAGTGGGCGGCGGTGCTGCGTTCGGTTTCCTCCTTCGAGGCCTACCGCAAGGTCTATCGCGATGTCATCACGCCGGTCAAGGTGGCGGAACTGCTGATCCTGCGCCAGGACATGCCGCGATCGCTGCATGCCTGCATGGACGAAGCCTACGAAATCTTCCAGATGATCGCCACACGCTACTCCGGCGAGGCATTGCGGCGCGCCGGCGAGCTGCATGCAGCACTGCACTTCGGGCGCATGGACGTCATCTTCGATCATGGGCTGCACGAATACCTTACCGACTTTCTCGGCAGGCTCACCGAACTGGGCAGCGAAGTGGACCGCAGCTTCTTCAATGTGGCCTACGCGTGAGCGGCGCCGGGTGGCGCTGAGGTATCATGAAAATCCCTGCTGCCTGACGGACATTTCATGACCTATTGCGTCGCACTGAAGCTCGACTCCGGGATGCTGTTTGCGTCCGATTCGCGCACCAACGCCGGGGTAGACCACATCGCCACCTTCAGCAAGCTGAAGGTCTACGAGCAGAAGGACGAGCGCGTGCTGGTCATCCTTTCCTCGGGAAATCTCGCCGTTACCCAGGGGGTGATGAACATCCTCGACCGGCACAAGAATGCCGAACCCGGGAAAGACACGATCTGGAACGTCGGCAGTCTCTTCGATGTCGCCACGCTGGTGGGCGATGCGCTGCGCGACGTGCAGAAGCGCGACGGACCGTATCTTGCGCAGAACAACATCGATTACAACGCCACGCTTCTGCTGGGCGGCCAGATCAAGGGCGAAGAGCCGCGGCTTTTCAACGTCTACGCGGCGGGAAATTTCATCGAGGCCAGCGTCGACACCATTTACTTCCAGGTCGGCGAAAGCAAGTACGGCAAACCCATCCTCGACCGCGTGCTGACCAGTTCCACGCCATACCAGGAAGCGGCGAAGTGCGCCCTGATTTCGTTCGACTCGACCATCCGCAGCAATATTTCCGTCGGCATGCCGATCGATCTGCTGTGGTATCCGCGCGATTCGTTGCGCGCCGGGGTGCAGAAGCGCATCGGCGAGGGCGATCCCTACTTCACCATGATCCAGAAGAGCTGGGGCAGCGGGCTGCGGCGCGTGTTCACCGAGTTGCCGAATCCCGACTGGCTGTCCTAGACCGATTTCACCACAGAGACACGGAGACACAGAGGAAAACCAAATTGGGTGACAAGAACGATGGCAGCGCCGGGACGACATCACGTAGTGGGTACGCCTACACCGGATTTTCGAGTATTTCGATTCTCTCTGTGCCTCCGTGTCTCTGTGGTTAGTTCAAATCCATGACCATCCGCGTAGCGCTGACCCACGAGACCAGCTATCGCTTCGACCGCCCGGTCAACCTGTCCCCGCATGAGATCCGCCTGCGTCCGGCACCGCATTGCCGCACGCCAATCAACAGTTATTCGCTGAAGATCGCGCCTGCCAAGCACTTCATCAACTGGCAGCAGGATCCGTTCGGCAACTGGCTTGCGCGTGTGGTGTTTCCGGAGAAGAGCGCCGAGCTGAAGATCGTGGTGGACCTGGTGGCCGACATGACGGTCGTCAATCCTTTCGACTTCTTCGTCGAGAGCTACGCCGAGAAGTACCCTTTCGAGTATTCCCATCAGCTGAAAGCCGAACTGCGGCCTTTTCTCGAGACCGAGCCGCTTGGGCCGCTGCTATCGGACTGGCTGGCGGCGTTCAGGCAAGAGGCGCTGCGCCAGCCGCTGGCCATCGTGGATCTGCTGGTGGCCGCGAACACGCGCCTGCAACGCGACATCGCCTATATCGTGCGGCTCGAACCCGGCATCCAGGCCTGCGAGGAGACGCTCGGGCTGCGCCGGGGTTCGTGCCGCGACTCCGCCTGGCTGCTGGTGCAGATTTTCAGGCATCTCGGCCTTGCCGCGCGCTTTGCGTCCGGCTATCTGATCCAGCTCACCGCTGATGTAAAGGCGCTGGACGGGCCGAGCGGGCCGGAGACGGACTTCACCGATCTGCATGCGTGGGCCGAGGTCTACATTCCCGGGGCCGGCTGGGTGGGGCTGGATCCGACCTCCGGGCTGTTTGCCGGCGAGGGCCACATTCCGCTCGCCTGCACCGCGTTGCCGTCGAGCGCTGCGCCGGTGACTGGGTACACCGACGTGGCCGAAGTGCAGTTCGGCTTCCACATGCAAGTCCGGCGCATCCACGAAGATCCGCGTGTCACCAAGCCGTATACCGGCCAGCAATGGGCGGACATCGAGGCGCTGGCGCGCAAAGTGGACGGCCAGCTGGCGGCCTGGGATGTACGGCTCACCATGGGAGGCGAGCCGACTTTCGTATCGATCGACGACATGGACGGCGTGGAATGGAATGTGGCGGCGCTGGGCGAGAAAAAACGCGAGCTTGCGGGCGCGCTGCTCGTGCGCCTCAGGGACAAATTCTCCTGCGGCGGGCTGCTGCACTACGGCCAGGGCAAGTGGTATCCGGGGGAAGCGTTGCCGCGCTGGGCGTTGAGCTGCTTCTGGCGCGCCGACGGCAAGCTCTCGTGGAAGGATCCGGCGCTTCTCGCCGGGGATGGCAAGGACTACGGATTCGGAACCAAGGAAGCGGGCCGCTTCGCGCTGGCGCTCACTGAAAGACTCGGATTGCATGCCGACTATGTGATTGCCGCTTACGAAGACGTCTGGCAGACCGTGCAGCAGGAACAGAAACTGCCGGTCAACATCGATCCGCTGGACCTGGATCTGGTCGATTCGCTCGACAGGAAGCGCCTGGCGCGGCTGCTCGATCGCGAACTCGGCAAGGAAGCCGGTTACGTCCTGCCGTTGAAGCCGGCGCAACGGCCGCGAGCGCAAGAGGCGCCAGCGTGGCTGTCGAGCCCCTGGCCGCTCAGGCGCGAACACCTGTATCTGGTTGCCGGAGATTCCCCGATCGGACTGCGGCTGCCGCTGGATTCGTTGCCCTGGATCTCGCCCAGAGACATCGACCCGCGCCACGTTCGCGATCCGTTCGAGGAACGCGAGCAATTGCACGAGCCGGCAGGCGAAGTCGCGGTGAAGGCGAAGAAGCCCAAGCCCGTGAAACTCGAGGTCGGCAAATCGGCGATCGAGATCATCCATACCGCGCTGTGCGTGCAGGCACGGGAAGGGCGGCTGCATGTATTCTTCCCGCCGCTGTCCGCGGTCGAAGACTGGATCGAGTTGGTCGCGGCGGTTGAAGCCACTGCGGCCGAATTGAAAATGCCGGTCGTTCTGGAGGGTTATGCGCCGCCTTTCGATCCGCGCATCCGCCGCTTTGCGGTCACGCCCGACCCCGGCGTGATCGAAGTCAACATCCATCCGGCCGCGACCTGGGACGAACTCAGCACGCTCACCCGGGTGCTCTACGAACAGGCGCGGCTCACCCGGCTCGGCACCGAAAAATTCATGCTGGACGGCCGGCACACCGGTACCGGTGGCGGCAACCACGTAACCATCGGCGGGCTTACTCCGGCGGACAGCCCGCTGTTGCGGCGCCCGGACCTGCTGCGCAGCCTCATCACCTACTGGCAGAACCATCCGGCGCTGTCGTATCTGTTCTCGGGCATGTTCATCGGCCCGACCAGCCAGGCACCGCGGGTGGACGAGGCGCGCGACGACAATCTCTACGAACTCGAGATCGCTTTCCAGCAGATGGAGAAGAAAGCCAAGCCCGGCGAAGAAGTGCCTCAGCCCTGGCTGGTGGACCGGCTGTTGCGAAACTTGCTGGTGGACGTCACCGGTAATACCCATCGCGCCGAATTCTCGATCGACAAGCTCTACTCTCCCGACGGACCGGCGGGGCGGCTCGGGCTGCTGGAGTTCCGCGCTTTCGAGATGCCGCCGCACTGGCAGATGAGCCTGGCGCAGATGCTGCTGCTGCGCACGCTGATCGCGCGCTTCTGGAAAGCGCCTCATACCGGGAAACTGGTTGCGTGGGGCACCAGCCTGCACGATCGCTTCATGCTGCCGCATTTCGTCGCCGAAGACATGAAGGATGTCGTGTCCGATTTGCGCGATGCGGGCTATGCCTTTCAAATGGACTGGTTCGCGCCGTTCTTCGAGTTTCGTTTCCCACGCTACGGCACCCTGGACTGCGACGGCATGCAGCTGGAACTGCGCCAGGCGCTCGAACCCTGGCACGTGCTCGGCGAGGAGGCCGCGACCAGCGGCACTTCGCGCTACGTCGATTCCTCGGTCGAGCGCATGCAGGTGAAAGTCAGCAACATGGTCGCCGAGCGTTACATCGTCACCTGCAACGGCCGGGTCGTGCCCCTGACCCCGACCGGCACCCGCGGCGAATATGTCGGCGGCGTGCGTTACAAAGCCTGGGAGCCGCCGTCTGCGCTGCACCCGACCGTCGGCGTCAATGCGCCGCTCGTGTTCGACCTGGTCGACAAGTGGAGCCGGCGTGCGGTCGGCGGCAGCACCTACCACGTGTCGCACCCGGGCGGGCGCAGCTACGCAAAACTGCCGGTGAATGCGAACGCGGCCGAGGCACGGCGCGTCGCCCGCTTCATGTCGCAGGGGCACACTCCGGGACCGGTGACGATCAAGTCCGAAGCGCCGTCGGCGGACTTCCCGCTCACCCTCGACCTGCGCCGCCAGCCGGATTACGCTGTGGCCTTCGAAGCGGCGCCGCCACAGGCGCAGCAACAACAATAGTCCGGAGCGCAAAGGCAAATGGATCGGGCGTGGCTGTTAGGGCTGGTGCTGTTCGCAGCGGCGGCGAACGCGACCGAGTGGGTGGAGGTCGGCGCGGATACCGAAGCGAAATACTACGTCGACGTGGACTCGATAAGCGTCGACGGCGACAACGTCAGCGTGCATAAGCGCGGCGTCTACACCCACGTGCTCACCGACAACTTCGACGGCCATCCGACCACGTTCAAGGAATCCATCGGCACCGTCGAGCTGGATTGCGCCCGGCGCATCAATCGCGTTACGCAGATCGACATGCTCGGCGAGAACGGCGAGGTGGTCTGGTCCTCCGGCCCGATGAAGAAGCGCATGTGGGAAGAGGTCCGCCCTAACAGCCATGCGCAATCCACGCTGGAAGTCGTCTGCGCGCGGATCCACAAGCTCTGACGCTTTCACCGCAAAGCTGCAAAGAACGCAAAGGGACGCGAACTGGAGAGAATGAAGGCGAACGGGTTTGCAATCCTGCTGTTGATGGCTGCCGGCACGGTCTCGGCGGCGCAAGTGGAAGTGTTCTCTCCTCAGGGTGAGGTCAAGGGCGTGCGCCAGGTGGCGGTGCGATTTTCCGAACCAATGGTCGCTTTCGGCGATCCGCGGCTGCCGGAGCCTTTTGACATCGAATGTCCCCAGAACGGAAGCGCGCGCTGGGCCGATCAGAAGAACTGGGTGTACGACTTCGGCCGCGATCTGCCCGCCGGCGTGCGCTGCAGTTTCCGTTTGAAGGCGGAGCTCCTTTCGCTGGCCGGTGTCAGGCTCGAAGGCGCTCACGCCTTCGAGTTTTCCACCGGTGGACCCGCGATCGTGGAAACGCTGCCGTATCAAGGGGTGCCGGTGGACGAAGAACAGATCTTCATCCTCGGGCTCGACGCCACGGCTACCGATGAGTCCATCGCCGCCAACGCCTACTGCGACATCAAAGGCATCACCGAGCGGGTCGAAGTGCGGGTGCTCGCCGGCGACGATCGCCGCGTGATGCTCGAAGCGCGCAAGGACTTCGTGCATCGATTCGTGCAGTCGCTGATGCGCGGTACAGGCATGGACAAACTGCTCAGAAGTGGTGAAGTGGCCGGATTGCCCATCGCGGCGGTGCAGTGCAAGCGGCGGCTGCCGAACAACGCCGAAGTCCGCCTGGTGTGGGGTAAGGGCGTCGTGTCCGCGAGCGGCGTGGCCACCAGCCAGGACCAGACCATCGCCTACCGGGTTCGCGATATCTTTCAGGCCCGATTCACCTGCGATCGAGTCAGCAAGGATGCGCAGTGCCTGCCGATCATGCCGATGCGGCTTTCGTTTACCGCGCCGGTTGCGAGGACCACGGCCGATAAGATCATGCTCAAGACCGCGGCCGGCAAGGCCTACCCGGCCGAGTTGCCGGATGCGCGCAATGCCGCCGAGTTCGTCGAGGAAGTGAGTTTCACCGGTCCCTTCCCCGAGCGCACGCAGTTCATGGTCGAGCTACCTCCGGAGGTGACCGACGACGCCGGACGCAAACTCGCCAACCAGAAACGTTTTCCGCTGCAGGTGCGCACCGACGAATATCCGCCGCTGGCCAAGTTCGCGGCGCGCTTCGGCATCATCGAACTCAAGGGCGATGGCATGATGCCGGTGACGCTGCGCAACCTGGAAGCGCTGGTCGAGACCCGCATGATCAAGACCGGCAAGCAGGATGACCCTGCCGCGGAGGCCGCCGACCGCGCCGATCAAGCGATCAACTGGCTGAAGAAAAAACTCGACGAGTCCAAGCACGACGAAGCCGGCACCGTTCCCGGCAGCTATTCGCGCGTGGCAGACGGCGACGTGATGGCAATGCTGGAGTGGATGAAACGCCTTCGGCAGATGGAACACGATCGCTGGGGGTACGACGAAAAGAAGCAGGAGCGGGTGCTCGAGTACCAGGTGGGCCAGGCGTCGATATTTACTGAGCGCGACCGCATTCGCCGCGTGCACGTGCCCAAACCGCAGGGTGCACGCGCCTTCGAAGTGGTCGGCATACCGCTGAAGAAACCCGGGTTCTACGTGGTCGAACTGGCGAGCCCGCGGCTGGGTGCAGCTCTGCTGAAAGCGCGCAACAAGCCTTACTACGTGCAGTCGGCGGTGTTGGTGACCGATCTCGCGGTTCATTTCAAGTGGGGTAGCGAGCTTTCGCTGGTCTGGGTGACCACGCTGGATACCGGCGTGCCGGTGCCAAAGGCGCAGGTGGCGATCCAGGATTGCAGCGGCAAGGTGTATTACCGCGGGCAGACCGACGCGCAGGGCCGTGCCCGCATCGCGGCCGTAATGCCCGAACGCGAACGCCTCCCGGGCTGCCTTACCGACTACGACAGGCAACTGGTGGCTTCCGTGCGCGTGGGCGATGACCTGTCGTTCGTCATGTCGGAATGGAACGAGGGCATTTCGCGTTGGCGCTTCAACCTGCGCGGCGGCCGTTTCGCCGGCCCGTATATCGCAACCACGGTATTCGACCGCACGTTGCTGCGCGCCGGCGAGACCGTGAGCATGAAGCATTTCTATCGCAGGCATGGAGCCAAGGGCTTCGCGTTCGTTCCGGTGGACGGCCTGCCGAAGAAAGCCGTGATCCAGCACCAGGGCTCGGACGAGAAATACGAAGTGCCACTTACCTGGGACGCGCGCAACACCGCCGAGACCGTGTGGAAAATTCCCGAAGGCGCAAAGAAGGGCGGCTACTCGGTGCTGATGACCGACATGCTCGACGCACGGCCGGGTTCGCGCGGCAACACCCGCACTTCGGGTAGTTTCCGCGTTGAGGAATTCCGCGTACCGGTGACGAAGGCGGAGATGTCGGGGCCGAAAACGCCGCAAGTAAAACCGGCAAGCGTGAACCTGGACCTGAGCCTGCGTTACCTCTCCGGCGGCGGCGCCGGCTACGCGCCGGTGAAAGTGCGTGCCCTGGTGCGCCCGAAGACGGTGAGCTTCCGCGACTACGACGGCTTCACCTTCGCCAACGGCAAGGTGGTCGCGGGTATCGAGCAGCAGGGCGGCTACCAATGGTTTGCCGACGAATATGAACTCGAGGACGCAGACGCGCCGGCCCCGACGGTGCCGGGCAGCGGCGTGCGGCCGCTGAAGTCCATTGCGCTCGACCTTGACGCCACCGGCTCGGCGCGCGTGACCCTGCCGGGACTGCCCGCCAGCGACAGCCCGCAAGAGTTGAACGCCGAGATGGAATATTCGGACCCGAACGGCGAAGTGCTGACCACGTCGACGAGCGTGGCGCTGTGGCCGTCGAAAGTGATCCTCGGCATCAAGCCGGATTCCTGGGCGCTGTCGCAGGAGCAGCTCAAGTTCCAGGTGATCGCGCTCGACCTCGCCGGCAAGCCGGTCAAGAACCAGCAGGTCAAAGTGCAGCTTTACCTGCGCAACATGTTTACCCACAGAAAACGCCTGGTGGGCGGCTTCTACGGATACGAGAGCGGCGCCGAGGTGAAGCAGCTCGATGTGACCTGCGCCGGCAAGACCGACGAGCGTGGGCGGCTGTTCTGCGCGGTAAAGCCGCCGGCGTCCGGCAACATCCTCATGGCGGCGGAATCGAAGGACCGCGACGGCAACGTCGCTTACGCCAACGGCTCGGCCTGGGTTGCGGGCAAGGACGCGTGGTGGTTCGACCAGAGCAACGACGATCGCATCGACGTGATTCCCGAGCGCAAACGCTACGAACCGGGCGAGACCGCGCAGTTTCAGGTGCGCATGCCGTTCCAGAAAGCCACCGCACTCATCACGGTCGAGCGCGAGGGCGTGGTCGAATCTTTCGTGCAGCCCCTCTCGGGAGCCGCGCCGGTGGTCAAAGTGCCGATCAGGGGCAATTACGCACCTAATGTATTCGTTTCGGTGCTGGTGGTGCGCGGGCGCATTGCGGACCTGCAGCCGACGGCGCTGGTGGACCTTGGCAAGCCTGCTTTCAAGATGGGTGTGGCGGAGATCAGCGTCGGCTGGCGGGCGCACGAACTGGGTGTGAACGTCAGCGCCGGCAGACAGGCGTACAAAGTACGCGAGAAGGCGCGGGTCACCGTGCAGGTGACGCAGCGCGCCGGCGGCAAGCCGGTGCCGGTGAAGTCCGGCGAAGTGGCGATTGCCGCGGTCGACGAAGGCCTGCTCGAGCTGTTGCCCAACGATTCCTGGAAACTGCTGGACGCGATGATGCAGGCGCGCGGCATCGAGGTGGATACCTCGACGGCGTCCATGCAAGTGGTCGGCAAGCGCCACTACGGCCGCAAGGCCCTGCCGCAGGGCGGCGGCGGCGGGCGCCAGACCGCCAGGGAACTTTTCGACACGCTGCTGCTGTGGAAGGCGCGCGTGCCCCTGGATGACAAGGGCAGGGCGGTGGTGGACATCCCGCTCAAGGATTCGCTCACATCGTTCCGCATCATCGCGGTCGCGGATTCCGGTAACGGGTTGTTCGGCACCGGAGAGACTTCGATCCGTGCCACGCAGGACCTGATGCTGCTCTCCGGCGTGCCGCCGCTGGTGCGCGAGGGCGACCGTTTCGATGCGCGCTTCACCGTGCGCAACGCCTCGGAGCGCGTCATGGACGTGGAAGTGAAGGGTAACGTGGAAGGCCAGGCGCTGCCGGCCTCGCGTATGACGCTTGCCGCCGGCGAAGGGCGCGACATGGGCTGGGAGGCGACCGTTCCCGTTAATTCCAATACCTTGCGCTGGGAAGTCAGCGCATCGGAAATGACGGCATCGGGCAAGGGGGCCGCGGACCGGCTCAAGGTGTTGCAGCAAGTGATCGCCGCGATACCCGTACGCACTTTCCAGGCCACGCTCACCCAGCTCGAGCGGCCGTTGGATCTCGCGGTGAAGATCCCCGAGGACGCGTCGCCCGAACGCGGCGGCGTGAGCGTTGCGCTGGCGGCGAAGCTCGCCGGCCCGCTGCCCGGCGTGCTCGAATACATGGGCGCGTATGCCTACACCTGCCTCGAACAACGCATATCGCGTGCGATCGCGTTGCGCGATCAGGCGTTGTGGCAGCGGACCATGGATGCGTTGCCTTCCTTCCTCGATAGTGACGGCTTCGCAAAATATTTTGCGCTGGAACGCACCGGCAGCGACACGCTGACCGCTTACATCCTGGCAATTGCGCACGAATCCGGCTGGAACGTTCCCGAGGGCGCGCGCGGCAGGATGCAGAATGCGCTGACCGCTTTCGTCACCGGCCGCTCCAGGCGTGATTCGCCGTTTCCGTCCGCAGACCTGACGATCCGCAAGGTGGCGGCGCTGGAAGCCTTGTCGCGCCACCAGGCGATCGAGCCGAACTGGCTCGATTCGATCGCGGTGGAGCCGAACCTGTGGCCGACTTCGGCGGTGCTCGACTGGTACGGGGTGATGAAGCGCGGCGAGGCGCTGAAGGATCGCGACAAGCGTCTTGCCGAAGCCGAGCAGGTCGTGCGCTCGCGGCTGAACTTCCAGGGCACGACCATGGGATTCTCCACCGAGCGCATGGACTACCTGTGGTGGCTGATGGTCTCCGGCGACGTGAACGCCAACCGGGCGCTGCTCACCTTCCTCGATGCCGAGCAGTGGCGGGAGGATATGCCGCGGCTCGCCCGCGGCGCGCTCGGCCGGCAGCATCGCGGCCACTGGAACACTACGGTGGCCAATGCCTGGGGCGTGCTGGCGATGGAAAAATTCTCCGCGAAATTCGAGTCGGAACCGGTGACGGGGCAGACCCAGGCGCGGCTCAATGAGCAACAGGGCGTATTCGATTGGGGCAAGCAGGCGCAGGGAGGTGTGCTGGAGTTCAAGTGGCCGCGGGCGGAGGCGGCGTTGTCGGTCAGCCAGTCTGGAACCGGCAAGCCATGGGTCACGGTGCAGAGCCGCGCGGCGATTCCGTTGAAAGCGGCGCTGTCCAGCGGATTCAGAGTGGTGAGGACCGTCACGCCGGTGGAGACCAAGGTACCGGGAGAACTGCGGCGCGGCGACGTGGTGCGGGTGCGGCTGGAACTGGAAGCACAGTCCGACATGGCCTGGGTGGTGGTGGTTGACCCGGTGCCGGCCGGTTCGGCGATCCTTGGCACCGGCCTGGCGAAGGACTCGCGGATCCTGACCTCCGGCGAACAGCAGCGCGGCTTCGTCCGGCCGGCGTTCGAGGAACGGACGTTCGATGCCTTCCGTGCCTACTACCGCTTCGTCCCGAAGGGCTCCTGGGTGGTCGAGTACAGCTTGCGATTGAACAGTATCGGTCGCTTCGAACTGCCGCCGACGCGGGTCGAGGCGATGTACGCGCCGGAGATGTTCGGCGAATTGCCGAATGCGGCGGTGACGGTGGAGCCATGACCCACCTCTCCCCGACCCTCTCCCCCCGCAAGCGGGCGCAGAGGGAGTTCATGGGGCGCACGTCGTGCATCCGACGTTCCCTTTCCCCATTTCTGCTCTGCGTGATCTTGGTGAGTCCGTCCGAGTCGCATGCCGACGTGCCGGCGTTCGACGCGGTCAAGGCGAGCTGGATTTCCACAGAAGGCATGTTGCTCGATCGCCACGGCGTGCCGATCCATGAGCTGCGGGTGGTGGAGCACGGCCGGCGCCTGGAGTGGACCACGCTTGCGGAAATTTCGCCCGCGGCGACGGCCACAATCATCCGCGCCGAGGACAAGCGCTTCTACCGGCACAGTGGCGTGGACTGGCTGGCGTTGTCGGATGCCGCACTCGATACGCTGCTGTTTTCGCAGCCGCGCGGCGCCTCGACCATATCCATGCAGGTCGCCGCGCACCTGGACGATGCGCTGCGCCCAGGCAGCCAGAAGCGCACGGTGTCGCAGAAGTGGGACCAGATCAAGGCGGCGAAGGAGTTGGAAAAGGCCTGGAGCAAAAGCCAGGTCCTCGAGGCTTATCTGAATCTCTCGACCTTCCGCGGCGAATTGCAGGGGATCGCGGCGGCATCGCGGGGGTTGTTCGGCAAGAGCCCGGACGGGCTCGACGAGCGCGAGTCGCTGTTGCTCGCAGTGCTGTTGCGTGGCCCAAACAGCAAGCCGGAAACGGCGGCGAAACGCGCCTGCGCGCTGGCCGGACGCATAAAGATCGGCCTCGCCTGCCCGCAGCTCGAGGCGCAGGCACAGGCGGCGTTGCAAGGCGTGCCGAACATCGCTCCGCGCGCCTCACTTGCTCCGCACGTCGCGCGCGAACTTCTTTCCGCGCAGCGCGCGCGGGTTCAGACCACACTGGACGCAGAGCTGCAGGCCTTTGCGGCGGAAGTACTGCAGCAGCAACTCGTTGCGCTGGCCGAGCAGCACGTCGCCGACGGTGCCGTGCTGGTGACGGACAACAGGACGGGAGAAGTACTGGCCTACGTCGGCAATGCCGGAAATAGCGCCAGCGCGTTCTACGTAGACGGCATACGTGCCGCGCGCCAGGCTGGTTCGACGCTCAAGCCCTTCCTTTATCAGATGGCGATCGAGGACAGACTGATCACCAGCGCCTCCCTCATCGACGACTCGCCGGTGAACCTCATAACGCCGACCGGGCTGTACGTGCCGCAGAATTACGACCGCGACTTCAAGGGGCTTACCAGCGTGCGCACCGCGCTGGCGTCTTCGCTCAACGTGCCGGCGGTGCGTACTCTCATGCTGGTCGGCGCGGACGCATTCACGGAGCGCTTGAAGATGCTCGGTTTCGACGATGTCACCGAGGACGGGGACTTCTACGGTTACTCGCTGGCGCTGGGTTCGGCGGAGGTCAGCCTGTGGCAGCTCACCAACGCCTACCGGACGCTCGCCAACGGCGGACGCTGGTCGCCGCTCAAGCTGCAGCGCGCAACCATGACTGCCGCGACACCGCTGCTTGATCCTGCCGCGGCCTATCTCATTGCCGACGTGCTCGCCGATCCGCTCGCACGCAGCGTCACTTTCGGCCTGGAAAGTCCGTTGTCGTCGCGTCACTGGGCGGCGGTGAAGACCGGCACCAGCAAGGACATGCGCGACAACTGGTGCATCGGCTTCACCGATCGTTACACGATAGGCGTGTGGGTCGGCAACTTCGACGGCAGCGCCATGCGCGACGTTTCCGGCGTGTCCGGGGCCGCGCCGGTATGGCTGGAGATGGTGAACTACCTGCATCGCCGGCAGGCCTCGACAGCGCCCCGTGCACCAGCCGGTGTGGTGCGCACGCAGGTCCGCTACGATCAGGACGTCGAGGCCGAGCGCATGGAGGCGTTTCTGGCTGGTACCGAAACCGCGCGTATCGCCGCCAAAGCCGCCGCCGCAATCCGTGCCGGCATCGCCTATCCGGGCAACGGCACCATCATCGCCCTCGATCCGGACATTCCGGACTTGGTGCAGCGCGTGCGCTTCATGGTCTCGCCGCAAGTAGCCGGCTATCGCTGGCACCTGGATGACGAGGAGATCGGCGTGTCCGATCAGCCGATATTCTGGGTGCCGCGGCCCGGAAGCCACGAACTGTCGATCGTGGACCAAAGCGGCACAGCAGTGGATCGGGTGCGCTTCGAAGTGCGCAGCAGCATCCGCCAGTCGCAGGTGCAGTAGGAATTCGCGGCCGCATGTCACGAACAGTCACCCCGCTTTTAACCCCGGATCCCGGCCTGATCGAGCCCCTGCCGCAGCAAATCTGACGCTCCCAGATGTCGTGCGCCCACAGTGCCTTGCGGGCTGTTAGAATACGCCGCCAAAATCAATAACAAACAGGGTAGGGAAGCCCCGATCGAGTTGCGCAACGCGCGTCGCGGTACTCGATCGGGGTTTCCCCCGCTACACAAACAATAATCATTGAGGAGGAGACTCAATTGGCCACTACATTTTCCCCGGTGTTCGAGAAGGCGACCTATGACAAGGTTGCATGGCGCCTGATTCCGTTCCTGTTCCTGTGCTACATCGTTGCGTTCCTGGACCGCGTGAACGTCGGCTTCGCAAAACTGCAGATGGCGCCCGACCTGAAGTTCAGCGACACGATCTACGGCTTTGGCGCCGGCATCTTTTTCATCGGCTACTTCATCTTCGAGGTGCCGAGCAACGTGATCCTGGAGCGCGTTGGAGCCCGGATATGGATCGCGCGCATCATGATCACCTGGGGGATCATTTCTTCGGCGTTCATGTTCACCAATGACATTCATTGGGGTGTGATCGCGACGATGTTCAATTGCACCGACGCGGAATTCACTTTCTATTTCCTGCGCTTCCTGCTCGGCGTGGCCGAGGCCGGTTTCTTCCCCGGCATCATCCTGTATCTGACCTACTGGTTCCCGGCGTCGCGGCGCGCGAAGATGGTGGCGCTGTTCATGACGGCGATCGCGATCTCCAACGCAATCGGCTCGCCGATTTCGGGCGCGATCATGCAGTATGTCGACGGAGCCAACGGCTGGCGCGGCTGGCAGTGGCTGTTCCTGCTCGAAGGCATTCCGTCGGTGATCATCGGGGCGCTGGTGTTCGTGCTGCTCGACAATGGCCCCAAGACCTCGAAATGGCTCACCGATGCGGAGAGGAACGTGCTCGCGCATCGGCTTGAGGAAGACGATGTCGGCAAGCAGGAGCTCGGCAGGCGCCACAGTTTCCTGGACGCGTTCCGCGACGGCCGGGTCTGGGCGCTGGCGGTGGTGTATTTCTGCGGCGTGGTGTGTTTCTATGCGGTGAACTTCTGGATGCCCACCATCATCCAGGAAGTGGGCATCGCCAAGACCGATTACCTCAAGGTCGGTCTGCTGAGCATGATTCCCTGGGGCCTTGCCGCGGTGGCGATGGTGATCTGGGGTGCCCATTCCGATCGCACCGGCGAACGGCGCTGGCATGCATCGGGGGGGCTTTTGCTCGCCATAGGTGGAATGATCGGCCTCGCGCTGGTCGGCAAGGGCAATGTGGTGGTTTCCCTGACGGCGTTGAGCATGGTCACGGTCGGCATCCTGTCCTGGGTGGCGACGTTCTGGTCGCTGCCGACGAGCTTCCTCTCGGGTACGGCGGCAGCCGCTGGCATTGCCTGGATCAACTCGGTCGGCAACCTTGGCGGGCACTTCGGCCCCGACCTGATCGGACGCATCCGCACGGCGACCGGGGGATCGAGCGAAGCTGCCTTCTTCACCCTGGCTGCGGTTGCGTTCGTCGGCGTAGTGATCATTCTGCTTTTGCCTCGGACCCAGAAGGCAGTGGCGGCTTCTGCCATCGCCAAGTAGAACAGGGGCTCGCGCCAACCGGCAGATAATTTGCTGCAAAAACTAGAAAAGCCCGCCGCTTGGCGGGCTTTTGTTCTCTTGCACAATGCGTGTGCCGGGCATCATCGAGCAAGGCGTTCGGCCAGAGCGAGTGACCCACGTGTGCTCGCCGGTCCGGCGCAGCGGACGGCCATGCAAGCGCCTTGTAACCTCGCAGTAAACCGGATTCCTGGTAAAGCGTTTGCCAAAAGGTGATTGATCTTCAAGCCGAAATCGGTATAATTCCGGCCTTCCTTGCTTCACCGGGTCCGCATCCCGGGAGGCTTTCCGCCCGATCCGTCGGGCAAACCCACAAGGAGATATATTGATGCGGCATTACGAGATCGTTTTCATCGTCCATCCCGACCAGAGCGAGCAGGTGCCCGGGATGATCGAGCGCTACCGGCAGATGGTCACTTCCCGCGCCGGGCGCATCCATCGCCTTGAAGACTGGGGACGCAGGCAACTCGCCTTCCCGATCCAGAAAGTCCACAAGGCGCATTACGTGCTGATGAACATCGAATGCGATCAGGAAACCCTGACCGAACTCGAGCACGCCTACAAGTTCAACGACGCGGTGGTGCGCCACCTGATCGTGAACATGACCCGCGCCGTGACCGAGCCTTCACCGATGATGAAGGAAGAGAAGTCGCGTACCGTGGTGGGCGAGAGCGCCAAGCCGGAAGCCGCGGCGGAAAAACCGGCGCCGGCGGTGGCCCAGTGACGCAGTGAGTCGCAACCAAGTTGTCCTGACAGGCAAGCTGATCGAACGCAACGAACTGCGCCATACACCCGCCGGCCTGCCGGCGCTGAATTTCCGCATCGGCCATATTTCGGAACAGGTCGAAGCCGGCAGGTCCAGGAGCGTCAACCTCGAGATCGAAGGCGTGGCGCTCGGCGAAGTGGCGCAGAAATTGAGCAAAGCGGTGCAGGAAGCGGAATACAGGTTCGAAGGCTTCCTGGCGATGAGAAGCAAGCTGTCCCGACAACCGGTGTTGCACGTGAGCAGATTCGAATTGAATTGAGGATAGAGAGCCATGCCACGATTTGGAGGTAGCAAAGGTAAAGGCAAGGACAAGGGCAAGGAACGCAGCAATCGCCCGTTGTTCCGCCGCCGCAAGTTCTGCCGCTTCACTGCCGAAGGCATCAAGGAAGTGGATTACAAGGACGTCGAGATCCTGAAGGATTTCATCAACGAGAACGGCAGGATCATTCCGGCCCGCATCACCGGCACCAAGACGCACTTTCAGCGCCAGTTGTCGGTTGCCATCAAGCGCGCGCGTTTCCTTGCGCTGATGCCGTACACCGACCTGCACTGAGGAACCGTAGCCATGCAAGTCATTCTGATGGAAAAAGTGCACAACCTCGGCCAGCTTGGCGACATCGTCAAAGTGAAAGACGGCTTTGCGCGCAACTTCCTGATTCCGCAAGGCAAGGCCAAGCGCGCCACGGACCGTGCGATCACCGAGTTCCAAAGCCGCCGCGCCGAACTCGAGTTGCAGCAGGGCAAGGCGCTCGCGGAGTCGCAGGCGCGCGCGGCCAGGCTCGAAGGGCTGATGATCCAGATCACCCAGAACGCCGGCGTGGACGGGCGCCTGTTCGGCTCGGTGACCAACTACGACATTGCCGAGACGCTGAAGGCGCAGGGCCACGAGGTCACCAAGGCGATGGTGCGGATGCCGCAAGGGCCGCTGAAGCAGATCGGCGACTACCCGATTACGCTCGATCTTCATGCCGATGTCACGGTGACCATCACCGTATCGGTGCTGGGAGAGACCGTCAGCTGAATCCGCAGGGCTTCGGCGCAAAAAAAAGGGCTGTGAAAACAGCCCTTTTTATTTTTCCGCTTGCGCGCCTCATCGCGTTACGAATAATAGTCGGCGACGGTTCCTGTTTGACGCCACATTTGTTCACCCACCCAAAACATCTCCGGCACAAATGGCGCAGTTCGCGACACAAAGAATAGCGGACACCCAGGTCGAGCTGATCAAGCTGCCGCCACATTCGGTCGAGGCCGAGCAATCCGTCCTGGGCGGCCTGCTGCTCGACAACTCGGCGTGGGACAAAATCGCCGACATGATCAGCGAGTCCGATTTCTACCGCGCCGACCACCGGCTCATCTATCGCAGCATCTCCAGACTGATCGAACACTCCCGGCCCGCGGACGTCATCACCGTTGCGGAAAGCCTGGAGAGCACCAAGGAACTGGAAACCGTCGGCGGCATCGCCTATGTGGGTGCGCTGGCGCAGAACACTCCCACCGCCGCCAACATCCGCCGCTACGCGGAGATCGTGCGGGAACGCGCGGTGATGCGCAAGCTTGCCGAGGTGGGCACCGAGATCGCCGACGCCGCGTACAACCCGATGGGCAAGGAGGCCGGACAGCTTCTCGACGAGGCCGAGTCGAAAGTATTCGCGATATCGGAGGAGGGCGCGCGCGGCCGACAGGGATTCGTGGAAATGCCGCCGCTGCTCACGCAAGTGGTCGAACGCATCGATCTCCTGTACAACCGCGACAACCCCTCGGACGTCACCGGCGTAGCGACCGGCTTCGCCGATCTCGACCGAATGACATCCGGGTTGCAGCCGGGCGATTTGGTGATCATTGCCGGAAGGCCGTCGATGGGCAAGACCTCACTGGCCTTGAATATCGCCGAGCACGTGGCGCTGGAGGCCGGACTGCCGGTGGGTATATTTTCCATGGAAATGTCGGGCACGCAGCTGGTGATGCGCATGCTTGGGAGCGTCGGCCGGCTCGACCAGCACAAAGTGCGTACCGGACGGCTGGCGGACGAGGACTGGCGCCGGCTCACCGATGCGGTTGGCAAGCTCAACGAAGCGCCTATACACATCGACGAAACCGCCGCGCTCAACGCGCTGGAACTGCGCGCGCGTGCGCGTCGCTTGCACCGCCAGTACGGCAGGCTCGGCCTGATCGTGGTGGACTACCTGCAATTGATGTCGGCGAGCGCGCAGGGCGAGAACCGCGCCACCGAAATTTCGGAGATCTCGCGCTCGCTCAAGGCGCTGGCCAAGGAGCTGAACGTGCCGGTGGTGGCGCTGTCGCAGCTCAATCGCAGTCTCGAGCAGCGGCCCAACAAGCGGCCGGTGATGTCTGATCTGCGCGAATCGGGAGCCATAGAACAGGACGCGGACGTGATCCTGTTCATCTACCGCGACGAAGTTTACAACCCCGACTCTCCGGAGAAGGGCAAGTCGGAAGTCATCATCGGCAAGCAGCGTAACGGTCCGATCGGCACCGTGACCCTGGTGTTCCAGGGCGAGTACACCCGCTTCGCCAATTTCGCCGATCCCGGGCGTTTCTGAAATCGTTAGCCCGCACTAGCCTGTCGACGCATCGTCGCCCGGGAAGTGCCTCTTGAATTCGCGCACCGCGGCGGCGAATTCCGCATCCATTTTTTCCTGGCGGTAAATCGCCATCAGCTTGATCCACGAATCGCGGTCTTTCGGATCCTTGTGGACCTGGAATTGCAGCAGGCTGATGGCGTTCTGCGTGCGTCCCAGCGCGATGAACCGGTCCACGTCGGTGAACATCGAGCGGGTGTTGTCCAGGGCCTGGTCCATTTCGAACAGGACTTTGCTCGATAGCCCAACCGACTGCGCAGCCGGGGCGCTTTCCAGTTTCACGTCCACGTTGGTGCCGGGCTTGATCGCCTGGGTGACCGGCGCCAAATCAACGTTTGCCTTCTGGGGCCCGGCCTGCGCCAGCGGCTTGGTATCGGTGCGCGCCGGGCGTGCCGGCGCCGGTTCCGGTTTTGCTTTCGGTGGCGGCGGCTCGGGGCGCGCCACAACGCGTTTGGGCGTCAGCGTCGGCTCGGCATCCAGCTCGCGTATTGCGGTCGCGGCGGACGCCAGCATCTGATCCAGGCGTTCGTCGGCCTCGCCCAGCGTCCCGGTATACGCCTGCCGGCGACCGAAGGCAAAGCCGCCGACAGCGCAGGCCGCGACTATTGCGGCAAACCACGCCCAGTAATACCACGGCATCGGTTCGGTCTTGACCACGGTGCGGATTTCCGGCTTCGGCGCCGGTGCCGGCGGCGCTGGCTGCACTGGGGCCGTCTCCACGATTTTCCGCAGCGCCGCCAACGACTGTTCCAGCCGGGCGAGTTGGCTGTCTATGCTCTCCTGTTTCAAGCGCAGTTCCTGCACTCCGGACTCGATGCCGCGAGCTTTCTCCTCGAGTGCGGGCGGGACCAAGCCCAGCGCCTGTTCGACGCCGCACAACGGCATCAGGGCCCGGCATTCCTCCGGCCCCGGCCTCTCGCCAAGCTCGAGAGCCCGGCGCAGCGTGACCGGTTCTCCCGGCTTGGCGGCGACGGCCCGCCGTCTGACGGACCGTTTGACCGGGGTCGCGATTACGGTATCAGGTTGCGTTGCCGCGGGTACTTTCCGCGCCGGCGGCATCGCGGCGCGGCCGCTCGCCGCAGGTCTGCCGGCGCGTTCGGGCAGACCGCGGAGCTCGGGGAAAAATAGCACCGTCCCCGGCGCGACCGGCCTAAGCGTCCTGCTCGGGAAAACCTGTGGATTCAGCTTGACGACTTCATCGACCAGCAGGCGTTGCAGATTGCGGCTGCGCGGAAAAACCGAGACGGCGAGGCTTTCGACCGATTCACCAGCACCGACCCTCAGCGTGAACCCCCGCGGCGGGCGTTGCGGCGATGCCTGCGCTGCCTTCGGGGCAGGCGGGATCAACATCGTGAAATGGCGCGCGTAAAAAAAGGCCCCTGGACACTGGACCCGAAGGACCAGTGCCAGGGTGGGGGAGGAAACGGGGGAGTCGGTGGAAATTTCAACTGCGTCGCCCCTGGCGTTCAGCGTGAGGCGGGCATTGGTCAGGAAAGGGGCATCGGAGCCCGGTGCATCGCTCTCCGGGCCCATGGACAGACATTTCTGGGTGATGTGTTCTTCCGGGAGCGCCTGCAGGGTGGCCACCGCTTTGAGCAGCTCACCTTGGTGCGAGTGGACGCTGATGCGCCACAGATCTACCGGGTCCGCGAGCGCGGAAACCAGGGTGAATAACCCAGCGAAGGCCGTTATCGCCTGCCACGCCCAAAGTGGTGGTGGGATCGGTCTATGCACTCGCTTTTGATCTATATCTTGTAGGGTTTCAGCGCATATGCACCATATATAGTGTCCGGGAGTTTAGTCGGTTAGCGGATGCCGTGCAATGCCTGCGGCTACGCGCAGGGCGTCAAAGAATTTCGGCAGCGTGGTCGGCCAGCCGCGATCTCTCGCCGCGCATGAGGGTCACGTGGCCGCTATGGGCCCAACCCTTGAAGCGATCGACGACGTAGGTCAGTCCGGAACTGCCCTCGGTGAGATAGGGCGTGTCGATCTGGGAAATGTTTCCGAGACATACGACCTTGGTGCCGGGCCCGGCGCGGGTGATCAGCGTCTTCATCTGCTTGGGGGTAAGGTTCTGTGCCTCATCGATGATCAGGAACTTATTGATGAAGGTGCGCCCGCGCATGAAATTGAGCGATTTGACCTTGATGCGGGAGCGGATCAGGTCGCGGGTGGCCGCGCGCCCCCATTCGCCCGCCTCGTCGTCGGTCTTGTTGAGCACGTCGAGGTTGTCCTCCAACGCTCCCATCCACGGCGTCATTTTTTCCTCCTCGGTGCCGGGCAGGAAGCCGATATCCTCGCCTACCGGGACGGTGACGCGAGTCATGATGATTTCCGAGTAGACCTTGTCCTCGAGCGTCTGCATCAGGCCGGCGGCGAGCGTCAGCAGTGTCTTGCCGGTGCCGGCCTGGCCGAGCAGGGTCACGAAATCGACCTCCGGATTCATCAGCAGGTTGAGCGCGAAGTTCTGCTCGCGATTGCGCGCGGTGATGCCCCACACGTTGTTCTTCTGGTGGGCGTAGTCCCTGATGGTCTGCAGGATCGCGGTCTTGCCGCTCTGCTCTTTTACCTGCGCGAAGAACGGTTTGTCGGTTTCATGGTAGATGAATTCGTTCACCATCAAGCTTGCGCACAGCGGCCCGCGGACGCGATAGAAGGTGCGGCCTTCCTGCTGCCAGGACTCCATTTCCTTGCCGTGCTGGTCCCAGAAGTCGGCGGGCAACTCACGCACGCCGGTGTAGAGCAGGTCGGTATCCTCCAGCACCTTGTCGTTGAAGTAGTCCTCTGCCGCCAGGCCCAGCGCACGCGCCTTGATGCGCATGTTGATGTCCTTGCTGACCAGGATCACCTCGCGCTTGTCGTGTCCCTCCTGGAGGTGCTTGACCACGCCGATGATCTGGTTGTCGGCCTTGCCGGCGGCCAACCGCGCCGGCAACTCGCCGTTGATCGCCTCGGTCTGCAGAAACAGGCGTCCGGTCGCCTCCTTGGCACCGGCGTTTTCCAACGGAATGCCGGCGGAAATATCCTGCACCGCCTTGGAGACGATCTCGTCGAGAAAGCGGCTTGCCTGGCGGGCGTTGCGCGCAACCTCGGACATGCCTTTCTTGTTGGAGTCCAGTTCCTCCAGCGTGGCCATCGGCAGGTACACGTCGTGTTCCTGGAAGCGGAACAGGCTGGTGGGATCGTGCATCAGCACGTTGGTGTCGAGGACGAACAGCTTGGTGAGGGGCTGCAGCTTGGTGACTAACGTGGGACCGGGTTTGCGCTGGATCATCGGATTGCCCCGGCAAGGCGAGAGAGGAAAAGAAAGCGAAATTGAATGGAAGACCTACTCCATCGGGGGATCATCCGCGCTCCTGTGGTTGACGGTTAAAGGGATTTTACGAATTCCAGAACCTCCCGGGCGTGGCCGGGCACCCTCAGCCCGCGCCATTCCCTGCGAACCACGCCCTCCGGATCGATGACAAAAGTGCTGCGCTCCACGCCCCGCACCTTTTTGCCGTACATATTTTTCATTTTCATGACGCCGAACAGGTTGCAGGCCTTTTCGTCGGGGTCGGACAACAGTTCGAAGGGGAAACTCATCTTGGACTTGAAGCCCTCGTGCGACTTGATGCTGTCGCGCGAGACGCCGTAGACGGCGCAGCCGCGGCGGGTGAACTCGCCGTGCAGGTCGCGAAACTCCTGACCTTCGGTGGTGCAGCCGGGGGTGTTGTCCTTGGGATAGAAGTAGAGGACCAGCGGGCTTCCCAGCTCTTCCGAGAGCTTGAACGTCCGGTTCCCGGTCGAGGCAATCTCGAAATCCGGAACCTTGAGACCCACCAAGGTTGATTCCATTCCTGCGGACTATGTTTACCGAAACCTTGGCCGAATGCAATACCCAATTAGAGCCTCACCGCAGAGGCGCAAAGGCGCAGAGGAAACGCAAAGGAAAGTAAAGCAACTTGCTGTGAAAAATGCAAGATTATGAAGTGAATCGTCGCGACATCACGAATGGTCGATCGGGTGGTGGCAAATCGGAATCCTCCCGCTTTTTGACACGCTTCCTTGGGTTTTCTCTGCGTTTCCTTTGCGCCTTTGCGCCTCTGCGGTTAAGCCTTAGTCAGGCGCCGGCGAGGAACTCCCGGCCCTGCAGCGCCAACGCCCCGGCACGGCCGGGAACCGGTCCGGCGGCAATTTCATGGCGCGGCAGATTCCGGGTCGCCAGCGATTCCAGGTAGTCGTGCAGCGAAGTCAGTTCGTAGCCCTGGGCGCGCCACCCCTCCATCAGCTTCTCGAAAACCGGGGCAAGTTTCATTCCCTCGAGTTCGGCGTGTAGCGTAAAAACGTGGCCGGTGACAGGCGGATGCCGTGACAATTCGAGCAGCCGTTCAGCGACGTTAGCGCCGGTCACGCCATCCACTCCGATCATCTCGTCCAGCGTGGGCAGGGTGGTTGGCAGCTGCGGGCAGGCGATGATTTCCGCCTGATAGATCGGGATAAAAGGTCCGCTCCCCCGGGTATCGGAACAGTAGTTGAAGCCCAGGCGCTGGGTCAGTCGATAGGCGTAGCGGTTCATCTGCCAGCCCGCGGCGCCGTGCACCCGGGCCGGCTCGCCAAAAATCTCCTCAAAGCGGGCACAGGCCCGTTCCATCTGCCCTCGCGTCCACTGCGCGTCGGCAGCAGCGACCTCGTCCTGCCAGAGCACATGGTCCCAGGTATGGATCCCAACCTCGAACCCGGCGTCGCGGACATTGCGCATGGCGTCGGCGCACTCCCGGCCGATATCCGGAGCGGGAAGAAGGGTGCCGTAGAGCAGCGTCTTGAGTCCGTAGTGCTTGAGCACCGAGGTTCGGCGCACTTTGCCAAAGAATCCTGGACGGAACACCCGCTTGATCGCGCGGCCCGTGTGATCAGGGCCAAGGCTGAAAAGAAAGGTAGCCCCGGCGCCGTGCGCCGTGAGGATTTTCACCAGCCTTGGCACGCCTTGGCGTGTGCCGCGGTAGGTATCGACGTCTATCTTGAGTGCCAGTTTCATGGATCAATTGACCAGATTGCGGGCATCGGCCACGTGGCTGCGATAAGCATCGAAGATATTCCTTAGCGCAGTCTGCATATCGACTTTCGGTTGCCAGCCAAGATCCTTGCGGGTGTTTTCGATCTTCGGAACCCGGTTCTGCACGTCCTGGTAACCGTTGCCGTAATAGGCGTCGGAGGTGGTTTCGACCGTTTTTACCAGCTTCGCCGCCGCCTGGTACTCGGGATAGGTGAGGGCGAGATCGACCATCATCTTCGCCAGATCGCGAACCGAATAGTTGTTTTTCGGGTTGCCGACATTGTAGATTTTGGCGCTGGCGATGCCGTCCCTGTTTTCGATGATCTTCATCAGCGCATCGATGCCGTCGTCGATATAGGTGAAGGCGCGTTTCTGGGTGCCGCCGTCCACCAGCTTGATGGTCTCACCGCGCACGATGTGGCCGAAGAATTGCGTGATCACCCGCGAGCTGCCTTCCTTCGGCGTGTGGATGTTGTCCAGCCCGGCGCCGATCCAGTTGAAGGGACGGAACAAAGTGTAGTCGAGCCCTTCCTGCTGGCCATAGGCGGCGATGACGCGGTCCATCAACTGCTTGGCGCAGGCGTAGATCCAGCGCGGCTTGTTGATCGGCCCGTAGATCAACTCGGAACTTTCCGGATCAAATTCGCCATCCCGGCACATTCCATAGACTTCGGACGTGGAAGGAAAGATCACCCGTTTGCCGTACTTTACCGCGTGGCGCACGATTGGCAGATTGGCCTCGAAATCCAGTTCGAACACCCGCAGCGGCTCCTTGACGTACGTGGCCGGCGTTGCGATTGCCACTAACGGCAGTACCGTGTCGCACTTGCGTATGTGATACTCGATCCACTCCCTGTTGATGGTGATGTCGCCTTCGAAGAAGCGGAAGCGCTTGTTCGCGAGCAGCTCGGTGACCCGGTCGGTCTGCATGTCCATTCCGTACACCTCCCAGTCGGTGGTGTCGATGATTCGCCTGGACAAATGGTGGCCGATGAAGCCGTTCACGCCGAGGATCAGAATTCTTTTCATGTTCCAATCAGACTCCCTGAAAGTAATGGCAGCGGTGCGGGACCGAACAGCCGGACGAAAGCCGGGGCGTCCAGCGTTACCCCGTTCGCTTGCAGGTGCACCAGTCGCAACACGCCGCCGTCGCCGCACTGCGCCAGGCAGCGTCCGTCTTCGACAAACAGCGTCGGCTGTGGGAAGCGCCTGCGCAGTCCGGTCTGCCTCGCGGCCCTGAATACGAAAATGGTTTGGCCCGCGACGGTCGTGAACGCGCCGGGGTAGGGCGGCGCGACGCCGCGCACTAGGTTGTGCACCGCTTCGACGTTTTGACGCCAGTCGATTCGCCCGTCCTCCGGTTTGCGGCCGCCGAAGTAAGAACCCTTCGACAGGTCCTGCACATGGCGGGGGGCGGTGCCGGCGAGCAGCGCCGGCAGGCTCCGGTGCAGCACGAGCTCGGCCGCAACCGTCACTTTGCGAAACACGTCGAGTGCGGTGTCGTTGGGAAGGATAGGCACCGGATGCTGATCGACGATGTCCCCGGCGTCGGGTTTTTCGACCATGTAATGCAAGCTCGCCCCGGTTTCGGTTTCGCCGTTGATGACCGCCCAGTTGATCGGTACTCGGCCGCGATATTTCGGCAGCAGCGAGCCGTGGATGTTGAGTGCGCCCCGTGCCGCGGTGGCGAGCAGTGCCGCGCCGAGCATGTGGCGGTAGTAATAGGAGAAAATGAAGTCCGGCCGGGCAGCGGCGACGCGTTCCACCGTTTCAGGCAGGTTCGGGTCATCGGGGGCGATCGTCGGGATGTCGTTTTCCTGCGCGATTCCAGCGACGCTTTCGAACCAGATGTTCTCTGCCGGGTTGTCCCGATGTGTCACCACCAGCGGGACTTCGAGCCCGCGTGCGAGCGTGGCCTGCAGGCAGCGTGAGCCCACATTGTGGTAGGCGAAGATGACTGCGCGAGCCATGGAAGTCAACGCAGCATCGACTGCCTGCGCGCTTCCGCAGATTGGACTGCCGTTGCGCCGGCAGATTGTTCGTCGGACAGGTCTTCGAGCACCGCGCTGATCAGGAAGCGCGGACGGCGCAGCACCTCCTGGTATATGCGGCCGATGTACTCCCCGAGCAGCCCGATTCCAAACAGCATGACGCCGAACAAGAAGAATTGGATGCCGTCGAGGACCGAGCTGAACACCCCCTCCGCCGCCTCTCCGAGCAACAGGCGATGCACGGAGTGAAACACCACGAACCCGCTCGCGCAGACGGCGATCGCGAAACCGGCCATGGAGAACGCCTGCAGCGGCGCAAGCGAAAAGCCGGTAACCAGATCAAAATTCAGGCGCATGAGGTTGTACAGCGAGTACTTGGTCGTCCCCGCGGCCCTTTCCTCGTGCAAGACCTCGATTTCGGTCGGATTGCTGGCGAAGGTGTAGGCGAGCGCAGGTATGAAGGTATTCAGCTCCTCGCACTGATTGATCGCGTTAACGATCTGGCGGGAGTAGGCGCGAAGCATGCAACCCTGGTCGGTCATGTGGATGTGGGTGGTGCGCTCCCGCATCCGGTTCATCAATTGCGAAGCGTTGCGCCGAAACCATGTGTCCTGGCGCTCGGCGCGCACTCCGCCGACGTAGTCGTAACCCTCATCCATCTTGGCCAGCAGCTTGCCGATTTCCTCGGGCGGGTTCTGCAGATCGGCATCCAGCGTGACGATCACCTCGCCGCGCGTGCGTTGGAAACCGGCCATGATCGCCAGGTGCTGGCCGTAGTTGGCGTTGAACAGGATCACGCGGGTCACGTCCGGGCGGCGTTCGAACTGCTGGCGCAGGGCGGCGGCGGAGCGATCCTTGCTGCCGTCGTTGACGAAAATAATTTCGTAGCGGATGCCGAGCGAATCGAGCGCGGGATACAGCCGTGCAAAAAGAGCCGGCAGCCCCGCCTCTTCGTTATAGACCGGAATCACCACCGAAAGCGCCGGATTTTCCATTTTATTCCGTGCGTTCGCTCGGTTAGCGTTTTGCGTTGCGCAGGACATCGGCAACCGCTTCGCAGACTCGATCCACATCGCCGGCGGTCATCGCCGGGAACAACGGTAGCGTCACCGTTTCGCGCCCGATACGTTCGGCGTTGGGAAAGTCGCCCTCGCGATGCCCGAAGCCGCGGCACAGCGTGGTCAGATGCAGAGCCTCGTAGGAAATACCGATGCCGATTCCGCGCGCGTGCATGGCGTCGATGAATTGTTTGCGCGTGATGTCGAGCTGCTCAAGCGGCAGCAGCACGCAGAACATGTTCCAGCTGTGGCCTTCTTCCTCGCCGGCGTGCGCATGCGCCGGCAGAAGGCATTGCGGATCGGTGCGCAGATTTGCGAAATAGCGGGCGGCCAGCATGCGCCGTGCCGCATTGAATTCGTCGAGCCGGGCGAGCTGTGCCAGACCGATGCGGGCGTTGACGTCCGGCAGGTTGAACTTCCCGCTGGCGACGTCCACGTCGCGGGTGCCGTCCGCCAGGCGCACGATGCCGTGAAAGCGCAGCTTCTCGAACAACTTTACCTCGGCTTCAGTGCCCATCAACAGCGCGCCGCCCTCGATGGTGGTCATGTTCTTGTTCGGGTGGAAGCTGAACACCACCAAGTCCCCGAATGCGCCGATGCGCCGACCCTGCCAGCGCGAGCCGATCGCCAGTGCGGCGTCTTCGATCACCCGCAGCCCGTACTTTTGGGCGATGGCGTACAGGCGCTCGATGTCCACCGGCAGTCCGGCGAAATGGGTCGGCATGATCGCCGTGGTGCGCGCTGTGATTGCAGCTTCCACCTGGTCGAAATCGATGTTGCGCGTGATCAGATCGCAGTCCACGAACACCGGCTTTGCACCGACTTTTACGATCATGTTGGGCGCCGCGAAAAAACTCATTGCCGACGTGATCACCTCAGCGCGGGGGCCGACACCGGCAACCTGCAGGGCCAGTTCGAGGGCTGCGGTGGCGGAAGCCACTACCCGCGTTGGCCGCCCCCCGTGATATTCAGAAAGGGCCTGCTCGAACTTGAGCACGTTCGGCCCGCTGGTAATCCAGCCGGAGCGCAAAACCTCCGCCACGCCCGCGATGGTTTCCTCGTCTATGGTCGGCCGCGCGAAAGGCAGGTAAGACCGCGCCCCGCTATTTGAAGGGCCGGAATTCACGGTGTGGAGAGGCGCGTTGGCGATCATGAGCGTGCGACCAGGAATACTCCGACGATGATGGTGCCGATGCCGACCATCCGCTGAGCGGTCACTGCCTCCCCGAACAGGTACCAGGCGGCCAGCGCGTTGACCACGTAGCCGATGGACAACATCGGGTACGCAATACTCACTTCGACGCGGGACAAGGCCATGATCCAGATCAAAACACTGATGACATAACAGCCGAGCCCGCCGAGCACGAACGGTTCGGTGGCAATGCGCAGGCCGATCGGCAGGATGCTTTCCGGAGCGAAGGCGAAGGTGCCGATGCGATTTGTGCCGGCCTTGAGCAGAAGCTGCGCTGCGGCGTTCAGCAGCACCCCGGCGAGCACGAGGGAAAAGCTGACCAGGTTCATTTTTTCCTTACCACAATTCGACGCGGATCGGAAGCGACGATCTGCATGGGCAGGCCGTGGCCTTCGAGCTCGCTGTAGGTGTCGGGAGACATGACCGCGAAGGCGTCGTCATGCTCCTTCCAGCGCTTCTCGAACTCGGCCAGCGTCGGTACCCAGAGCTGGGGCTCCTGCTTCAGGCCGAAATCGAGCTCGTCAGCAAACTCGACCAGAGTCAGCGTCCGCCCTATGTAGAACGGCAAGGTCTGCTCGTAGGTTCGCACGCTGTAGAAGGGCACGCCGGGCCTGAGGATGGGATTGATCCTCTGCGCCAAATGATACGCCGAAGTCACGTAATTCAGGCTGTCGTGTCCGAGGCCGGCGACTTGCACCGACAGCAATGCGCACGCTGCGGCAGCGGCGATCGCGGGAAGCAGGCGTTTGCGCAGGAGGAACGCTATGGCGGCCACGCTGCCTGCGACGCTGATCGCCCCGGCCACCTGCAGCCACACCGCGAAGTGGTCGTAGAGCTCCGCCGGCACCTCGCTCTTGCGGCCGAAGTTCACGAACGGCGTGACCGCCAGCAGTGCCAGCCCGAGCAGCGCCATCGGTACGAGCTGCCAGGCGACGGCGCGCGGGCCGGCCTGTGTCAGGTAGCGGCCGATGAACAGGGCTGCTGCCGGGAACATTGGCAGGATGTACGAGGGCAGCTTCGATCCCGACGCGCTGAAGAACACGAACACCACGGCAAACCAGACGAGCAGGAAACGCCCGGGGTCGAATCCGCTGGTCTGCGCGCCCGCGCGCCAGCTCTGCCATGCGGCGGCAAATGCGGTTGCGGTCCAGGGCATCAGCCCGAGCACAAGAATGGGAATGAAGAACCACCATGGTTCCACCCGCCTATGAACGGTGGTCAGGAAACGCGCGAAATGCTCGTGGACGAAGAAGAAGCCGGGAAACTCGGGGTTGACGATCGATACCCAGACGAACCAGGGCGCGGCGATCGCCGCCAACAGCAACATCCCCAGCAGTGCGTCGAGCCGCAGCCATATGCGCCAGTCGCGACGCAGCAGCGAATAAACGAAAAGCGCCAGCCCCGGCAGGATCAGCGCAACCAGGCCTTTGCTCAGGATCGCCGCCGCGGTCGCGGCCCATGACAACGCCATCCACAGCCTGCGCTCCTTCGCGTTCGTGCCTTCGCGTTGCGCCAGCAGGAACGCGCACAGCGACGAGCCCATGAAAAACGTGAGCCCCATGTCGAGCGTGTTGATGTGGGCGATGACGGCGTAGAGCAGACTGCTGCCCGCTACCATCGCGGCAAGCGTGCCAGCCGGTTCGCCAAACAGCTGCCGGCCGGTGAACCAGATCACGAACAGGCCGAGAAACCCGGCAAGCGCGCTCCACAGGCGCGCGGTCCAGTGATGTTGCCCGAATGTTGAGTACGCGGCGGCTGTGGCCCAGTATTGCAGTGGGGGCTTTTCGAAATACTTGATTCCGTTGAGACGAGGCGTGAGCCAGTCGCCGGTAGCGACCATCTCGCGAGGAACCTCGGCGTATCGGCCTTCGTCTGGCTTGACCAGCTTTCGGTACTCGATGACTCCGAACCAGACGACGGCGAGGAGCGACAGCGCAGCGGCGAAAACGGCGCGGCGGAACGTGTTGGGATCAGACATCGGTTCCATTGTGCCGGGCATCGGGAGGCCCGACAAGGAGTAGCCGCGAAATTACGGCAAACTTGTCACCGCAAAGACGCAAAGAACTCAAAGAAAAGCAGAAAAAATAGCCGAGGAAAACCTGCAATGTGCAGTACCTGCTTTCGTCGCGAGTATCGGCTATCCAGATATAGAACGACATGAACCGTTTTTTTTATTGCCTGGGTTTCCTTTGCGCTCTTTGCGTCTTTGCGGTGAAAATTCCTTAGGTCGTTTCCGCAAGGGCGGGTTCGAGCAGCGAGCAGGCGGCGCGCTCGAAGTCGCCGTCGCTGCTGTCGGACAGCCGCACGTAAGTGGCGCGGCCGAGCTTGGGATAGTTGCGGGCAATGGACTTGACGTACGCGGGATCGTAGTGTTCCTGAAGAATCTGCGTCACGAATTCCGGCCACTGGGCGCTGGCGACCTTGTTCTTCCAGCCGTTGATCTTCTCCTGTCCATGCAGCCGCACCAGGCACTCGAGTCTGGCGCAAAGCGCCTGTATGTCTTCGGTGAAGTGTCGGTAGTCGCGCAACAGCAGCGCCACGCGCACCGGCGCGACCGTCTCCAGCCAGACGCATTCGCTCTGCCACATGCGCGCAATCAGCGGCTCCGGCACCCTGAGGTTGCCGACCTTGCGGCTTTCCGACTCGACGAACACCGGCCGGCGCGGATCCAGGCTCGTGAGTTTCTGCCATAGCCGGCTTTCCAGCATTTTCTGCGAGGGCTGCGGCTCGCCGGGCAGTTCGCCCAGCACGGAACCGCGGTGCGCGGCAAGCTGCTCGAGATCCAGGGTCTGCGCACCAAGCCGCCCGAGGTGCTGCAGCAAAATGCTCTTGCCGGTGCCGGTGAGGCCGCAGACTACCCGATAATCGAATTTTCCGGCCAGGGTTTCGATTCCGGCGACCACCGCGTGGCGGTAGGCCTTGTATCCGCCGGCCAGCCGCTTCGCGTCCCAGCCGATCTGGCGCATCACGTGGCCCATGGCCAGGCTTCTTTGCCCGCCGCGCCAGCAGTAGATCAGCGGCCGCCACGTCTTCGGCTTGCCGGCGAAACTCGATTCGACGTGCCGCGCGATGTTGCGCGCGACCAGAGCCGCGCCGACTTTCCTGGCGGTGAAAGGCGAAACCTGAACGTAGAGCGTGCCGACGCGTGCGCGCTCGTCGTCGTCGAGCACCGGACAATTGATCGCCCCCGGGATATGGTCGAGAGCGAATTCGGCGGGAGAGCGTACGTCGACGACCTCGTCGAATTCGGACAGCTGTGCTAACGTGACCGTGTCCTGGTTCATTCGACGCAGCGCGCTGGCCTGGTTGGAAACGTCATGAGTTTACACGCGCGGGCACCGGCACTATCCTCCGCGCGTCAAGCCCGTTGCGTCGTAAGCAAGGCACGCAGGCGCCGGTAGATGTTGTCGAGGATGCGGGGTTGGGCCTCGGCGGTGGGATGGATGCCGTCAGACTGGAACCATTCGCGCTTGTCGGCGAAGCCCTGCAGCATGAACGGAACCAGCGATGCGTTCTGCTGTCTAGCCACCTCGGCGAACAGCGCTTCGAAGCGCCGCGTATAGACCTGGCCGTAGTTGGGCGGAATGCGCATTCCCACCAACAGCACTTTGGCGCCGGCATTGCGTGAGGCCTCTACGATGGCGATCAGGTTGCGGCGCGTTTCTTCGATAGAGTTTCCGCGCAGGCCGTCGTTGCCCCCGAGCTGGACGACGACCACCGCCGGCTGGTGCTCCGCCAGCGCAGCCGCGATGCGATTGCGGCCGCCGAGCGTGGTTTCGCCGCTGATGCTGGCGTTGACGACCGTATAGTCGAGCTTGTCGCGCTTGAGCCGATGTCCCAGCAAGCTCGCCCAGCCGCTGCCGGTCGCAAGCCCGTAGCCCGCGGACAGGCTGTCGCCGAACACCAGTATCGTCCGGGCGGCATGCGCGGGCGCAACCGCAGTCAAGACCAACAGCAGAAGATATCGCAGCCACATGTCTCAGGAACCTTTCCCGCCAATTGTGAAGGCGGTCGGATTGACGAAGCAAGTCTCCACCGGCGCCACCACGCTCACCATCCTCCAGGACATATCGCTGGAAATCGCGCCCGGGGAAGCCTGCGCCATCCTCGGCGCGTCCGGCTCGGGCAAGACTACACTGCTTGCGCTGCTTGCGGGGCTGGACGTACCCACCGCCGGGGAGGTGCACATCAACGGCGCCAACCTGTTCGCGCTTGACGAGGACGGCCGCGCGCGCCTGCGCCGCAACCAGGTCGGGTTCGTGTTCCAGTCGTTCCAGCTTCTTCCGGCGCTGACCGCGCTGGAAAACGTCATGCTGCCACTCGAGCTTGCCGGCAACGACGGCGCGCGCGAGAAGGCTGCGGGCTGGCTGGCGCGTGTGGGCCTGGCCGAGAGGCTCGAACATTATCCGCGGCAACTGTCCGGCGGGGAGCAGCAGCGCGTGGCGGTGGCGCGCGCCTTCGCCGCCGAACCGCGGTTGCTGTTCGCCGACGAGCCCACCGGCAACCTCGACTCCGCCACCGGCGAGGAGATCATCTCGCTCATGTTCGCGCTCAACCGGGAAAGCCGCACCACGTTGCTGCTGGTGACCCACGACGAGGCGATTGCCCGGCGCTGTCCGCGCCAGCTCAAGCTTGCCGCCGGCAGGCTGACCAGCGATGAGCGCCGCTGATCGCTTGAACGCCGGTGCGGTGCTGCGACTGGCGTCGCGCATGCTCGGTCGCGACTGGCGTGCGGGCGAGCAGCGCGTGCTGGCAGTGGCGCTGATCGTAGCGGTGGCAAGTCTGACCACGGTGGCCTTCTTTGCCGACCGCGTGGGGCGCACTCTCACGCGCGAAGCCAACCAGTTGCTCGGCGCCGACCTGGTCGTGGTCTCCGACGCACCGATCGCGGAATCGTTCCGCGGCGAGGCGTTCCTCCTCGGGCTTGCCGTCACAGAAGCCGTGCGCTTTCCCAGCATGACGCAGGCGAAAGATCGTGCGCTGCTGACCGAAGTGAAGGCGGTGGCGGCGGGATACCCGCTGCGGGGCAAACTGCGCATCCGCGAGAGGGCAGCCGGGCCGGACTTCGAGCCCGCGCGCATTCCGGCGCCGGGCAGCGTCTGGGCGGACGATCGCCTGTTGCGCCGGCTCGATGTAAGTATCGGCGAGCGCATTGCTCTCGGAAAGCGTGAGTTCACGGTGGCGGCTATTGTGAGCGAGGAGCCGGAATCGAGCGCCGGATTTCTCAATCTTGGCCCGCGCTTGATGCTCAACATGGACGATCTCGCCTCCACTGCCCTGGTGCAGGTCGGCAGCCGGGTCTCCTACCGCCTGTTCGTAGCGGGCGACACGCAACGAGTGGCGGTGTTTCGCGATTACGCCGCACAGACGATCCGGCCGGGCCAGCGGGTCGAGGACATCCGCGAAGCGCGTCCGGAAATCAACTCGGCGCTGACCCGTGCCGAACGATTTCTCGGCCTGTCCTCGCTGCTAACGGTCATACTCGCCGGGGTTGCCGTGGCGCTGGCGGCGCGCCGCTATCTGCAGCGGCATCTGGATGCCTGCGCAATCATGCGCTGCCTGGGCGCGAGCCAGACGCTGATCCTGATGTTGCACGTGCTGCAGTTCGTCATCATCGGATTGATCGCCAGCGCGATCGGCTGCGCCATCGGTTTCCTGTGCCAGTACCTGCTCGCGGCGCTGCTCGCGCCCATCGTCTCGGTAACCTTGCCTGCGCCGGGCTGGTTGCCGGTGCTGCAAGGGCTGATCGCGGGGTTCGTCCTGCTGCTCGGCTTTGCGCTGCCGCCGCTGATCGCGCTCAAGAAAGTGCCGACCCTGCGGGTGCTGCGCCGGGATCTGGGCGCGCCGGACTCGTTCGGGTTGTCGGCTTATCTGCTCGGTGGCGCCGCCATGTCGGGACTGATCCTGTGGCAGGCGCAGGATCCCAAGCTCGGGATGTATGTGCTTGGCGGGGTGGTCGGCACCATGATCGCGTCGGCTGTCCTGACACTGCTGGTACTGCGCCTGCTGTCGTCTTTCAGCCGCGGCGCGCGACTCAACTGGCGCTTCGGGCTCGCCAACCTGCGCCGCCGCACCATGGGCACGGTGATCCAGGTGATCGCGCTGGGGTTGGGCATGATGGCGTTGATCCTGCTCACGCTGGTGCGTTCGGACCTGCTGGAAAGTTGGCAGAGAAGCCTGCCGCCGGATGCGCCGAATCGATTTCTGGTGAACATCCAGCCCGACCAGGTTGGGGAAATCGCGGATTTTTTTGCCGTCCGGCAGTTGCACCGGCCGGCGCTGTTCCCGATGATTCGCGGCCGCCTCGTGGAGATTAACGGCAAGCCGGTGTCTTCGAAAGACTACGTCGAGGACCAGGCGCGGCGGCTCATCGACCGCGAGTTCAACCTGTCGTGGGCGGAAAAAATGCAGCCGGGTAACGTGATCGTCGCCGGCCGCTGGTTTGGCGCCTCGGATGCCGGCAAGCCGTTGCTGTCGGTGGAAGAAGGCATCGCCAAAACGCTGGGCCTGAAGCTAGGGGATGACCTGACCTACGACATCGGCGGGTCGCGCCTGACGGCGAAGATCAGCTCTCTGCGCACGGTGGATTGGGACTCGTTTCGGGTGAACTTCTTCGTGATCGCCCCCCCGGGCGTGCTGGAGCGCTATCCCGGCAGCTTCGTGACCAGCCTGTACCTTCCAGCCTCGCGATCGGTCGTGATGGACGACATCGTGAAGCGCTTCCCGAATCTGCTGGTGATCGACGTGGCGGCGATCCTGGCACAGGTGCAACGCATGATGGATCAGGTGGTGCGGGCGATCGAGTTCGTGTTCCTGTTCAGCCTTGCGGCCGGACTGCTGGTGCTGTTTGCCGCGGTCAGCAGCACTCACGACGAACGGGTGTTCGATGCGGCGGTGATGCGTACGCTGGGTGCTGCGAGCGCGCAATTGCGTGCGGTACAGGTGGCGGAGTTTCTGCTGATCGGCGCGCTCGCCGGATTGTTTGCTGCGGTGGGCGCCAGCGCGGTGGGATTCGTGCTCGCCAGACAGGTGCTCAACGTGCCGTACAGCATCGATGCCTGGGTCTGGCTGGTGGGATTGGTCGCCGGCGCGATCGGCGTGGCGATCGCAGGCTTGCTCGGGACAGCGAAGATGCTGCGCACCCCGCCGATGCAAGTCTTCCGCGCCAGCGCTTAGGCCGTCTAAACCCGTTCACCGCAAAGACGCAAAGAACGCGAAGAGAATCCGGGTAACGAAAGACAACTGCTCATATCGTTCGTTACCCAAATACCCGATTCACGTGACGGATGCGGGTTCTGTATATCACGGCTTTTCCCGTCTATTTTTTCGCTTTTCTTTGCGTTCTTTGCGTCTTTGCGGTGAAAGTCTGTCTTTAGACAGCAAAGTGCAGAAATTCAATGAATTGCAACGATGTCTGTGGTACACTGCGCGACCTTTTTTGGGGACACTGCATTACATGAGCCGCAACGTTCGCAACATCGCCATCATCGCCCACGTGGACCATGGCAAGACCACGCTGGTGGACAAGCTGCTGCGCCAGGCGGGCACCTTTGCGGCCCACCAGCACGTCACCGAGCGGGTGATGGATTCGAACGACCTGGAACGCGAGCGCGGCATCACCATCCTCGCCAAGAACTGCGCCGTGCAGTATCAAGGCACCCACATCAACATCGTCGATACCCCCGGTCATGCCGATTTCGGCGGTGAAGTCGAGCGCGTGCTGTCGATGGTAGACAGCGTCCTGCTGCTGGTGGACGCAGTCGAAGGGCCGATGCCCCAGACCCGCTTCGTTACCCGCAAGGCCTTAGCGCAGGGACTCAAGCCGATCGTGGTAATAAACAAGGTCGACCGCCCCGGCGCGCGTTCGGAATGGGTGGTCAACCAAACCTTCGACCTGTTCGACAAGCTCGGCGCCACCGAGGCGCAACTCGATTTCCCGGTGATCTATGCCTCGGCGCTTCAGGGCTGGGCGTCGCTGAAGCACGACCAGCAGGGCCAGGACATGCGGCCGCTGTTCGATGCCATCCTGCAAAACGTGCCGGTGCGCAAAGACGATCCCGACGCGCCCCTGCAACTGCAGATCTGTTCGCTCGACTATTCCAGTTTCGTCGGCCGCATCGGCGTCGGGCGCGTGGCGCGCGGGCGCATCCGCTCCGGCCAGCAAGTCGCCGTGATGCATGGGCCCGAAGCTGAGCCGGTACTGGCCAAGATCAACCAGGTCATGGTGTTCAAGGGCCTGGAACGCACCGTGGTCGAGGAAGCACAGGCTGGCGACATCGTGCTGGTGAACGGCGTGGACGAGGTTGGCATCGGCGTCACCATCTGCGATCCGGCCACACCAGAGGCATTTCCGCTGCTGAAGGTGGACGAGCCCACGCTCACCATGAACTTCCTTGTCAACACCTCGCCGCTTGCGGGCAGGGACGGCAAGTTCGTCACCAGCCGCCAGATCCGCGAACGCTTGGAGCGCGAACTGCAATCGAACGTCGCGCTGAAAGTGGAGTTCACCGCCGATTCCGACACCTTCGTGGTGTCCGGGCGCGGCGAACTGCACCTCACCATCCTGCTCGAGAACATGCGCCGCGAAGGCTACGAACTGGCAGTGGGCCGTCCGCGGGTGGTGATGAAGACCGTCGACGGCGATAAGCAGGAGCCGTACGAACTGCTTACCGTGGACGTGGAAGACGCCCACCAGGGCGCGGTGATGGAAGAACTGGGCCGCCGCCGCGGCGACCTGCAGGACATGCAATCGGACGGCAAGGGCCGCGTGCGTCTCGAGTACCGCATTCCCGCGCGCGGGCTGATCGGGTTCCAGGGCGAGTTCCTCACCATCACGCGAGGCATGGGGCTGGCCAGCCACATTTTCGACGACTACGGCCCGGTAAAGGGTGACATGGAAGAGCGCCGCAACGGCGTCCTGATCAGCCAGGACGTTGGCGAAGCGGTGGCCTACGCCCTGTGGAAATTGCAGGACCGCGGCCGCATGTTCGTCTCGCCGGGCGATGCGCTGTACGAAGGCATGGTGATCGGCATCCATTCGCGCGACAACGATCTGGTCGTCAACCCGATCAAGGGCAAGCAGCTGACCAACGTGCGCGCGTCCGGTACCGATGAAGCCGTGCGCCTGGTGCCGCCGATCGAACTCACACTGGAAAAAGCGGTGGAGTTCATCGCCGACGACGAACTGGTCGAGATCACGCCCAAATCCATCCGCATCCGCAAACGCCACTTGAAAGAACACGAGCGCAAGCGCGCATCGCGCGATAGCACGCCTGCGGCAGCGTAGCCCCTCTCCCCAGCCCTCTCCCGCGAGGGGAGAGGGAGTCATAGAAAAAGAACGGGCGACCAGGTGGTCGCCCGTTCGTTTTCTGGGGATTGGACGCTCCCTCTCCCCTGGTGGGAGAGGGTGGGGAGAGGGGGATGGTGTGATGCTTGGTTTATACTGCCTTGATGCCTGAACTTTCCGTTGCGTTGATCGTTTCCGCCGCGACGCTGCTCGCGGTCATCGTCCTGATCTTCATCGTTTCGTCGATGGCCCGCCGCCAGGTGAGCCATCCCGAGTCGCTCGCCCGCGTGCTGGAAGAAAAGCACCTGGCGATGCTGAAGGACCTGAACTCCGGACTGAACCACCTCGGCGACCGGCTCTCCGCCTCGCAGTCCGAGCTGTCCGAGCGGCTGCGCAACACCGTTTCCCAGGAACTTATCCAGACCCGCACCGCGCTTGCCACCCTGCAGCTCAAGCAGGCCGAAGAGCTGTCCGCCAATCGCGAAACCCTCACGCAGCGCCTCGCGCAAATGAATACCGAGTTGCAGGGCAAGCACGATCAGCTCCGTACCGAAGTGCTCACCCAGATCCTGAAGACGCTAGCGGAACAGAACCGCGCCGAGCAGGAGCTGATCCAGACCAC